>Ga0082212_10007740_pt1 | contig 14136 bp, 14 predicted proteins | sample TergutNt197P3_FD_71548 | JGI IMG/M metagenome (GOLD analysis project Ga0082212, IMG submission 71548) | Neocapritermes taracua P3 segment gut microbial communities from Petit-Saut dam, French Guiana - Nt197 P3 | ecosystem: Host-associated > Arthropoda: Insects > Digestive system > Gut ... | reverse complement strand
CCCCAAGCGGGACGCCACTGCCGACGGAAGGTGCGGCGGCCTCCTCCGCAACGCCATCCGTCCCGCCGACGGAACCGCCGCCTGACCCTCCGTCAGAGCCTCCGGCCGCTGAACCGGAAATCCCCAGCGAACCGCAGACCGTGAATTTGACGATCGACGCCCCGTCGCTGCAAAACAATTTGATCGGGGAAAGCCCGGAACAGGGGATATCCGTCTATTTGCCCGCCGGCTACGACGGCGGCGACTGGCGGTATCCCGTGTTGTACTGGCTGCCGGGGCACGGGGACAGTTACCTGACGCAAATCAGCTTTTTTGCGGGCGCGCTGACCAACCGGGATATCCGGGATATGATCGTCGTCGCGGTCAACGGTCAAAACAAACTGAACGGGAGCTTCTACGCCAACTCCCCCGTGACCGGGAACTGGGAGGACTTTGTGACGCAAGACGTGATCTCTTATATCGACAGCCATTACAGGACGATCGCCGACAGCGCGGGCCGGGGGATCGCGGGCCATTCGATGGGCGGCTCCGGGGTCGCCGATATCGTGCTGAACAAGGCGGGCGTATTTGACTATGCGTACAGCCTGAGCCCCGGACTGTTCGACGAGGACGGGCTTTCGATGTCCCCCATGAATTTCGGCGCCTTGGAACGGTTCATTGAGCCGTATCTGGCCATGGACAAAGACGAGGCGGCGGCGGAATATGCCCGGCAATGCGCGACCTTCAGTTGGCCGAAAGATTTCTACTTCGGATACGCGTCCGCGTTCGCGCCGGATGTGGAAGGGCAAGCGCCCTACATCAAACTCCCGCAGCAGGAGAACCGCGGCGACGAGGTTTGGAGCCTGTATGACGCGGGCTTCGGGAACCTGCGCGAAAAACTGGACAAGGGCGGAGCGGAGAACCTGAAACAGCTCAAAAAATTTACGATCGAGTATGGCGAGCAGGATTTTTACCGCTATATCATCAACGGCTGCGAGTATTTTTCCCGCCTGCTGACCGAACGCGATATCGCGCATGAACTGGTCACGTTTGAAGGCGGGCACGAGGATAAAGTGAGGGAACGGGTCGGGGAGGCAGTCATCCCGTTCTTTTTAGAGGCGTTCGGCGGGTAGGGGATCAAACGAAAACGGGAGGTCACAAGGTGCGGCTTTTGACCGCCCGTTTTGCTTGCTGATGACCGGATACCCCCTGAAAGAGCCGCATGTATGGGCCGGTCAGCCTCTATAAAGAAAATATCTTGGGGGCAGGATTTTCCCGCCGGCGCGTTGTATAATACAATTAGGAAGGGAGTGTTTCCGCCGTGACGCAGAGAGAACGCACCGAACAGCGCGAAGCGGAGCGTCTGCATAAGCGGGCCTGCCTTTCCGCGCGGTCGGCGGGCCGTGAGCGCCCGGAACCCATGTGCCCCGTGCGGACGGCGTTCCAGCGCGACGTGGACCGCATCAATTATTCCAAGGCGTTCCGGCGTCTGATGTATAAAACGCAGGTGTTCCTGTGCCCCGGCGGCGACCACTACCGCACCCGCCTGACCCACGCGCTGGAGGTCAGCCGCATCGCGCGCACGATCGCGCGGGGCCTGGACCTGAACGAGGACTTGACCGAAGGCGTCGCGCTGGGCCACGACTTGGGCCACGCGCCGTTCGGCCACGCGGGCGAACGCGCCCTTGACGGCGTTGTGCCGGGCGGCTTCGCCCATAACGCCCAGAGCCGGCGCATGGTGGAAGTGCTGGAACGCGGCGGCGAGGGGCTGAATCTCTGCATCGAGACGCGCGACGGCATCGGATGCCACACCGGACCGACCCCGGCGATGTCCCTTGAGGGCCGGATCGTGGCGATCGCCGACCGGATCGCCTACGTCAACCATGACATGGACGACGCGGTGCGCGCGGGGCTTCTGACCGAGGACGCGCTGCCCGACGACGTTCACGAGGTCTTGGGCGCGTCGTATTCGTCGCGGATCGACACGCTGGTGCGCGACGCGATACAGACCTCCGCGCAGCTATTGCGGACAAGCCCGGAGCCGGATATCGCGCTGAGCCCCCCGGTAGCGGCGGCCATGGAGCATCTGCGGGACTTTATGTTCGAGCGCGTGTACTTAAACCCCCTGGCCAAGAGCGAGGAAACCAAGGCCATCAGCATGATCCGGCGGCTCTATGAGCATTACGCCGCATCCCCCGGCAACCTGCCGGAGGAGTTCTGGCCGCTGGCCGAGCGCGACGGCAGGGAACGCGCCGGGGCCGACTTCGTGGCAGGCATGACCGACCGCTACGCGCTGGAAAAGGCGCAGGATTTATTCCTCCCGCGCGGCTGGGAGAAACGATAATTGGAATACATTTCCCATACATTGGCAACGATAAGGAAGGTTCCCCAATATGGCGCTTCCGCAACACTTTCTGGATGAGCTGACCGCCCGGACCGATTTGGCCGCGCTGGCGGGCGCGTATACGGACCTGAAGCAGAAAAGCGGGGTCTGGACTGGGCTGTGCCCGTTCCACAATGAAAAAACGCCGTCATTTAGCGTCTCGCGGGATAATACCATGTATTATTGCTTTGGATGTCAGGCCGGCGGCGGCGCGGTGCAGTTCCTGATGAGGGCCGAAAACCTTGACTTTATCGAAGCCGTGCGCGAGCTGGCCCGCCGCGCCGGGCTGGAATTGCCCGAGGACGATCTGTCGGGCCGGCGCGGGATAGCGCGCAAGCGTTTGCTGGAGCTGAACACCATGGCCGCGCGCTGGTTCCATGAAAACCTGTCAAAGCCCGAGGGCGCGGAAGCGCTGGCCTATATGCACTCGCGCGGCCTTGCCTTTAAGACCGCCCGCAAGTGGGGTCTGGGCGCGGCCCCCGACGCGTGGGACGGACTGGCCTCGGCGCTGGGCGCGCAAGGCGTGACGCGCGAGGAATTGACCGAATCGGGCCTGTGCGCCGTGGGGCAGCGGGGCAGCCTGTATGACGCGTTCCGCGACCGGCTGATGTTCCCGATCTTCGACCCCGGCGGGCAGGTCATCGCGTTCTCCGGGCGGGCCTTGAAAGCCGGTACGCCCGCCAAGTATAAGAACTCGCGCGAAACCGGCGCGTATATCAAGAGCCGCACGCTGTACGGCCTGCACCGCGCCAAGAACTCCGAGCGGCCCTACTTCATCCTCGTGGAGGGCAACGTGGACGTGCCGATGCTGCACCAGCACGGATTTGACAGTACGCTGGCCTCGTGCGGGACGGCGCTGACCGACCAGCAGGCCGCGTTGCTGAAACGCTATAAACAGGAAGTCGTGCTGGCGTATGACAGCGACGAAGCGGGCCGCGCCGCCGTGCAGAAGGCCGTGCCGAAGCTGGAAGCCTCGGGCCTAAAGATACGCGTGCTGGCCCTGAGCGGCGCGAAGGACCCGGACGAGTACCTGAAACGCTACGGTCCCGGCGCGCTGGAGGCGCTGCTGAGTTCGGCGGCGGACCATATGGACTTCCGCCTCGCGCAGGCGGCCTCGGCGCATGACCTGCAAAACGACGAAGGGCGGCGCGCGTATCTCAAGGCCGCGGAGGCGTTGCTGCTGGAGGTCAAGAGCGAGGCCGAGCGGCAGGTCTACGCGCATCGCGTGGCGGAGGCGGCGGGCGTGAAGCCGGACGCGGTACTGCGCGACCTGGACGCCCTGCGGCGGCGGGCCGGCCGCAGCGCGGTCAGGAGCGCGGAACGCGCCGCGCTGTATCCGCGCAAGCCCGGCGGCGGGCCGGAGGAAGCCCTGCTGCGGCACATGGCGGTCGGCCCGGAGTACGCCGACGCCGGACGCGGGGCGCTGACGGAGGACGATTTCACCGACGACGCAAGGCGCGAGCTGTTTACCGCGTTATGCGGTGCGGCGAACGCGGCGGCCCTCTCGGAACCGGCGGCGGCCTTGCTGGCGCGGCTTCGCACCACGGAGCTGGGCAGCCTGTCCGACGGCACGTGGCGCGGCGCGCTGGAGCATCTGCGCCGGGGGCAGGTCAAATCCAAAAAACCGGAAAGCAACGAGGATTTATTACAGCTTAGGGAAACAAGAAATAGGTTGGGATAAAACAGTACCACTATATATACAATGGAGGATGAAGACATTGGCAGAGGACAAAAGCCCGGTGATCCAGGAACTGATCGAAATGGGCAAGAAAAAGGGGTCCCTCTCCAATAAGGAGTTGCTGGACGCCTTTGCGGAGCATGATATGGACGCCGAGCAGATCGACAAGCTGTACGAAGAGATGGAAACCAACGAGATCGTACAGCTGGAGGACGATCCGTCCGGCGGAACGGAAACGCCGGCCGAGGAGGTCCCCGAGGAACTGGACGACGTGGAAGAGATACCCCCCGAGGAATTGGCCGACCCCGAGGCGCTGGCCGAATCGTTCGGCATCGACGACCCGGTGCGGATGTACCTGAAAGAGATCGGGAAGATCGACTTGCTGGACACCGAGGAGGAAACCAAGCTGGCCCAGCGCATGTGCGACGGCGACGACGACGCCAAGCGCCGCTTGGCCGAGGCCAACCTGCGCCTTGTCGTGTCGATCGCCAAGCGGTACGTCGGGCGCGGCATGATGTTCCTTGACCTGATCCAAGAGGGCAACCTGGGCCTGATCAAGGCGGTCGAAAAATTCGACTACACCAAGGGCTTCAAATTCTCCACCTACGCGACGTGGTGGATCCGGCAGGCCATCACGCGCGCCATCGCGGACCAGGCGCGCACGATCCGCATCCCGGTGCATATGGTGGAAACCATCAACAAGGTCATCCGCGTCTCGCGCCAGCTCTTGCAGGAGCTGGGCCACGACCCCTCGCCGGAGGAGATCGCCGAGGAAATGAACAGGCCCGCCGAGAAGGTGCGCGAGATCATGAAGATCGCGCAGGAGCCGGTCAGCCTCGAAACGCCCATCGGCGAAGAGGAGGACAGCCACTTGGGCGACTTCATCCCCGACGAGGACGCCTCGGAGCCGGCGGAGGCCGCGTCGTTCACGCTGCTGAAAGAGCAATTGATCGACGTGCTGGGCTCGCTGACCCCGCGCGAGGAGAAGGTCTTGAAACTGCGCTTCGGCATCGAGGACGGGCGCACGCGCACCTTGGAGGAGGTCGGGCGCGAGTTCAACGTCACCCGCGAGCGCATCCGGCAGATCGAGGCCAAGGCGCTGCGGAAGCTGCGGCATCCCAGCCGCTCGAAAAAATTGAAGGACTTTTTGAACTAGCGCCGACTGATATAGAATTGAAAAAGGAAGAGGGCCATGAAGACAGGGATAGAAACAGGGAGGCTCCTGACGATAGACTTGCAGCGGCTGGCGGACAGCGATTCGGATGATTTGCCGGATACGATGTTCCTGGGCGAGAACGGGCAGGGCCGGTTTCTCATTGAGCAGCCGATCCTGAAAACAGTACCGTATCCGCTTCTGAACGGCGAGGCTTGCGAATGCTCATACAGCGACGAGTCGGCCGTTTACATCGTCCCCTGTAAAGTACACAACCGGATCCCGCGCGGCGGCGAGATTTTGTACGCCATGATTCAGACCGGCGAGCTGGAGCGCGTCCAGCGGCGCGACAATTTCCGGCTCCCCATCTCTCTGGAGGGCCATATGCGGGCGCAAAGCGAGGCGGGATACGATATCATAGACGACCCGTTTGAAACCGTGGACATCAGCGGCGGCGGCATGGCGCTGATGACGTCGCATGAGCTGGACAAAACGGAGGACTGCGAGGTGAAGATCGCGCTGGAGCCTGGCCATCCGCTTACCATACAAGCGGAAATTTGCTGGCGCCGCAACGTGGTGGACGAAAAGGTCGTCAAGCGCTGGAAGTATATATACGGCCTGAAATTCAGCGAAGAAAACAGCAAACAGCGCGAGTACTTAGCCCATTTCATATTCCACAAGCAAATCCAACAGAGACGACGGGCCAGATAACCGCCGGGATCAAGGAGGATCGACTATGCCGATTTGGAAAGCCCTGCTGTTGGGGCTGATACAAGGACTGACCGAGTTTTTGCCCGTCTCCAGCTCGGGGCATCTGGCGCTGATGCAGCTGCTGATGGGGCTGGAGGAAGGGGCGCTCTCGTTCAGTGTGGCCCTGCATGTCGGCTCGCTGGCCGCTGTGTTTATCGTGTTTTGGAAGGACATTAAGAGTTTGCTGCTGGGGTTTGCCGCGCTGTTCCGTCCCGCGCGCAGGAAGGAGGCGTCCGGCAACCCGTATGTCCGCTTGATCGTCCTGCTGGTCATCACGACGCTGCCATTGCTGGTCGCCGTCCCGTTCAAGGGCCATATCGAGGGGCTGATGGCAAATCCGCTGTACATAGGCGTCGCGCTGGTCGTGACCGCGTTCGTGCTGAAATCCACCGACCACATCAAGCCCGGCAAAAAAACGGAACGCACCGCCAGGGTTTCGGACGTCCTGACGGTCGGCCTGATGCAGGCCGCCGCGCTGACGCCGGGCCTGAGCCGCTCCGGCCTGACCATCAGCGGCGGCCTTTGGCGCGGCTTTGACCGCGACTTCGCGTTCCGGTTTTCGTTCCTGCTCAGCATCCCCGCCATCCTCGGCGCGACGGCGCTGGAGACATTCGACATCGTGAAGGAGGGCATCGACACCACGCTTTTGTTACCGATGCTGCTGGGCGCGCTGGTGGCGTTCGCGTCGGGCTTCGTTGCGTTGATCCTGCTGCGCAAGCTGCTGCTCAGCAAGAAATTTTCATGGTTTGCGTGGTACTGCCTGGCGGCGGGCGCGCTGACGATCATCCTGTCAGTCTGGCCGGCGGCGGAGGGTTGAGGATGTTGCGGGGTTCGCTGAAGATAATTTATATTAGTGGAGATTAAAATGGAGCATAAGTGTGAAGATTTTCTAATAAGCGATGATAAATCGCTTATTCAAACAGACCGAGTTTGCGAATTGCTGAATAAAACATATTGGGCGCAAACCCGTTCAAGAGAGACTATTGTTTTGTCAATCGAAAATTCATTTTGTTTCGGAGTTTATAAAGAAAATGTTTTGATTGGATTTGCTCGCTGTATAACAGATTTTGCTGTAATGTATTATTTGGCAGATGTTGTTATTGATGATGATTACAGGGGCCAAGGTTTGGGAAAGGTTTTATTAAAATTTATCACAGAACATGAAAAATTTTCATCTTTATTGGGTGTTCTTGAAACGAGAGATGCCCATGGATTATACGAGCAATTCGGCTTTCAAACAAGCAAAGGATTTGCTATGAGAAAAACGCCTTAACCATAAGCATTATCCGCGCCATACCCTGCATGGATAACCGATTTGAAAACCAGAAAGGGGCAGACATTATGAACTGTATTTCCTGCGGGGCCGGAACCTCCTTTGGAACGACGACCGATGTCACAGATTTGGGGAACTGCCTTGTCATTGTGCGAAACGTACCTTGTCATAAATGTTCCGAATGTGACGAAATCATCTATACCGCCGATGTGGTCAAGCATTTGGAGAACATTACGGAAACAGCTAAAATGGCTGTCAATGAGATTGCCATTGTGGATTACAACAGCAAAGTCGCTTAATGGGCCGGTACACCAAGCCTGCCATTATCCTAATAAAGATACGAGGTGAATGACCCTTGCCCGCACCTAAGAAAAAAGCACCCGCTAAGAAGCGAACATCATCGCCGAAGCCCGCCGCGTCCGGTAAGCCCATACGGCGGGACCTGGGCGCGCTGGCCTTGCTGCTGCTATCCGTGTTCGCGTTTTTGGCGATGTCGAAAGTCGACGCCATCGTGATCAATTTGCTGCGCGACGGGACAAGCGCGCTGATCGGGCACGGGTTATACCTGCTGCCGTTTGCCATGCTGGCCGGGTCGGGGCTGCTGCTGTTCCACCGGGGGCGGCCCGTCGCCGCGCGCGTGACCGCCGTTTTGCTCCAGCCATTGCTGATCGGTTCGTTTTTGCATGTCATTACATATGACGCCGAACAATACGCCTCCGGCTGGTCGTTCTTCGGGCAATTGATCACCGAGGGCACGGCGCGCGAAAGCGGCGGCTTGCTGGCCGGCACGCTGGGCTTTTTGCTGTCCAAGGGGCTGAGTTCCGTCGGCGCGGGCATCGTTCTGAGCGTCCTGATCATCGCGCTGCTGCTGATCGCGTTCCAAACCTCCGTCGTCAGCCTGATCGACGGCATCCGCACATGGCTGCGCAACCGCGAGCGTTACGAACCGGAACCGCTCCCCGAACGCCCGGAGCGTGAAGAGCGTCCCCCAAAAATCGACAAAGCGTCCCTGCGCGACACCGCGCGGCGGGCCAAACGCGGCGACGTCGACGTCCCGCTGTACCTGACCGACGAGCAGAAAGCGGACAAGCCTCCCGCTGAGGTCGCCCTGAAAGGGCGCGGGACCAAGACCCCCGCCGAGGCCCTGCTGGAACAACCGGCCCCCGTCCCGCTGCCGCAGGTCTTCGCCTTTGACGACGTAACCACGTACATTTCCCCGGAGACCGGGGAGGTTGTGAGTGGCCCGGGGGAAGACAACCCTCCATGGGAGGATAAAGAACAAGGCAAATGGTTCCCCGATAACGGCGCCCCGCGTCCCGCGGAGGCGGCGGTCGCCACGGCAGCCCCGCCGCAGGCCACGGCCCCGGCAGTCCTAAATTCGCAATTCTCGATCCACAATTCCTACGTCTCGCCGCCGCTGGAGCTGCTGTCCCCGCCCAAGCCGATCCGGGAAACGGAGATCAACGAGGACCTGCGCATGGGCGCGGCGCGGCTGGTGGAGGTGCTGGAGAGCTTCGGGCAGGGCGCGCAGATCATCAACATCACGCGCGGGCCGAGCGTCACGCGCTACGAGCTGGAGCTGGAGAGCGGGCAGAAGCTGAACCGGCTGACCGCGCTGTCCACGGATATCGCGCTGGCGATGGGCACGGAGAGCGTGAACATTTCGCCGATCCCGAACAAGATGAGCGTCGTCGGCGTGGAGGTCCCGAACCGCGTGACCAGCATGGTCACGCTGCGCGAGGTCATGGAGAGCGCGGCGTTCCAGAACGCCCCGTCCCCGACGGCGTTTTCCATCGGGCGCGACATCGGCGGGCGCGACATTGTGGCAGACATCGCCAAAATGCCGCATTTGCTGGTGGCCGGAAGCACCGGAGCGGGCAAGAGCGTCTGCGTCAACGCGCTGATCGTCTCGCTATTGTACAAAGCGTCGCCGGACGATTTGAAGCTGATTTTGATCGACCCGAAGAAGGTCGAGTTCCCGCCGTACAACGGCATCCCGCACTTGCTGGTCCCGGTCATCACCGACGCGGCAAAGGCGGCGGGCACGCTGGAATGGGCCGTACTGGAGATGGAAAAACGCTACGCCGCGCTGTCCGACTGCGGCAAGCGCGACATCGACGGCTACAACGCGGCCTACCGCAACGACCCGGAGCATCCGCGCATGAGCCGCATCGTGATCATCGTCGACGAGATGGCCGATTTGCTGATGGAGTCGAAGAAGGAAAAGAACACGGAGAATTTCATCGTGCGCATCGCGCAGAAGGCGCGCGCGTGCGGCATCCACCTCGTACTGGCCACGCAGCGGCCGGACGCGAAGGTGATTACGGGCCTGATCAAGGCCAACGTACCCAGCCGCATCGCGCTGAAGGTGGCCGGCGCGGTCAACAGCCGCATCGTGCTGGACCGCCCCGGCGCGGAGAAGCTGATTGGCCACGGCGACATGCTGTTCGCCCCGGCGGGGACCAATACCCCCATGCGCGTGCAGGGCTGTTACATCGACGAGCGGGACATCCACAAAATCGTGGCGCACATCAAGAAGAACGCCGAGGCGTCCTATGCCGAGGACGTGATGGAGCAGATCGACCGCAACCAAATGCGCGGTGAGGGCATTCCCGTGATCGGCGGCGCGGAGCCGGAAGAAGAATACGACTCGATGCTCCCGGCGGCCATCGAGGTGATCCTCGACAGCGGCCAAGGCTCGGTGTCGTTCCTGCAACGCAGGCTGAAGCTCGGCTACGCCCGCGCGGCGCGGCTGATGGACCTGATGGAACAGCGCGGCATCGTCGGCCCGTTTGAAGGCTCGAAGCCGCGGAAAGTGCTGGTCACCCGCGAGCAGTGGGAATCGATGGAGCGGTGAGCTGTTTCTCATAATTGGGCTTGTAATGTATGACTAAAAATGGTACACTGTTTATGGGAACCAAAGGAGGCGAAGCGATTGAACGACAAAATCCAATACTGGTTTGACTTAGCGGATGAAGATGTAAAAGTCGCTAAACATTTACTGGCTGGGAACATGTTTTTATATTGCGGGTTTATGTGTCATTTAGCGGTTGAAAAATCTATAAAAGCAGTCATAGCAAAAAGTTGTGTGGGCAATGAAATACCACCAAAATGGCACGACCTTTTAAGGCTATCCGAAAGAGCCAATTTGCTAAATGAATTAAACGAAAAGCAAAAGCTCTTATTAAGGAATTTGAATCCACTCCAAATTGAAGCAAGATACCCAGAACACAAACGCAGTTTGTCCGCAGAAATGACATATTCTTATTGCCAAATTTTAATTCAAGGAACGGAGGAATTTTTATGTTGGATAAAGGAGCAGTTGTAAACGTAGTTGAGCGGTATGCAGATGCAGTAAAGAGCGAGTTTGCACCTGCGGCTATCGTGCTGTTCGGTTCCTATGCTAATGGAACTCCCAATGATGACAGCGACATTGATGTTGGTGTTGTTTTCAATGGATTTACCGGTGAATGGTTAAAAACATCGTCGCGGTTATGGGGATTGAGAGAAGATATAAGTCTGTATATTGAGCCTCATTTGCTGGATAGTTCTGATGATAAAAGCGGCTTTGTAAATCATGTCTATAAAACAGGACAAGTGATTTATCAAGCGATGGAGAGATAGGAGGTGCGTTCCAATACGAAATAAATCAATGCTGCTGAAAAGCGTTATCTGTGGTTTGGTTTATTTACTTTGTTCATTGTTGATTATTGTCGTAGTATACATCATAGATATAGATTCTTTTGACCTCACATTTATCTTAGGGATCATTTACGGAATTTTTCTCGCGGTTTTTATGGATTACAATAACGTAAAAAGAACGGTCATAGCCAGAGTTGTGGGAATTTTGTCCGCTGTTGTCGCACAAGTTATATTGTTTATAACCGGCATACCCTATGCAATTATACAGTACATATATAGAAATGATGAATTTGTACGAGAAATGGGATATTTGACAGTGAACGAGGTAATAGGGTACAATTTTGGCCTTGTGTATTTTTGGGTTGTTGCGCTGATCGCGTTTGTTGTTTCAGTGATCAGTATTTTTATCTTGAATGTGATCAGAAATCGCAAGAAATAAATGTTTTCTGCTATCTATTCATTCCCAGCCTCAAGTCCAAGAACGGCCCCAGCAGTCGCCAATACTCGTCCGGGTCGTTGTCTATGGCGCGGCAGTGCGACGCGTCCGGGACGATCAGCAGGGTCTTGGTTTCGGCGACCAACAGCGTCTTATGGTTGGTGGGGGAGCCGTCTAAGGAGGGGCCGTCGTCCGGCTCGTCGTACACGCCGGGCGCGGCCTCGAACAGTTCCCTGGCCATTTCGGGGGGCGTGAAACCGTCCGCGCCACCGTGGAAGAATAGGATCGGCACGCGGGCGTTTTCGACGGCCGTTTCCGGGTCGGCGTCGCCAAACCAAAAGCCCTGGCGCCGGTGGCAGGCCAGGTTTCCCGCCGGGATCAGCGGGAACACCGGTAAATCGTACCGTTCGCGCAATAACAGGCTCAACTGCCGGTCAACGCGCGTAAAGGCGCTGTCGCTGACGATCCCCGCCACCGAGGGCGGGACGTCCGGCGAGGCCATCAGCATCGCCGCCGCCGCGTCCGAAAATCCAAACAATACGATGCGCGCCTCGGGGTCCGCCGTTTCGACGCGCCGGACCCATGACAGCATATCCGCCCGGTCCAGATACCCCAGACCCAGCGCGCCGCCGCCGCTGGGGCCGTGCCCGCGCAGATGCACGTTCAGCACATGGAAGCCGCGTTTGTGCAGTTCCATCACAAGGTCTTCCAAATACAGCTCACGGCCCCGCAGGCCGGAGGATAAGATCACCCACGCGTGGCTGTCCGTATAGGGTTGCTCGGCGGGGACCTCCCCGTCAGGCTCCCCGTCCAAATCGTTCCCCTCAAGCGTATCATTTGCCGCCGGAAGGCCGTCCTCTGCGGGCAGAACGTCTCCCGCCGGGCGTGTATGTTCAGCCACCAGCGTCAGCCCGTCGGCGGTTCGGAGCGTCCAGGGCTCCCCGGTGTATTGCGCGCGCCACGCCAGGCGTTCCTCGGAGAACACCCTTCCGGCCCAAGGGTCATCCTGGGGGGTCAGGCTGGGGCGCGCGACGAATTCTTCATACATCCCCTGACCGAACGCGTACAGCAAAACCGTGACGGCGGCGACAATGACCGTGACGGTCAGCATCACCAGCCCCATGACCACGCGCGCGCGGCGGAACCGTTCGGCGGCGTTCACGCGTCTGTCCCTCCCGCGCCCTCCAAGAAAGCGAGGATATGCTCAAACCCTTCGCCGTGCCGCCCTTCGCCGCGAGGATAGGCGCGCAGCGTCACGAAGCTGTCCCGCCCTTCGCGTCTGGCGGCGGCAAACGCGGTGAGCGCAAACACCGTGACCGCGTCGTGCGAAATGGCGCGGTCCTCTTCCCCGCACAGGACCAGCAGCGGGGTTTGGATATCCCCGGCGCTGTCAACGGCGTCTATCCCGGACTCCAGCGCTTGCAGGAACAGGCGCAGGCCGACCCGCGTGTGCGGGGCGTCCCCGGCGGCGTCCCCGTGCTGCCCGAGATACAGCGTAAAGTTAGGCGCGGCGCGCTCCAGCGCGCGCATGGCGGCCAGCATCTGTGCGGGATAGTCGCGGCGCGGCGCAAACCACGGGCCGGTCACGGCGGCGCGCGCGTAATCCCTAGCGTGATCCAGCAACCGGCGGATCGCCAAGCTGCCGCCCAGCGAGTGCCCATACAGCGACACGGGCAGGTCCGGTTGTTCGGCGGCGATGCGTGTCCTCACGGCGCGGATATCGTCCAGCAGTGTGTCATAGTCGGCGCCGCCGCGCTTGCCGGGGCTTTTGCCGTGCCCGCGCAGGTCGTGGGCGTAAACGGCCCAGTCCAGCCCGGTCAGTTGCCGCGCCCAACGCTTGTAACGCCCGGCGGACTCACCAAGCCCGTGGACGATCTGCAATACGGCCTTGGCCGGGCCGTCCGGTTCCCATACCGTCAGTTGGATCGGCGCGCCGTCCGCGCCCGCCATCCGTTTCTCTGTGACCAGCATACGTCGCTCACCCCCGAGGGATATTATACATGATTTCGGGCGGTTGTGCAAACGGCGCGGTTCAGCCTTCCAGCTCCCTCAATTTTTCTTCCAAAGTCGTGAGCGCGCGTTTTTCGATGCGCGAGACGTACGAGCGGGAGATGCCCAGCGCCTTGGCGCTCTCGCGCTGGGTATGGGGCGTGAAGTCGTCCAGGCCGTAGCGCATTTTGACGATCGTGCGCATCCGCTCGTCCGGCAGCTCGCCGACAAGGCGGTAGATGGCGGCGTAGGTTTCCTCCAGTTCCAGGCGTTCCTGCGTGTAGTCCTCGCATTGCAGCACGTCGATCACGGTCAGCGGCACGCCGTCAGTCTCGCCGTTTTCCAGATGGTCGCTCAGAGAGAGGTCGCCGGAGCGTTTGCGCTGGCTTCGGAAGTGCATGTATATCTCGTTTTGGATGCACTTGCAGGCATAGGTCGCCAGCTTGGCGCATTTTTCCGGCTTGTATGAGTCGATGGCCTTGACCAGCCCGATGGTCCCGATGGAGATCAAGTCGTCCTGGTCGGAGGCTGTGGTGTAGAACTTTTTGATCACATGGGCGACAAGGCGCATATTATGTAAAATGAGGAGATCGCGCGCCTCCGGGTCGCCATTGGCGAGGTCCAGCAGGGCTTGCTTTTCCTCGTCGGCGGACAGAGGTTTCGGGAACGAGCCGCCCTGCCCGCGCAGCCGCAGGCAGATGTACAGCCCGCGCAGCAAAAAGGAAATCGCCTCAGCAAACATAACGGCCGCACCTCCATATAATATCAGTGTATGCGGAGGGGCTTGGGGATGTGAGGGGGAGGGCAAAATAAAGCGGGCTGTCAAAACGTGTACCTTTTGACAAGCCGTTTT
>Ga0082212_10007739_pt1 | contig 14137 bp, 8 predicted proteins | sample TergutNt197P3_FD_71548 | JGI IMG/M metagenome (GOLD analysis project Ga0082212, IMG submission 71548) | Neocapritermes taracua P3 segment gut microbial communities from Petit-Saut dam, French Guiana - Nt197 P3 | ecosystem: Host-associated > Arthropoda: Insects > Digestive system > Gut ... | reverse complement strand
GCTCGCTCGACATTGCCATTTCCAATTTTCATTTAGACGGCGACTCGCTTTATCATTACAGTACGGAATGGAGCAACGCTACAATGAGTAACATCATTACCTACGGCATTGTTGATGTAGCGAAAAAGGAAGCGGTTACCCGCAACTTCATTACAGACGACACTGAACAGCAAATCAAAATCCCTTACGGCATTATGGTAAACCCAATCAACAAAGACGTCTATGTTACCGATGCCGGAAACTATGTTTTGCCCGGCATGTTGTACTGTTTCGACAAAGACGGTAAACAAAAATGGAGTGAACGAACGGGCGATATTCCTGCGCATTTTGCATTGTTGTATCAAACAAATCTTAAATAAATAACCTTAATAAAATGAAAAAAATTCTGTTCTTATTGTCAGCCGTTGTTTTGCTGACAGGATGTTACAAGGATGACATCAACGATTTGAAAAAAGAGTTCAGCGAGTTGAAAGAACGTATGGCGCTTTACGAAAGCCTGCTCGATGCACTCAACAATCGGCTGTACGTGACGGGTTACGAAGAAAAGGACGGTAGTTACGTCATTACCTTGAGCGACGGTTCAACGCTGTCGGTAAGCAATTGCACCATCACACTGGCAGACGGGCGGATGACTTTTACATTTGCCGACGGTCGTACCATTAGTATTGATGCGTCTGTGCCGGATGTTACCGTCATATCCGAAGCGGTTATTGATAAAATGAAATGGCTGCGTATTCAGCCCGAAGCGAAGAATACAGGCAGCATAGTTTATCAATGGCTGCTCAACGGCGAGGAAATATCCGGCGGAAAAGACCTGCTTCATGTTTTCGCCGAAGCGGGAACGTATCAACTTGAGTTGAAAGCAAAAAACAGTATGGGCGAAAGTTCGCATACCGTTGCAGTTACGGTAAACGACAAGAGTTATGTGAACGGCGTCGCGAAAGTTTATGAATATTTGCCTGCGCCCGGGCAGTTCATCAACGCCATACCCGAAGCCGCAGCCGATGATACGCCCGAAACCATGCGACAAAAGGCGGAAGCGGCATTAACCGGCGGCTCTTTGATTAGTCTCGGCGGTTTCGGCGGCTATGTTGTTTTTGGTTTCGACCATACCGTTGTCAATCGCGAAAATAACGACTTTATAGTACTTGGGAACGCTTTTGCCGGCTCGGCTGAACCCGGCGTCATCATGGTGTCGTATGACGCCGACGGAAACGGTTTGCCCGATGATGAATGGTTTGAAATTGCCGGTTCCGAATATCATAAACCAACTACCATTAAAAATTACGAAATGAGCTATTACAAGCCCGCGTCAGAACCCGCCAATCCCAGCGAACCCAACTATATCCGCTGGACGGACAATCTTGGACAGTCGGGCTATATTTCCAAAAACAGTTACCATACCCAAACATACTATCCGCTGTGGATAGGCGACAGTTACACTTTGAAAGGAACGTTTATGGAAGCAACTATTTACGACCAGTCGGGCAACGGTTCCTACTGGGTAAGCCCTGCCTACGATTGGGGATATGCCGACAATGTTCCTAATAACGACCCAAAAGCGCAGATTGACATGGATTGGGCGGTGGATAAAAATGGAAATCCCGTCCGATTGAAAGGCATTGATTTCGTTAGGGTACATACCGGCAACCGTGCAGAAGGCGGCTGGCTTGGCGAAGTTTCCACCGAAGTAGCCGGATTTACAGATTTGAATTTATAAACCAATAAATATTTTGTTGTCATTTTTTTAATCAATAAATTTTTTAAACATGAAATATCCATGTACTTTAAAGCACACCAACCGTAATGATTAAATTTCTAAAAATCAATAATATAATAAAATTTAAACAGATGAAAAGATTATTTTTTTCTTTTACAATTGTAGCCCTTTTGATGTCAGGGTGTTATAAAGACGATATCAACGATTTGAAGGACAAGTACGACGAGTTGAAAACGGAACAGGAACGGCAAGCCCAACTGATTCAAACGTTACAGAATGCGCTTCAAAACAATTTGACCATAACAGGTTATGCGCCAACTTCTGACGGATTTAAAATTACGTTTTCCGATGGGAGTTCGATAGACGTCAAACATGGTCAGAATGGTCAGAACGGTCATACGCCCGTTTTCACGGTTGGCGCAAACGGCAACTGGTTTGTTGATGGCGAAGACATCGGAGTTAAAGCCGAAGGAACAAATGGAACAAACGGTGATACGCCCGAAATAGAAATCATTGGCGGTTACTGGTATATCAATGGCGTCAATACCGGTGTAAAAGCCGAAGGCGTTGACGGAAATCATGGAAGCGGCGCACCGGCAATTACCGGCATCGTCATTCAGGACGGCTACATGACGTTTACCTTCAGCGAAGGCGACCCGATTACGATACCCATTTCCGAAAATTTTGTCTGTTCCATTGACGTAGAATCCGTTCAATATTTTGAGTACGGAGAAACTAAAGAATTTACCATAATTCAAAGCGGCGTTCAAAACATGGCGATTGCCAAGCCCGACGGATGGAAAGTTTCCATTAACGGCGACAAAATGACCGTTACGGCTCCGGCAAGCGGTAATCCCTACGCTGAATATGACGGAATGATTTCCCTGATCGCTACCGGCGACGGCGCTACCGCCATTGCAAACATGAAAGTAAAGGCGCGGGCGTTGGATTACAATCATCTGATTGACTTTGAAGGCGCTGATGTTCTCGATTTTCTGGCAGGTCCCACTGCAGCCGGTGAAAATTTGTATGAGAGTACGTGGTCGAATCCGGATGGCGTGCCGGTTATCGGGGTATATCAGAATGCAGCTACCGGTTTATACATGACCATCAATGAATCATTTGGCGAGGTTAATTTTTGGAATGGCGGCGTTGCTGTTTCGCGATGGAATGACGTGCTTACGGAAGGTTTACCCAACCAGTGCAGCGTTTTTTACAAAGACGACGTCACCGGATTTGGCGGGTACGATGGATCTCAAACGTTTGCCATTGCCAATCCCGACGGCCGGATTTCATTTGACGATGGCGCAACGGAGTGTACATTCGACCATTTCTGGGTAACCAACAGCACGTATGTCGCACTGTCCATGATGAAAGGCGACATGTTTGCCAAACAGTTCAGTTATGAGGATAAAGACTGGTTCAAATTAATCATCACTGCATTCGATAAAGATGAGCAGCCAACAGGTACGCCCGTAGATTTTTATCTGGCGGATTTTCGTACCGCCACTTCGTCCGGTATCCTTACCGAATGGACGATGGTTGACCTCACGCCGCTCGGAAACAGTGTTCACACAATCAAATTCGACCTTCAGAGCAGCGACGAAGGCGATTGGGGAATGAATACACCCGCTTATTTCTGTTTTGACAATCTGGCGGTGAAGAAATAAAGGAATGAAGAAAGGTTATATTCAGGTATATACCGGCAACGGGAAAGGAAAAACCACTGCCGCCTTCGGCTTGGCGCTGCGGGCGGCGGGAGCCGGAATGAAAGTGTTTATCGCACAGTTCGTCAAGGGGCAGGAATATTCCGAAACAGTTGCCGTTCGCGGGTTCCTGCCCTCTGTAACAATAAAACAATATGGATTGGATTGTTTCATCGTCAACATCCCCACGCAAGCCGACATTGACATTGCCCGCAAAGGCTTGGAAGAAGTCTCGGCCGTCATCTCATCGGGCGAATATGATATGGTCATACTCGATGAAGCCAATATCGCCGTTTTCTATAATCTTTTCACGCCTTCGGCGTTGATTGACGTGCTGAAACGCAAGCCGGAAGCGCTCGAAATCATCATCACGGGGCGATACGCCTGCCCTGAAATACTGGAAATAGCGGATTTGGTAACCGAAATGAAAGAGGTGAAGCATTACTATGCGCAAGGGGTAATGGCAAGGAAAGGGATTGAATGTTGATGAGAAGTGATTTCTCGCTTAGGCATTGTTATAAAACAAACGTATCATTTAATGGATGTGAATCTCCTATGGAGAAAAGATGATTGGGTCATTTTTTCTATTGATATGTAAAACATACGGTTTATATTTTTGCAAATTAGTCCGTTAGGACTTTCATGTCAATACATACCTGTCCAAACATTCAATAAAAAAGTCGATTTCATTTTGTAACATTCATATAATGAGCAGTTCAAGTTTTTAAAAATCGAGCAAAAGTTGTTGAAAATCTTTTTCCTTTCCAGCATGAGAAAATAGATATGTACGTACGGTGATGTGGGAGGTCGAAACCAGAAATAATCCCGTTTCTCCTACCCGATTTTGATCACTCAAGCCATTGTTCTAATTTCAACAATACATTCTGTTCATTAAAACCAACCACCAGATTTTGAGAATCGCCATATTGATTCATATACATCCGGCCGAATGTGCTTTGATCGAGTGTTTGATCAGAGGCGTCCACCGGGTTGAACATACAGATTTTCATTGGCGAAAGCGCTGAAACCAGATCGGGTAAATCATATTTCCCAATCACCCCCGCCGGCGCCGACATCACGAATTTTGGATGGTAATTTCTTTCCTGTACAATAGATTGATAGGAAAGGATTGGGTTGATCAACGCAATTTGATCAAATTCATGATGGATCACAGCCGCATGAAGCAGATCGGAAGTTAATGTTCCGGAAGCGACGCCTGTCAATGAGCCGGATACGCCCAACCCTTTGATGAAATCAACCACAATTTTTATTTCCTCAACCCTGATGGCTAATGGACTTTTGTTGGTTAAAATTCCTCCATACCAAACATTCAGCGGCACATTCCGAATCCTTGCATCACCGCCTTTATAACCTGCGCCTAATTCGCCAAATCCGTTCAAATCCGGCAGAATTACCCTGTAGCCTTTTTGTGCCAGTTGGTCAGCCCAACCGTCTTTTTCGGCTGCAGACGCTTTGCCCTGATCATCCAACCATAAAATGGTTTTACCGTTGTCCTTTTCGGGTGAAAACGTCAAGACGGGAATATAATAATTACCGGCGCCTTTCAACAGATATTTTTCGATGGAATATCCTTCGCGCCATGAACGCCCCGAAAAGATGTAATCTTTTGACAGTTCGGGATCGCTGTAGCCTGTCAATAATTTTGCCTTTTGTGCAACGGTCTTGTAAAAATCAGGATGGTTCTGTTTTTCCGATTGCAGGTTTTTGAACAGTTCGGCAGCGTATTTTTCGTTCAGACTGTATAGGGTTTCGCCTTTCAAACTTGTTTGAAGTTGTCCTGTGGGTGTTACCCAAAGATCCTTTTCATCAAAAACCTCACACTCTTCGTCTTTCGGATCGCCGGGGTTGTTCAGAAATTTCTGAAAAAAAGCATGTATCGCCTCCCTGTTTTTCTTCGTAGATTCATGTCCGGCATCGTCTTCTGCCATCGTCAGATTGTCGGGAGCGCCTAAAGCAAAATATGCAGATTGAGCCTCTTTGAATACATCGCGGGCGCCTTGAATACTGAAAATATCACGGGTGGTGGTCACCATCAGGGTGGGTTTGGGCGCCCTGACCTCTATCAAATCGCTCAGATCAAACCCCTTTGCAATAGCATACATAAAAATTTGTTCTGCATCCTGCGGCCCTCTGGAACGTAACAGTTTGTCAAACGATGTGATGTAGCATTCGGGAGCCGCCGCTACGATTCTCTCATCAAACGCAGCAATATATGCCGTTTGGGTTCCTCCTCCCGAACGTCCGGTGATTCCGATACGCGCAGGATCAACTTCTTTCCGGCTCAGCAGATAATCAACCGCACGGATTCCATCCCAAATAAAATAGTTGGCCGGCGAACGTCCGCATAAGAAAGATTGGGTGCCCGGATAGGAATGTTCATGAGTAGGGCCAAAGATGGTCTTTCCGTTAGCATCAAAGTATTGATATCGTTCGCCTTGCCCTACGGGATCGAAAGCCAAAACAATGAATCCCTTTTTCACAAGATTCAAAATATTCCTCTGATAACCTGCATCTCTGAAACCGTTGCCGCTATGCCCGCAACAATAAATAATAGCCGATTGTTTACTCTTTTTTGCTGTCGGGATAAATAATGCCGCCGTAACATAAAATCCCGGTCTTGATTCAAAATACAACTTTTCAACAACAAAACCATCTTTTTTGATGGTTCCCGTAATCACAGGATTCAATGGCGTTTTCGCAGGAAAATCACCAACCATGTCCTGTATCTTCTTTTTCATTTCAGTCTGACGATTCACCCAATCATTCGGGGTTTTCAAACCGTCGACATGCGTCCGGCGCTCCTTGATTTGCGCAAAAGCGTGGGAGCAAATGTGGTTGTACAGCGCATTGGTCATATCGCCGTTGTTTGCCCAGTAACCGTTGACCGACAGGTCTTCCCGTGTATTTTGAGCGCCGATGCATAAACATGCACCCAAAAAAATGATAACTGCAAAAGATTTCTTCATGTTGTTGGATGATTGATGATTATTGTAAAAATTTAATGTCATTGGTGCGCAATGTGATTCTCACATTTGCGGAACGTCCGGATTCGGTGACGCTTGAAAATAGGAGCGCGTTGTCGCCTGTGGAAAGTGCGAATGACGGTATGTCCGGCTGCATTTCGCTCACCTCGTTACCCACCGCATCATACACCACAGCGCGACCGTCGGCGGGCATATATTCCATGTAATGGCCGTTTTTGATTTTCCCGCGGAAAGTGATTTTCTGTCCGTTTGTTTCAAGCGCAGGATCGACTATATATGAATCTGTCAGCGGAAGTGCGCGAACTGTGCGGAAACGCAGGTTTGTCGCATCACCTTCTACTTGCAGGCTGACTTTTGAAATACTGTTAAAATGGACGGGCTGCCGAAATTCTTCATAACTGAAGGTGCTATTGTCAGACATGCCATTGTCGGCTTCTGCCAGCGTACAATAACGCCATCCCGTAAAATCTGCTTTCAGGAAATGGTCTGTAAAGCCAGACACCATGTGCGGAGGACTTTCCAGACGGATATTGATATGCTGGCCGCCTCCGTCGCCATATACCCAAAAACCCAGCCCCAAATGTTTTGAAAGATTGAGGGGTTGTTCAAATTCATTTACTGTCTCCGGTTTTGCAGGTTGCGTTTCGTCAAGCAGCAGCAAGTCGATACCTTGTAGCGATTCATACGCTACAGGCTGATGCCGGTGTTCGATTCGGATCATCGGTGTCTGTTCCTGATAGGGATTGTGGTACGAAAAGTCACGGATGTCCGGACGCAACAGAACATGCGTATAGTTCGCTTCCACCAGATGCCAGTCGTTTCCGGAACGTTGAAGCAGGAAATGAGCGTTAGGGTCGCGAAGACGTTGCAGTGTTTCGGCAGTAAAATGCCCAACCCGCCGGAGAGAATCGTAATTTTTCAATATTTCCCCGTTACGATATGCTAAAGGTTGCACGTTTTTCGCAATGTCAAGATAGGAAAGACCGTAATTGTGTGCCAAAATTTTAGCGCCTAAATATTCTGCATCTTCCTGAAATAGGATATGGTACTGGAAATTATCCACATTATCTCCCTGCGACGGACAAAGCGCCATCCATCCCATTTGCCCCGGCAGGTAAAGCCGGTCGGCTGATGCCTGATTACTCTCAATGTGCTTGTCGAAAAACTGCTTGTAACCGCGATGCGGCGAATCCCATGCGCCCATCCGCGAACGTCCGTACCAAAGATTGGGGGAAAACGTACTGTATTCGAGTAAAGGCGGAGTTTCCGTATGTTTCAGGATTTCGTTCACGAAAAGGGCTTCATAATACCATGTGAGTTCGCGATCGTCAACAAGCGTATATGTACCGTCGAGCGCGTCGAGATAGATCATGCTGAAACCGCCTTCATTATAGGCGCGGGCTGTTTCGCGGGCTATTTCAAGATACAGTTCGCTGTCCTTGTTGGGAGCAAAAAGATGGAACATCTGCGTCAAATGATCGACGGGTGCGCCTTTTTTGTGTGACGACGCCTTCGTCCCGAAAGCGCCACGTTTGCAGGATGTAAAACCGTATGGCGCCGAACGGGAAGGTTGCCCAAAAACAATCAATTCGTCGTCAATACGGATGACTTTGCTGTTGCGGACAAAGAATCCGGTGATTTCCGACACATCCGCAGACGATTCGTCTACCGAAATGTTCTGTTCATCCATACCCAGATCGGCAGCCAGCGTAAAGGTACGCATAACATCCAAATCCTTACTGGGAACAGGCGTCACATACTTCGATTGCGCAGACAGAAATTGGGCATACGTGTGTAATCCTGTCACAAACCCATGTTTGCGAAATGCCTCGCTCGTTTTCCGAAAATCAGACACTCCGTTCGGATAAGCCGTTTCATTAAAATGAAAATCACCTTGCCGGAAAGGCGTTCCCTGATGAAAATCAATCTGATCTACTCCGAAACGTGAAAGATGTGTCACCCATTCATCCACCTGTTGTTCGGTGACCGGCTCCGACGTGATGATGTAGGAACCGAAATTTTTCGGATTATCCATTGCATAAGGGCCACCCGCAAGGGATACCGGCATTTCGCCGGGGACATATTTATCTACAATCTGCTTCATGGTTTCACGCAGTTGCGCTTCGGGCATACCCAACAGAAACACGCCTGAGCCCTCATAACCCAGTACGTTGAAACACTGTCCGCCGAGCAGATTGGACTTGCCCGGAAAATCAAGCGTTTTCGTATTCAGTTTCCGGCTCATGGCGCAGGCTGCAAAATCGTCCTTGAGATAGTCTATCATCAGCGGGACACGCGCAAACTGAAGCGCATAAAAATCACCTCCGGAAATTTCGACAACATCAAAAACCAAATATGATTTTTCCGCTTTTATCCGTAATTTCACTTTGACCGGCGTTCCGGGAAATGAAAACGTCAGTGTATTCCTCTTTTTCACTACCTTGTCGGACACTATCCCGGCATCTTCCTTGTGTAGCCTGAGCATACAAAACTTTGTGTCGGCTGAGTCAGCATAATTAATGCCGTTACGCAAATCTACAAAACGTTCTACTTGTCCGCTTCCGGAAAGGGTTATCTGAAAATGATCCGTCGCATACCGTATTGGTTTGACCGCATAGAATATCCATCCGATGCACAGCATGACAAGCAAAGCAAGCAAATAAAATTTTCCGGAATTTTTGAAATACATGATTGATGAATGTTTCAGAAAAGATAAAACTTTTATTAATAGACCCTTTTACTTGACATACCTGTCGTATTTTCCGTCCATCACATCTTTCACGGCCTCCAAATAACCGAACCCGTATTTCATGTCGGGCAACAGATAACTGCCTTCCACCCATTCGTTCCATGCGTTGATGGTCATCAGTTTTGGCTGGTTGGGGTGGTTGTCCACATATTGTTTTGCTTTTGCAAGTAAAGCGGCAAAACTTTCGGGCGTATTGTTGTAGTGTACCGTATTTTTCATACCGTATTGCGGAAATCGGGGGGTATCATCCCAACCAACCGATACGCATGGGAAAAACGGAATGTTCAGCGTTTCGTCATATTGTTCTCTGATTTTTATAGAGTTGTTGCCATATTCGATATAATCTTCCGATGTACCTCCCATATTGTACATCGCTATGCTGTTGAATCCTGTCGCTTCAAAACGTTCTGCAACTTCCTGAGCAAGTTCGGGCGATCTCAACGAACCGCCACCGGGAATCAACTGAAAATGTACGCCCGGAAAACCTGCTTTTTTGGCTTCTTCCCTGAAATAATCGAGCGCTTTGCGGGTTTCTTCCATACTATTTCCAAAACTTTGCTGTAATTTTTGAATGCTGAATATGCCAAACACCGGCTCGCCATTAATTTTGAAATAATTGGGTTTGCTGAAATATTGCCGGATCACCCTGTCAACGATGATTTGGTAATTCTTCCGGTCAACCGTCGCATCCCAAAGGATGGACGTATCATCCCCGTAAAGATGATAGTTCCAGTAATTTTTCCTCACATCGTGGTTGGCCCACATCAGGTAGAAATACATTTTTTCGTTGTTCTTTGCTTTCAGGAAGCCGTCATTGAGGGCGCTTTCGAGGAAAGGGCCTTCGTCGTACCAATACCAGTCGTAAATAAAAACATTGACGCCATGATCGGTAGCAACATCAATCCATTTTTCTACTACCTTCGGGTCGTTGTCCATTTCGTAACCCCAAAGCGGTTCTTTCGGCTGATAATGCCCTTCGTAACGAGGATTTCCTTTTTTGATGACTTCCCATTCACCGATTCCTTCCGGCCACAATACATCGCGACTCATGGGCTCGTCGTGGCATGACGGCCAAATATAGGCGGCAACGTAATAATCGTTCTTTGCCGGTTCATTTGTTGATGTTTGACCGCAACCGCATACAATACAGGAAAAGATGATCATTCCTGCGAATACAGGATGTTGTTTGAAAATTTGATTCATGATTGATTTTTTTTGAATTTGTTGATAAATTTGATGGTACAAAAATAACTATTATCCTTTCAAGTTCAACTTTTTTGCTGATTAATCGTTTTTAGCCGGACGGGGTAAAATCTCGGTCTGTTTCGCCAGTCCGTCTATCGCTTCATGAATGACAGATTCGATTTCCGGCGCCCACAATCCGGGTAATCCGTATTCTAATTGTGATGTAGCGCCTTCGTAGCCGCCTTCTTTCAATACGGTGAGCGTAGGGATATACCCCATCACGTCATTTGTAAATCCTAACACAAATGTATCCTCCCCGTATTTTTGTTTCAGTTGCACGGCATAACCAATGGTCAGTTCGCCTCCCAGCGTAAACAGCGGCCATCCGCCGATGTTCCACGCCTGCACAGGATACGGATAGGAGCGTATCAGCGGTTGTCCGTTTTTGATTTGATCAAGAATACGTTGCGCACATCTCTTGTTAAGATCCGATTGATGGGTGTTTTGAACGATTTCCGTAAAATAGGTTTCCGGATAGGGCGTATCCAAAGGTAACATCACTTCTCTGTAAGCGGTTTTCAGCGTGGCCGGCAACGTTTTCATCGTTTCCTGAAGTGTTCGGTCAACGGCGGCAGCCAGCGTAACGCCATATTGTTTAGCCAATGCAATGGTACGGCGGGGCAACGGATTCATGTCGGCGCCTGCCCCCTGAAAAAACAGAGCGGTAGCGCCGGGATACCATTTTTCTAATTCCGCCTGTGCAAAACCGGGGAAATCGCCCGACCAGAGATAAATGTCTAAAACGGTGGGATGACAGGCATATCCGAAAGCGATGGCTTTGATTTGTCCCGACGTATCTGTCACCTTCAATACGGGAACGGCATAATCGTTCGGGCCTTTCAGTTCCGTCAGGGGCGTCAAAGCGCCTTCTTTATTGTTCCTCCGGTTGACCTGTACGCGGGCAACGCCATTTGCCGCAGCAATGGTAACCGGTTCCAGCGACTGCGACGCCCTGATCACCATATCCACAATCTGTTGTTCAAGATTACGACCGTAACGGTTTAATTTTTCTGCTTCCTGTACACTGAATGGTGGATAATAATCAATCAGGACGGTAGCGGGTAGAACCGGCCCCGAATGTGTATGCGAACTGTTCAGGATGATCTGCGCCTTGTCCCAGCCTAATTTGACCTTCAGTTGTTCTCTGATACGATCGGAAATGGTTTTAGGAAACTCGAGCAAATCCGCCGTGACCAATACGCCACGGTTTCCTTTGGCGTCTTCCAGCACCAGCGTTTTTGCCCATAAATCCAGCAAGACGCCTTCCGACGCATGGGTTCTGCCGCCATAACCGGCTAACCACATACTCTCCTGCGGGGTGATGTTCACTTTGGCAACCCCGGCTTTCCAACCTTCCGCCCAAATATTTACCGCGAAAAACAGATGGATTACAATTACATACAAAAAATATTTTCTGTTCATTAGTTTTTTTGTGATGATATATATGATTTATTTTTTTGAATATCTGAACTCGGACGGCACAACCCTCAACGAAGTTACATCCGAAACCTTATAATCCGATTATCGTTACCGTTTTCCCGTCTATTGTTTCTTTTTGGACAAAAATTTTATCATTCCAGTCTATTTCCGGTCGTCGGTCGAAAACGGCAAGCCAACCTACGCTACAGCCAAAAGTATCCATATAACCAATCGTTTGTGTGATACCCTCGGCTACAGATTTTTCGCCGCGTCTGATTTTTAATTCGATGGGGTATTTTTCATTCTGATAAACGATACAAAGGTCGGTACGTCCCGTTCCTGCCGCCATTTCGCGAAGAATATGACCGCCGCCGTTGAGGATGCGTTGCAGAAAAGCCATCAGAATCAGATGAGGAGCCGCTTCTTTATAATAAAACTTTTCAACCCAGATATCGCTGTTTTCGCGCCAAAACTGCTGAAAGTCCTGCATCAGACAGTCCATGTCAATTTTACCTTCTTTCAGATAACGGGGAAGGGTTGAATCCGGCTTTTTTTGTAGAAATTTTTCCTGCGCATCATAACTCAATGTTCGGGCAATGACTTCTCCATAAATCGGATTTGCCGGCTGAATTTTACCTTGAATACTTTTGATCAATCCCAGGTCGGTAACATATTGATAATCGTCTGACAGGCGTCCAAAAAAATCTTCGCCTGAAAGCATGGGTTCAATCACACTGCGTACCCTGTCTTCCTTCAAACGTTCGAGTAAACTGTCTATATGTGTATCGCGACGCAGGATAATGGTCTGAATGGCTTCATACACTAATGATGCCGTAACCGGCTGACTGTAATCCGACTGCAATATTTTTACGATTACTTCGCGAACAATGGCATTGACCAACCACGGTTGCCCTTGCGCTTGCTCATAAACCAGGTCAATGGCTTCCTGTTCAAAGATTTGTCCACATTCGTCGGTATGTTGCCGATAAAGCGACGTGATTTCTTCTTTGGTGAAATTTTTCAAAGTCAACGATTCTGTAACGATATTAAACGGACTTGCACTACCCAGCGATTGACTGTCGGGACGAATCCGAACTTTGTAGTCGCGAATATTGCGCATACCTACTAAAGCCAGCGAATGGACAAAGGGAATGGTACTGCGATTGATATATCCGCTACGCAGTTGTCGCAGAAATGATATCAGCGTTCCTTCAGTCAGACAATCCGCCTCATCAAAAAGAAGTACAAACGGTTTATCCAGCTTCATGCAAAACAAAGTTAATTCTGTACTCAAAACACCTGTAAAATTGTCATATTCTGCATTTTCCGCAAATTCATCCTTGTGAGGAATAGTTGAAAAGCGAAGTATCCTTTTGATGGTTTTTACTATTTCGGGAATACCTTTTTCAGCATCATCAATTCTATGCATTTCCTCCAACGAACAATACAGGGCGTAATATTTTCCGCCTTCGTTGAGACGTTGCGCCAAATCTTTCAGATAAGTTGTTTTTCCGCTTTGCCGCGCCGCATGAATAACAAAAAACTGTTCCATGTCAATTAACTGTTCCACGCCCTGCAAGCGCGAAGCGGCTTCTATCATATAATGTTTTTCCCTGTTACAGGGACCTGCTATGTTGAAATACCGTATCATAAATCATAAAATTTCGTTACCGCAAAAGTAATTATTATTCCTGATTCAAAAAATCAAAAATTGAGATTTGCCCCTCCAAATCTTACGATCTTATGGTCTTTTCCCGTGTAAACCGATTGTTTTTTCCAAAAACCCGCATGAACTGCGGCTTTCCTCATCAGCACAGGTCAGCACAGCACAGTTTTGTTTGGGGTTAACGCATAACTTAAGTACTCCAAATTAAATATTCGTAAATTACTTGTCAAAAAAAAATACTATGTTTGCCGTTGATTTTTTCAAAACTTACATTTCACTTCTCCACTCATCAAAAATCAAAAATTGCCGATCGAAAATCAAAAATGGTTACCCACTTCTGTACAGGAGGTTGAAACGCTCGGTTGGACGCAACCTGACGTCATTCTGTTCACAGGCGATGCTTATGTGGATCATCCTTCGTTTGGTGCTGCAGTGATCGGGCGTGTTCTGGAGGCCGACGGGTTTCGTGTGGCCATTGTGCCGCAACCCAACTGGCGCGACGATCTGCGCGATTTCAGGAAATTAGGCGTTCCCAGATTGTTCTTCGGTGTTTCGGGCGGTTGCATGGACAGTATGGTGAACCACTACACCGCCAACAAGCGTCTACGCAGCAACGACGCCTACACG
>Ga0082212_10007738_pt1 | contig 14137 bp, 8 predicted proteins | sample TergutNt197P3_FD_71548 | JGI IMG/M metagenome (GOLD analysis project Ga0082212, IMG submission 71548) | Neocapritermes taracua P3 segment gut microbial communities from Petit-Saut dam, French Guiana - Nt197 P3 | ecosystem: Host-associated > Arthropoda: Insects > Digestive system > Gut ... | reverse complement strand
ACGGAACAAATCGACCAATTGTTCGATGAATACGCCAAAGTATCGAGACGTTGATGTTCCCCTAATTTGCCTCCTAACGACCATTTTCAAAACAAAACGTCCCATGAATTATCCGGGCTAGGAGGTGAGCCGAACTTGCCGGAGTTTTTTTCTGCCCAAAAACTGTATGGGAAATAGCATGTGTTTTCCGAAAAAGTATTAAAATTCCCGTGTTTTTGAGCGTTGTCTTGCTACACCGTATAATACACGATATTGTCAAACGCAAAGTAGGTTGGGAGTGTTATCCCACCGTACACGGGATCCTCTACGTTGGACTCAAACTTAAATTGCAGTTGGCTCGCCCCTGCCAAACTGGAGAGGTCAAGTTTCGTCCACTCTTCCAAAACATCACTGCCCCGTCCCAAATCGCGTTTTACTTCACCGAGTTCGCCGCCGTCCGCGTCCAAACCGACAACGATCAATGTTAGAAACTCATCCGATGCGAGTCCACTGCCGATATACGAGTCTTCGCCTGTCATAGAACCATACGCATAAACGGTGTTGGTAATCATCATGCTGTCGATCAATGCTCCTTCTGGAAGTTGCATCATGAGATCATCAGGAGCCCAGTCCATCCAATAGGCAATCCCGTATCCATTGGAACCACCTGCCCCAGAACATGTGATGGAGGACATTTCGTTGACGTAACTGCTCCACACATTATCAGTCGCCGTCGAGAGACCGAAACCAGACCACGAGTAATACCCCCCCCAATCGGCAGTGTAGGACATATTACAAGCGAATCCGATACCGTCAATGAAATACTGTACCTGACCCGCGTCGTAGATATATTCCCAGCCCAGATCGTCCAAAAATGCTGGAGGAACATAAGCATCTGCACCATTCCAAGCAAGGTTGTTAGGCCATGCATTGTCGGAACCGAGAGCACCTGCAATGTCTTCAAAGTCAACCGTATGCTGGGTGCCAAATGTAACCTTAACGGTCGTTTCAAATTCACCGAACGACCAATCAAAGCCGGTGATGGTAACTTCGTATTCTTTGCCGAGAACCGGAACAAACCATCCGTCGTCTTCTGACTCTTCAAGCGAAGTATCAAGCGAATTCGTATCAAGTTCCCAAGTGTAGTCGGTTACACCGTCATAAATCTCGACCCAATAGAAAAATTCACCGGGTATCTCATCCCAAGTGATTATGAGTTTGCCCTGTTCTTGGACAACTGTAAGATTCATAATACGGGATTCATCTTCTACGTCCACGAACAACACCGAAGAAGTGTTGGAGACTCCGCATGGCGTTGCCGCATCACTATAAACCGTTACCCGATAATGGTACGTGGTTTCATCCGCAAGCGATGCGTCGCCGTCCGTGTAAGAGCCGGTAGTTGACTCACCCAGGGTAGTCCAGTCGTCCGCGCCGGTGGACCGTTCGACCACGTACTTCGCAGCATTCGGGTCTGCTGTCCATGTCAATTCGACCGTATTGCCCGTCCCTTGCCGGGCTTCCAGATCACTTGGAATGTCAATCTCGATGGTCGTCTTTACTAACTTCGCTGTGGAGTAAGCCGAATCGTTACTACCACTGGTCGCCTGAACGCGGACATAGTAGGGCGTGTCCGCATCGAGTCCGCTGATAGTTGCCGAAATGGTTGCCGTGTTGACGGTATCAACATTGGCAGTAAATGCTGAATTAGTCGCATACTGGACAACGTAACCGCTGGCACCCGTAACGGTGTTCCATTCCACGTTAATGGTGTTGCTGGTTGCCGACACGTCGACGAGTGTTGGTTCTGACAGCATATTTGCACTATCCTTTTTGGTCTTTGCCGACTTCAGTTTGGGGGCGACTTGAATAGAATCTCCGCCTTTCATGTAGGTCGAAACAATCATGAACTCGTATTTCGTGTTGCTCTTGAGTCCCGATAACACCGCCGTTTTGCCGGTAATAGTAGCGGAAGTTGCGTTGGCAGGTTTCCATTGCCACTTTTCGATGGAATCGTTCTTTCCCGGTGCTTCCCGATAATATAGGACGTAGGGTTCGGTGCTTGCCAAAGTATAACCATCAACTTGGTCCTTTTTGGGATCAGCCCACTCGATGGTCATCTCGCTTGGTGCCGTCGCTTTCACTTTCTTCAGCGTTGGCAACTGTGCCTTCTTTGTTGATGCCGTGCCATTCGCCACTGTCGATGCAATACCGGTTGACGTAACGGCCGTGACTTGGAACTTGACCTTTGTACCGGCAGGCAAACCGGTAATCGAATCTTTCATGACGGCGACTCCCTTGCTGTCGATGTTGAGATCGTCACGTTGCACGTTCAAAGTTTTCATGAGTCCATCAGAAGCGATATATTGCACTCGATATTCGGTAACATCGGTTGCCGCCGATTGTTTCCACTGCAATTTGAGTGAGTCGAATCCCGCCGCCACCCCTTTGGCAATTTTGACACTCTTGGCAACCGATTGCTTCGGCGTGAGCGTCTTGGCTTTGACCGTAGCGATCTTACCGACTTGTTCACCACTTGCATCCAACGCCACAATGGTACATTGGTAAGTTTTGCCAGCGTCTAATCCAGTGAACTTGCAAGTAAGAATTTTCGTATTCTTGACTTCTCCGGTTGCAGTGTTGGTGATACGAAACTCCGTATCACTGGGATAGGTGGATTTCCACGTCAACGTGATGGTCGTCAGTGCTTTTTCCTTGCTCTGTTTGGCACTACTGATTTTTCCGGTAACGGAAGAAGCGGTCATTACTTGTGTCGGGGTATCGACAGGAACATTTTCAACCGCGTTGTGTTCGTAGTGTTCCGCTGATGTAGCGGCAGCAAACACATTTTCCGTTTGCACCTGTTCCGAATGGTTTTCGTAGGGAAGATCATAATCCAGTGAAAAGGGGGAGACCGAGAGCATCTCTCGTCCTTCGAGTTCCTCAATTCGGCAGGTGCGTCCGAATTTTCGCCGTTTGTTTTTGGCAGGCGGAGCGGAAGGGTTGTCAAGCAAGAAATTAAGGATGTTTTGGAGTGAGCATCTAGATTTTTTCATGGTGTTTCAGGGTGGCAAGTCGTTCTGCCTTATCGGGCTCAATTTGGGTCAATAACAAACGCCCGGTGTTCAACATTTCCCTTGTCCATCGCTTGAGGAAACGTTCTTTGCGGCAATCGGTAGGTCTTCTGACTTCCGGCAAAACATCCGCCTTCTCGACCTTTTGGGTCAATGGCAAACAGAATAGATGTTTTTTAGCCGGTTACAGCGGCGAGGACCGTTCCAGAATGGGGATCAAACCTTGCACTGGATTCCCTGTTGATGCCCTCCTACGAAATGGAGGACAACACCGTTACCAAACTTGACAGGCATTTTAGCACTTTTCTGTTCCGTGTCAAGGCGGCGTAAGGCTTCCGCCGAAGAATAAAGAGCCGACAATCTGCAGGATTGATCTTACCATAGGCTTTCGCTCGAAAATGTCATGCCGCTTACGTCATTCCTGCGCAGGCAGGAATTCAGACAGAAGACTTTCATATCAACTCTCTGGATTCCCGCTTTCGCGGGAATGACGGTATATTACTTTTCGGCGAAAGCCTATGGGGTATGATATTGACTACAGAAAAAAGTCAACCGTAAAAAAGCCCCCACCGAACCCGCCTTCATACTTTCCGTTACCACAAACACCGATGGACGTGTATAATGGAACAAGGATGAGTAAAAAGATTTCACGCAGAATCGGCTAAAACGCAAGCCGATATTCTATTTTCCGTCCTTATTCTCCAAAAATGAGCACATTTCTTGATTTAGACGAAGTACAACTGGACATTGGTCGCCGGGACCGGTGCGGCTTTCCCGAAGTGATCTACGGTGAAGGCAAAACCAAGGAAACAATCCTCAAAATTTTTCGTGCCTTTGCCGAAAAAGATATTGATGCCTTTGCGACTCGCATTGATGCCGAAAAAGGGACCTTTTTGCAGCATCATTTTGCCACGTCAGGACGCACTTTCCGCTATAATGTGACGGCACGGACATTCCGTCTATTTCCGGCGAACTGTGTGGAAACCAAACCGCACGGCAAGATTGCCGTAGTTTCGGCGGGCACAAGCGATGCACCGGTTGCCGAAGAAGCATGCGAAACCGCCCTCTGGACAGGTACGGAAGTGGTCTATTTTCAAGACATCGGCGTTGCTGGTCCGCAACGTTTACAGGCGAAGTTACCGATGCTTCAAGATGCCGTCGCCATTGTCGTCGTAGCGGGAATGGAAGGAGCATTGCCGAGCGTGGTCGGCGGCTATGTCTCTTGTCCGGTCATTGCTGTCCCCACGAGCGTCGGATATGGAGCAAACTTCGGCGGTCTCACCGCCCTGCTAGGAATGCTCAATAGTTGTGCCTCCAACGTTACTGTGGTGAACATTGATGCAGGATTCAAGGCAGGCTACGTTGCAGGTTTGATCGCCAAAGGCAATCAACGTAACCGGTAGAGTACATGGGGATCGCTATTTCACCAACGATAACTGCTATTGAGGCGTGTCCGACTTCAATTGCCATGTCAGTTTTTCGCTTGCATTTTAACCACAAAACGGTATATTTACGGCATGTCGCACCATGTGGAAGAACCGCTATTGTTGGAGATTCTCGACGAGCAAGACGAACTTGTTGTCGATCTTGAAAAGGTGCGAGCCGTCTGCGAACGTATTCTTGCCGATGGCGGTATCAGAAGCGGAAAAATCAATGTCGTCCTCGTCGAAAGCAACACGATCCAGCAGTACAATAGAGATTTTTTGCAACACGACTACCCGACAGACACAATTAGTTTTCTCACCGAAGACCGGCGAAGCGAAGGACATCTTGAAGGAGAAGTACTAGCCTGTACTGAAGTCGCAAAAGAACGTGCAGGAGAGTTTGGTTGGGCGGACGAAGAAGAATTGTTACTATATGTCGTTCATGGAATGCTCCACCTTATTGGCTTTGACGACGCTACCCCGGAACAGCGAACCGTCATGCAAGAGAAAGAGCGAAGTTATTTGGCAACACTCGGCATCCAGGTTCCCAATTGGAACTGGGACGATTGGAATTAGAACACATCAAAAATGGGTCTGGAATGACATTATTCGTGTAGCCCTCACCCGCGCCGGAAAAGACCTCCCGGAGGGAAAGGGGACGATGGTGAACCCTCTTTCAGAGGAAAAGGGGACGGCAAAATAAGGCTTTCGCCGAAAAGTAATATACCGTCATTCCCGCGAAAGTGGGAATCCAGAGAGTTGATATGAAAGTCTTCTGTCTGGATTCCTGCCTACGCAGGAATAACGAAAGCGGCATGACATTTTCGAGCGAAAGCCTAACTCCAGACCAATTTGAAATTCGCTTCCAAAACTCGGACGGGCTGTTTTCCATTTTTCCCTATCGTCCTTGTTGCGAACCGCCAGCGCGGATCGGTGCCAGTTGTTTACGGTACGCCGCCGCCTCTTCAATATCTTCCTGCAGCGTTTTCTCACTGACATTATCACGCACCGTCATGTTAGGACGATCACGGCGCAGTTTTTCTATTCCTCCGAGCGACGTTTCGGTTTTCGTAACAATCACTTCTTTGAGTGACTCGAGTTTTGCCAGTTCGTCAAGCCCCGTGTCCGTGATTGCCGTTCCCCCCAAATGTAGCCACGACAGGCTGGTCAGCGACGCCAATTTCGGTATTCCCGCATCAGTAATCGGACACTTATCAAGATTCAACCGCTCCATTTTCGCCGTCGAACGATGTTCCTCTCCTCGAAAGGAGTCAAGCCCTTGATCGGTAACAAGCGTCAGATACAGGTTCAGATTCTTCAATCGCGGCAATGCTCTCAATTCCCAAACACCCAAGGCACCAATCTTCGTTTGGCTCACATCGACATCTTCGAGAAACTCGCATTTTGCCAAATCGGTCATCCCGGCATCGGTCACTGCCGTCTTGCTGATCCTGATTTTCCGCAATTTTTTCAGTTGCACTAAATGCACCAAGCCTGCATCGGTTATTTTCGTGTTTCCGAGCGTGAGTTCGACCAACTCTGGATTTTGTCGGCATATTTTCGCCAATTCCGCATCGTCCGTTTCGGTATTGTCAAGCCGAAGTGCCCGGACCGCCGGTAACGCACCGGTTGTATTTAACGACCGGATTCGATCCCGGATGTACTTGCCGCCCGCCGTCAGATCGCTTTCCTTCCAGTTTCCTTCTGGCGAAGTGCCGGGACGCAGTGCCGCCGATGTTTCCTGTTTGTCGGCAATCGACCACACGCACCAACTCAATTTGTTTGCCTCCATCCATTTAAGCCATGCGTCCGTTTTGGGAATATCGAACGCACCGTTTCCTGAAGATTCACTCACTCCCCACTCGCTCACAAATAGGCACAAACCGTTTTTGAGGGCGGTATCTGCCCGAGCACGCAACTGCTCCTGATGATACGGGTCTGAAGCGTAAAAATGAAACGTGTACGCAAGATTGTCAAAACCTTTCAGCGGTGATTTCGAGGCTTCATCCACCGCCTGATCCCAATGCGAACTGCCGAGCAAAATTAGATTCTTCGAGTCGATTGTTCGGATTTCCTTCGCGACGGCTTCGTGATATTTTTTGATTTGTTCCCAAGTGTGCGTGTTGAGCGGTTCGTTGTAGGTTTCGTAGATAATGTGAGGGTGTTTGCCATATTTTGTTGCGACTTCCTTGAAAAAAGCAACCGCTTCCTCTTCGTGATCGACTGCACGGTGATCGTGCCAATCGACGATGACGTAGATATTGGCGGCGATACAGGCATCAATGACGGCAAACACTTTGGCTTTTTCACGGTCGGCATGTTGAAGGTAGCCATCATGTTCCACTGCCATAGCAATGCGAATGACGTTGACGTTCCAATCATCGACGAGCCAGCGAATGGTTTTTTCGTTGTAGAATTGGGGCATCCATTGGCTCCAAAAGAGGCTCATGCCGCGAAGCACGACGATTTCGCCGTTCTTGTCGAGCAGTTTGCCGTCTTTGGCGGTGAGGGCACCATGTTTTTCAACGGGTGAAGCCGAAAAGAGACTTCCGGTGAAACAAACCAGTGCGACGAGGCACATGAGTATATTTATTTGAGGACGCAAGACGGTCATGAGAGCAAACTCACAAGGAGGGTGAACGCTATAGAAGGCTACCTTACTAATATAACATCTCTGCGTCAGAGCCGCAATCGAACTATTTGCTCTTGCCAAATTTTTTCGGTACATTATATTGCTCCCCATGCAGTCAATTATTCTCATTGGTTATCGCGGCACGGGCAAGACGACGGTTTCCCGAAAACTGGCGGATTGGCTTGGTATTTCAGCATTTGACACCGACGTTGAAGTCGAACGCCGGGCGGGCAAAAGCATTGTAGAGATTTTTGATCAGGACGGCGAAACGGTATTTCGGGACACGGAAGAGTCGGTTATTGCTGAAATTCTTGCCCAGTCGGCCCCATTCGTCTTGGCGACGGGCGGCGGGGCAATTTTACGGATCGGTACGCGGGAGCGTCTCCGCCAATCGGGTTACGTGATTTGGCTCACTGCAACGCCAGAGGTGATTCTGAGTCGCATTACAAACGATACCGCCTCGCAAACGATGCGTCCGAATTTGACTTTGCTCCCCATGCAGGAGGAAATCGTCGCCGTTTTGGAGCAGCGAAGACGGCTGTATGCCGAGACCGCTCACGCAACTCTTGATACCGATTCCAAAACGACAGACGAAATAGTTAAAACCATTCTCGCGTGGAGTTCATCTTAAGATTCTGTTCAGATACAGAATCAAATCGTCGCGACACTTCGTAATGCCTCGTAAAATTTTTCCACGTCAATCGGTTTCGTCAAATGCTCCTGCATTCCCAGCGCCTGGCAACGATCACGTTCTTCAGCAAAAGCATGCGCCGTCAGCGCAAACACGGGAATATCTTTGTACTCAGGCGTGCTCTTGATGATTTTCGTGGCTTCATATCCGTCCATGATCGGCATTTGCATGTCCATCAGGATCAGATCAAATGCCGGAGTGCCATGCACATTGACGGCATCTTTCAGTCGTTCCAGTGACTCGACCCCATTGATTGCAAGTGTTACATCAATCCCAACGGTTTTTAATAACTCGGTTGCAATCAACGCATTGATCTTATTGTCTTCGACCAACAGAACCCTCATGCCGCGTAACACATCGTTCTGTGCGTTCTGTTGTGCCGGAATGACCAGCGGCGAAGCCGGTACGGAAATATTTTCTGGAATCTGAAATGGACAGGAAAACGTGAACACTGTTCCTTTTCCTTCTTGTCCAGTGACGGTAATCTTTCCGCCCATCAATTCGACCATTTCGCGGGTAATTGTCAAACCGATTCCCGTGCCGCCGTATTTTCGGGTAGCAGAATTGTCCGCCTGATTAAATGCAGCGAACATGTCTTCCATGTGCTTACTGGTCATTCCGATCCCCGTGTCCTCAACGGAGAATTCGATCAAGACATTGCTGGGATCACTTCGCACCACCGCCGCTTTTACTGTAATTGATCCCCGTTCAGTGAATTTATACGCATTGTCAACCAGGTTAAACAGTACCTGACGTAATCGCAATGGGTCACCAATCAACGATGTCGGGATGGAAGTGTCCAATTCTACACAAAACTCAACACCGGAATTCAAATATCGTTGCCGATATGAGTTTGCCAAGTCGTTGACCATCGTGCGCAATTCAAAAACGGAACGGTACAGTTTCATCTTACCAGCATCAATGTCGGAATAATCGAGGATGTTATTGATGATGCCGAGGAGCAACGACGATGCTTGACGCATTTTTTCCGTATAATCCTTTTGCCGGTCATCCATCTGTGTTTTGAGCAACAGTTCGGTCAAACCGACTACGGCATTCAGCGGTGTACGTAGTTCATGACTCATATTGCTGAGGAAGAGACCCTTTGCCTTGTTCGCCGCCGTAGCCGCCAGCATTGCCCCTTTTAGTTCGAGCAACGTTTTAACCCGGGCAAATAATTCCTCTTTGTCAAACGGTTTTTGAACGTAATCGTTGGCTCCAGCCTGGAACCCGCACACGATATCCTGCACCCGATTTTTTGCCGTGAGCATCACAATCGGTAAGTCAAACAGCGAATACTTGGTTCGCAGTTGCTGACAAACATCGTATCCAGACATCTTCGGCATCATAACGTCCAAGAGCACTAAATCAAACTCTTCACCCTTTTCAAAAAGGGCAAGTGCTTCGGATCCGTTGTACGCCGTGCCGACGGAATAATGCTGGACAGAGAGAAGATTGAGTAAGACCTGAATATTGACCGGTTCGTCGTCGACAACGAGAATCCGATATTTGCCTTCCGTACTGTCGGCAGTCTGCTCGTGAACCATCACGTCACGAGTAGCGAAATTTTCGATGTCGATGATCGTACTTGGGGCTTCGCTCGTAGCGAGTTCTCTGACCGTCGCTTGCGGGACAGTGAATGTAAATTGGGAACCTTTACCCAATCGGGATTCGACATTAATCGTTCCGCCATGCAGTTCGACAATTTTTTTCGTAATGGAAAGCCCCAGCCCGGTCCCGCCGTAGAGCCTTGCAGTCGAACCGTCGGCTTGTTCGAACGACTCAAAAATTTTCTCAAACTTGTCCTCCGCAATACCAATGCCGGTGTCCTGTACAGAGATGGCAACCATGTCGCCTTTAACTGCGGCAGAGACAACGACGTTCCCATGTTCGGTAAATTTGATCGCATTACCAATCAGGTTGTACAAAATCTGTTGTATTCTATTTTCGTCTGCGTTGATCAACGGCAACGAGTCGTCAATCTCACAGCGCAGTGCCAAGTCCTTGCCCTTGATAAGCGGCTTCAGCAGTACAGAGACCGTATTGACGACCACTTTCAGGTCGAGCGGTTTTTGTTGCAGGACAATGTCGTTGTTCTTCAGTTTCGTAAAATCGAGAATGTCATTGACCAAGTGGGAAAGCCGCTTGCCGCTGTTGGAGACAATGGCAAGGTTGTATTTTTGTTCGTCAGAAAGGTCGCCAGTCGCTCCGTCGATCATCGATTCAACGATGCCAATGATGCCGTTGATGGGCGTTCGCAATTCATGGGACGTATTGGCAAGGAATTCATCCTTCAGTATGTTGAGTTGGTTCAGGTAAATGTTTTTCTCTTCCAGTGTTTTTGCGTTCGCTTGCAATTCCTTGACAAGTTTATTGATTTCTCCGACCATGAATCGAAAGGCGGTTGCTAACATGCCGATTTCATCCTTGCTATGAATGATCGGCATTTCCGTGTCAAAATTACCTTTGCCGAGAATCTCGGCGGTGTGGGCTAATTTGAGAATTGGTTGGGTAACATTGCCCGCGACGATGAAGAGCATGACGGCGATGAAACAGACAGCGACAAGAGAGCCTGCTACGACATAGTTGCGAATACCGTTGGCATTGTCCAAAATGGTCGCCATCGGCATACTGACCGCCACCGACCAAGGCATCGTGGCATCACTGAATCGAACCGGAATGTGAGTGACATAAACACTCTGACCACTATGAACGTAGGGTTTACCTTCTTTGATCGCTACTCTAAGTTCCGTTGTGTATTCCAACCGTTGTGGTTCAGCCTTGAGCATTTCTTCTGCCAATTCGGGATTAAGCAGGGAAAGATCAAGAGTTGACACGTCGTAATCAGTTGCAAATTTTTTCAATAATTCAACGAATTTTTCGGAGTCGGCGTGTTTTTTGACATGCTCCTCGTCATTAGGATATGTGACGGGATGGGCGGCAAGGAATGCGCTTGCTAACTTGATAGCCGGAGCAAGGGTAGAGTGGTCAAGGGTTATCATCCGAATAGCCTGCCACTCAGTGATGTCTTTACCGAGAAAATCCTTGTCGGGGTGTGCAACGATCGTTCCCGCATTGGAAAAAATCCCGGTGTAGCCGCCTTCATTGTGAGGATCAACCTTCGATACCATCTCCTGTAGTTTATCGAGTACAATGTCAGAGGAAATAATCCCGATGAACTTCTCCTGATGTAGGATAGGAAAAATCAGACTCGCAAGGATTACTTCGCGGTCCTGTAGGTGATAGGGATAGGGATCGGGAATGTATTCACGTAACGTAGTTTTCGGTTGGATGTACCAATCCTCTGTGTCGATGGCAGGTAATGGTTCAACCTCAATGTTATCATCGAGCTTGTTCCAATAGGGGGCGTAGCGTCCGGTGTCATCGTAGGTCGGTTTTTTACCGGCGTACTCTTTATCTTTGCCGTCGAGCGCATCAGGGTCGTAAGCAATGCAAAATGCCGTGATGTATTCCTTTTTCACCAAGGCATTTTTCAGAATATCGTTCATCATTTCCCGGTCAGTGAGATTCAAATCCTTAAGCGTCTCGAATACCGTGGCGAGCGTTTCTGCTGTGATTCGCGCTCCTTGGAGTTCGGCACGAATCTCGTTTTGGTACTTGTCCGCCGTTTCGTGAGCGAGACGAAAGGCGTCACGTTTCGCAGCCTCAAAGGTTTGATGGGACACGATCAGCGTCAAAACCGTGAAAGCAAGGACGATGACACCCGTTACCAGAAAGAAAACTTTTGTTCGTAAACTCAGGTTAGAATACATTTGTCGTAGGAAAGCGTCGGGGATTCCCATTTTCCAAAATACCTATAACTCCATTTTATCCGAATCATACACGGAGTAAAGCCCTATTTCCATGAAGATTACAGTCCCCGAGCGGCCGCCGCGGAGATTCAACCCAAAAGACTCAATATACTTTTCCCGCTAGTGCTTTGGAAGTCTTAAGTTTTAGGATGTATGTTCTGCTCAACTCCTGATTTTTCGAGCATAAAACAGCTTTGTCATCCCAAAATCGAAAATTAACAAAGCACTAGACCCGTTTTCTAACCTTTGGCTCTATTCCAAATTGTGCCTATTTTATCAGGACATGATACCCCCAACAGCTATTTTTTGCCAAATTCGGGGAGGTTTTTGGGTTAGAGAACATGTCTACTAAAAGACAACTCCCAGTAAAGACCAACTACGAAAAAATTCTTGGAAAGGGCAGCCTAAAATGAAGTCTTGATTAGTTTTGTTTTTTTTGTTATCCTTACGGGCAATCTGCTGGTTGTGTCCTTTTAGGCAAGGTTGCCGATGAACGTTCCCAATTCACTCACGCTTCTTCGTATCCTTTTTGCGATCATCATTTTTGCGCTGATCGGGTTTCAACGCTACGATGTTGCCCTACTTCTCTTCCTGCTGGCATCGGTAACGGATGCGTTGGACGGTTGGTGGGCACGGCATTTCAAACAAATCACCGTCTTCGGGCGGATTATGGACCCCTTTTCCGATAAATTCCTGATTTGCGGAGCGTTCGTCTGTCTTGTGGCGGTGCCCGAACTAACCTCCGATAAAGCCGGTTATCCCGCCTGGCTCATGTTACAGCCCTGGATGGTGATCGTCATCATTGGTCGGGAACTGCTCGTAACCTCCCTACGTGCGTTCGTCGAAGGGAGCGGCGGCGACTTTTCCGCAAAATGGCTCGGAAAATTGAAGATGATCTTACAATGTGCCGCCGTTGCCCTTGCCTTGCTTTATCTTTCCGGTGGAGCAGAGTGGAACATTGCCTATAAGGGACAGGAAATACTCGTATCGGAGTATTATACCTCCAAAGTTGAGGCTCAGAAAACAACCGCTCTGGCACAAGGACTCGACCACGTTTTGGGAACAAAGACTTGGCGAACCACAGTTTTTTACACCATGTTGAGTTCGTTCTGGCTAACGTTCGGCGTTACCTTGCTGTCAGGGCTTGATTACTGCATTCACGCTACCCGAATGGTTCGAAAACAGAGGGAACGGCTGACTGAAATTTATGGCGACTGACAAGGAGCGTAAACCGGAAGTTGTTCTCTATACGGACGGTGCCTGTAAAGGGAATCCGGGACCCGGCGGCTGGGCATTTGTGCTCTTGCATCCCCGGAGCGGGAAAACCCTCGAACGGTTTGGGAGTGAACCCGAAACGACCAACAACCGGATGGAGTTGATTGCCGTCATTAAAGGATTGAAAACGTTGTCTAAACCGAGCCAAGTGGAAGTTGTGAGCGATTCCAAATACGTACTGCAAGGACTGGAAGACTGGATGCCGAAATGGAAAAAAAACGGCTGGCGGCGAAGAGAAGGGAATTCGTTCAAACCGGTGAAAAATGTTGATCTTTGGCAAGAGTTGGACAGGTTGATGTTGTTACACGCATTGACATTCCGCCACGTATTGGGACATTCGGGACATCATTTTAATGAACGTTGCGACGAATTAGCAAGTCTGGCGGCACTGGGAGAAATCAAGGACAGATGACGATGGGTGGACAAGTCCCATCACCGTTAATTACCGTAAGAACCTGCTGTACTGCCCACCACTTGCACGTGCGGGACGGAAAAGATATACTCAAGCCACTTATGTCTCGGATTGGTCTTGTTCATATCGTTGTTGCACTCCTTACACAGACCGCACTAGGTCTCGAGACGGAAACGGACTGGAAACAACTTGTTATTCCTGCCAACGAAAGATCGTTCGACTTCAAAATGGTAGCGAAAGGAACGTTTCCCGAACATCGGTTTGTCCTGAAGAATCCGCTACACGAACCGCTTCATGTTGGAAAAATTACGTCGTCGTGCACCTGTATAACCCTCGAATACGACGAAGAAAAGACTGTCCTGAATACCTACGAGGAATTTGTCATTACCGTACGGCTTCGCGGGGATGCGTTTGAAGGGCAACGAAATGCCACTATTACGGTTGTCTTCGATGAACCGAGCAGCACAGAAATTCAACTGAACATTCGCGGAGAAATACGGACAGATTTGAAAATCTCTCCGATGGATTTTCTCAACTTCGGAAACGTAGAGTTGGGAAAGGAACTATCACGGCTACTCACCATTACCTACACAGGTTCCAATACCCAATGGCGAATCGTGGATGATCAATGCGAAAATGAGTTAATTCGCACGGAAATTACGAGTGAATCCTCCATTGGCAAGAAGGTGTTCAAAGTCAATGTGTTCCTTGACAAAACCGCTCCCAATGGAAACCTGAATACTCTTTTGTTTTTGCTCGTTAACGATTCAGGGACCCGAAGGGAGATACCGATTCCCATTCGGGCAAAGATAGGGACGACGTTCAGTATTACTCCGCC
>Ga0082212_10007737_pt1 | contig 14138 bp, 10 predicted proteins | sample TergutNt197P3_FD_71548 | JGI IMG/M metagenome (GOLD analysis project Ga0082212, IMG submission 71548) | Neocapritermes taracua P3 segment gut microbial communities from Petit-Saut dam, French Guiana - Nt197 P3 | ecosystem: Host-associated > Arthropoda: Insects > Digestive system > Gut ... | reverse complement strand
CCGTCGCGCCGCCCTTGAACTTGATAAGGGCCTCGACATTATTGTCAAGGACGCCGCCCTCCCCGAATACATCCAGGTTGCAGGCGAGCTTATCGATCTTGAGCCCCGTCACATAGGCCACCCAGTTTTCTATATGCGTGCCCAGATCCGCCACGGCGGCGCCGCGCCCCGAGAGCTCAGGCACCGCGCGCCAGGGCCTGTTGTCTTCCGTGATGGTCTCAAGGGCGTCCAGCAGCCAGTCCTGGGGGTACTCGCCCATGACCATGCGGATCTCGCCTATGAGCCCGTTTCTCACGAGCTGACGCGCCTCACGCGCCATCACATACCCTGTATAAGTGTACGTGACGCCAAAGAGGCAGCCGTTTTCACAGGCGATGCGTTTCAGGTCCCGTCCCTGGTCCGCCGTGATGCAAAGCGGTTTGTCGCTGACGACATTGATGCCGTTTTCAAGCATCGCTTTCGCGGCCGGGTAGTGGTAAACGTTCGGCGTCACGATGACAGCCCAGTCGATCTTATCATCACGCGCGGCCTCGGCCTTCGCCATCTCCTCAAAGCCCGCGTAGTTCCTGTCCTCGCAGATGCCCAGCTCCGCGCATATCAGAGCGCGCTTGCCCGCGTCCGTCGAAAAGCTGCCGCAGACCAGGTCCGCTTCGTCGTTCAGCCTGATAGCCGCGCGGTGGACTGCGCCGATAAAGGCGCCCGGCCCCCCGCCGACCATCCCGTATTTCAATCTTTCAGCCATATCACAGCCTCCTTTTTACTCGTTCTTCATTGCCGCGTCAAAGGCTATATCAGACGCCGCGAAATCGACCTTCTTCACAAAAGCCGCGGCCTCCGTTCCGCCGAAGACGCGTTCCATGCCGCTGTCCTCCCACTCCACCGAGAGCGGACCGGTATAGCCGCCCGCGTTCAGCTCGCGGATGATGTCCTCGAAATTGACGTCCCCGTGTCCGAGCGAACGGAAATTCCAGCCGCGCCGGTTGTCCCCGAACGTGAGGAATGAGCCCAGTATGCCCGCCTTGCCGTCAAGCCTGACAGACGCGTCCTTCATATGGACATGGTAGACGCGATCGATGAAGTCGCGCAGGAAGAGTGTCGGGTTCACGCCCTGCCACAAAAGATGGCTCGGGTCATAGTTGAGGCCAAGCGTCCTGCGCCCGCCGAACTCCTCAACAAGCCGCTGCCAGGTGTAATAGTCGAAAGCGATCTCGGTCGCGTGCACCTCCAGCGCGAAACGCACCCCGTGCTTGTCAAACTCGTCGAAGATCGGCGTCCAAAGCTCCACGATCTTCTTGAACCCCGCGTCGACCATCTCCTCGGGCGTCGCCGGGAAGCTGTACCAGTACGCCCAGATCGGCGAACCCAAAAAGCCCGTCACCACATCGACGCCCAGGTTCTTCGCCGCCGCCGGCACAGCCATCATCTTTTCTATAGCCCACGCGCGGATCTCCTCCGGCTTGCCCGCGAGCTCGTTTGGCGCGAAGCCGTCGATCCTGGGCTCATAGTTGTCGCCCACGCACTGGCCGAGCACATGGGTCGCGATCGCGTAGGTCTTGAGCCCGTATTTGTCAAGCGTGGCGAGTATGTCGTCCGCGTACGCCTTGTCGGCGGCAGCCTTCGTCGCGTCGAAGTGCGCGCCCTCAAACAATTCCAGCCCGTCATAGCCCATCTCCTTCGCGAGTTTGCAAAGGGTTTCGAGATCCAGATCGCCCCACTGGGCGGTCATCAGTGTAATTGGTCTGCCCATAATAATGTACCCTCCTTGATCAAATCGTTTTTGTGTAATTGCTTATCGTCTATGAATTCCAAAGTCCATTTATATACTCCGCGCTCTTCTGCAGCACCTCAGGGGGCCCCGCGACCTCAAGCGTGGAATAATGTATCTGTTCCGAATCCTTAAGGACCCCGATGACGCCGGCGATGTCGATCTTGCCCGTGCCGACAGGGATCGTCGAAAAGCCGCAGCCGAAGATCGTGCCGCGTTTTTCCACCCATTCCTCCCCAAGGTCCTTCCAGTGTATGTGGTATATCTTGTCCTTATATGTCTTTGCCAGCTCGACCGGGTCTGTGCCGCCGAGCCAGGAATTTCCTGTATCCATATTGACGCCAAGGGACTTCGGATTGCCGAGCAGTTCCATGACGTCGCCTATCCCCGTGATGCTGTCAGTAAGCGGGCCGTGCGGCTCAAAGATGACATTGACGCCGTAGTCCTCCGCCATGCGGCATGGCTGATAGAGCTTCTCCGCGCACGTAAAGACGCACTGGTCGTATGACAGGCTCTTTGCCCAGTCGCTCTTCGGGTACGACTCGGTCGTCACGACGTCGCGTATGCCGATGGCGGCCGCAAACCTGATGGCCTGCATGATCTCACGCGTCTGGTACTCGCCAGGGTGCGAAGCCTCAAGAAGCGACGCGTGCGCGCTGATAGTCATGATCTCCATCTCATATTTTTCAAAAAGCCGTTTGATATCAAAGGGGTTGCTGTCCAGACTGACGGAAGCGGAAAGCCCCGCGGACGCAAACATACTGCCGCCCGAATGTGTATCGGTGATGTCCGCGCTAGTAAAACCCGCCTCTTTTGCGAGTTTAAGGTTGTGCTCAACGCTCGTGTACGGCTCAAGCGCGAGAAAAACGCCAACTTTCATGACTATCCTCCTTATTCAATTTCAATAATAGTAAATAATGTTTCGCTGTAAGACACGGGGAGACTGCGGCAGGCGCAGTCCCCCCATCATTAGTGGTCAAACCTTGAATACGGATCTGTTTGCCGTTTTTTGCCGGGCCGTGCTGTACAGCGCAGCCGGGCATCCTTTGCTACAGCGCCCTATCAATACCCCGGTATCGGCAGGAATTTCGGATCGTCGATATTCCATACGAATGCGCCGGCGTTCATTTTCTCGATGAACATATTGACGTCGGTCGCAGGTACCAGGCTGTCGATCTTGTCGTTGATGTCGTCCTTCGTGTAGCCCGTCAGATACGGATGCACGTGGGGTTTCGACACAGAACCTGTCGCAAAGTACTCTTTCACCATCTGATAGAGCAGCACGCCTTCAAGGGCTGAAGGCTGGTTGACGTCCATGGAGAGCACGCCGTCCTGGCACCAGCCCCATGAGATCTCGCGGCCGTTCATGCTGCCCAGCCAATAATCGTCGGTGGACAGGCCCTGGTCGGTCATGGCCTGGATAGCACCCTCAACCATCGGGTTGTTCTGGACATAGGCGCCGTCCCAACCGTCTTTGCCAAGGGCCGTGATGGAGTCAAGCATCGCCCTCATGGCCGGCTCTGTCATCCATTCGCCGGATTTCCAGGATACGACTGTGATGTCCGGGCTGCCAAGCACGTCCGCGGCGGCCGGCTTCAGCGTTGCTACTTCTTCGGCTGTCCACGGTGTGCCGTCGGCCTTCTCGCCGAGGCTCTTGCCGGCGTCCTCATAGGCCTTCAGGAAACCGAATGACTGTGCGGACGCGGAGCCCTGCCCCAGTACGCCTTCGATAATGACGGCTTTCGCCACACCGTTTGCCATTGCGTCTTCGCCGGCCAGCACGCCGCCGTACTCGAAGTCATAGTTCACGCTGCCTGTTGAATCACCGGCGTTGGGTACATCACCGAAATAGTGCGCAGCGCCGAAATACGGGATCCCGGCATCCTTGCACTTCGCGATACACTCGCTCGTCGTGTTCGGGTTGTTCTGGATGACGATGATGGCGTCATAACCCGCAGTGATGAAGTCCTCGACCGCCTTGAGCTGTTCATCAGCCGTGCTCTGACCGGCCTTGTAGTCGATCACCCAGTCGCATTCGGGGTCCTGGGCCGCGCACAGATTGAGCACGTCGTTCATGAGCGAATAGTAGCTGTCTGCCGCGTCAGCGTAGAAGCCGATCGTCTTCGCGCCTGAATCGTCAGCCGGGGGCGCCTCGGGCTCTGCCACATCGGCCCCGCCGTCGTCTGCCGGTGGTGGTGGCGCTGGGGGCTCTGCGTCCCCGCCGCCGCCGCCGTTGCAGCCCACCGCAAACATGAGAACCAACGCGAGTGCGAGGACTATTGCCAATACCTTGCTTTTCTTGAACTCTTTCATACTTTAACCTCCTCCTATAAAACTTGACTACTGTATCTTTGTTTATGCAGGCCGCGACTGGCCCAGGCCTGCGAAAAACCGATTTTATACCGGGCAGGCGCCTATTCCGCCGCCTTGTCCACAGCCGCCGACACAAGCGCCGACGCGTCCTGCTTTATGCGCATCTGGCGCCTCGTCTGCACCGTCGCCACTATCGCCGCGGCCGAAACGGCGCCTATTATGATAAGCCCCTTGGCAACATACTGCCACTCCGCGTTGATCCTTAGCATATTCATGCCGTTTTCGATCGTGCCCATAAGAAGCGCCCCTATGAAGACGCCCCAGATAGACCCCTTGCCGCCTGACATGGCCACGCCGCCGACGACCGCCGCCGCGATGACGTTGATCTCCATGTTCTGGCCCACGGAGATGATCGCCGTGTTGACGCGGGCGAGCAGTATGAGCGCCGCTACGGAGACGAGAAGGCCGTTGATGACATAGGTCGAGAAGATGATGTTCTTCACGTCGATGCCCGCAAGGTAGGCCGCCTGCCTGTTCGCGCCGACCGCGTATATCCTGCGCCCGTATTTTGAGAACCGCATCAGGATCCATATTATCACGGTTATTACCAAAAAGATGAATATATAGGGCGGCACATTGATCACAAGCCCCGCCGGGTCTTTGACGCCCGTAATAATGGAATTCTTAAGTGGATCCATGGCGCCCTTCATGCTGATCTCCTGCGAATGGACGACCAGAAGCGCCACCCCTCTGAAACATATCATGCCCCCCAGGGTGATGATGAAGGGCTCGACGTTGAGCCGTGAGATGATGAAGCCCATGCCGGCCTCAAACGCGACCGCGAAGATCACCGCGGTGATGAGCGCCTGCGGAAGCGTCAGCCCGAAGTCGATATGGCTCTTTGCCGCGTACAGCACGACAAAAGAGGTAAGCATGCCGACCGACAGGTCTATGCCCCCCGCAATCATTACCATCGCCATACCCATGGCCATGATGCCCACCGCCGAAACCTGCGCGAAAACGTTCGTGAAGTTTGCCGGCGCGACCATCGTGGGGTACTGGCCCGGCATCAGCGATATCGCCTGCACGAACGTTATGATTATTACGAACGCGATCCATATGACGAGCACGTTGAGGTTTGCGTTCCAATGGAATTCGAATTTGCGCTTTCCGATCCTCTCGCCGGAGTCATTCATATCTTCTTCCCTCCTATCGAATACTCGAGTACGTTTTCTTCCGTGACATCGTCGCCCGAGACCTCGCCTACGATGCGGCCGTCCTTCATCACCATGATGCGGTCGCTCATCGAGATCACCTCGGGCATGTCAGAGCTTACCATTATGATCGCCTTGCCATCGCGCAAAAGATCCGTCATGAGCTGATAGATCTCCTGCTTCGACCCGACATCGATGCCGCGCGTCGGCTCGTCAAATATGAATATCTCCCCTTCCGTGTTGAACCATTTCGCCAGCACGACCTTTTGCTGGTTGCCGCCGGAAAGCGTGCTTACGAGCGCGCCCGCGTTCTTCGTCCTGGTCCCCAGTTTCTTTACATACTCGTTGCCTATCTCGTCTTCCTTCTTGGGCATATAGAACACGCCCGGCGATATGAGGAGGTTTGCGACGATCGTGTTTCTTGCGATCGTATGTATGAGGAAGAGCCCTGAATGCTGCCTGTCCTCCGTGATAAAGCACATCTTGTTTCTTATGGACACACGCGGGTTTTTCAGGTTTTCTTCCTTGCCGAAGAGCTTCACTGTCCCGCTGACCTTCTCCACGCCGCCGAAGAGCAGCGTCATAAGCTCGCTCCTGCCCGAACCGACCATGCCCGCAAAGCCGAGCACCTCGCCCCTTCTCACGTTGAACGTGCAGTCGGAGACGCCGTTGCCCGTAAGCCCCTCGGCCTCGAGCACCACTTCGCCCGGCTCAAAGTGCTCGCGGTTGTAAAACGCTGAGGCGTCCCTTCCGACCATCTGGCGGATCAGCTCCTGCTCGGTGATCTCCGACGCCTTGCACGTATTGATATGCTTGCCGTCGCGCAGGATCGTGACGCGGTCGGCTATGCGCGAGACCTCGTCCAGGTGGTGTGAGATATAGATGACGCCGATGCCGCGCGCCTTTATCTTCCTTACGGTCTCCAGAAGGTTTTCTATCTCCGTGACGGAAAACGACGCCGTCGGCTCGTCGAGGATGATGACCTTGCGGTCAAACACGAGCGCTTTCGCAAACTCGACGATCCTTTGTTCCCCCGACGACAGGTTCTCCGTAAGCTCGTCGGGGTCGATACTGCTGTTCAGGTAGTCAAGCACTTCCTGCGTGCGTCTTCGCATGTCCTGCTTCTGCATGAAGCCGACCTTCGTGATCTCCATGCCGACAAAGATGTTCTCCGTGACGGACAAAGGCCCGAATATCGTATGCTCCTGGTAGATGCACTGGATGCCAAGCTCCATCGCGCCCAGCGGGGTGAGGGTCACGGGGTTTCCCTCGAAGATGATCTCGCCGCCCGCGTCGGGCTGGTATGCGCCCGAGACGATTTTTATCAGCGTGGACTTCCCCGCCCCGTTCTCGCCGCAGATACAATGTATCTCGCCTGCGTTAAGCGTGAAGTCTATACGGTCCAGCGCCAGTACTCCCGGGAATGTCTTTGAGATATTTACAAGTTTTAGAAGCTCATTTGGTTCGGTCATAAGGGCACCTCGTTTTCAGAGTTTTCTGCAACATAGTATATTATTTCCTGTCATTTTGCAAGCGTTAATGAATTTCGTCCCTCCGGTTTCAGACAGCCAGCTTTTTGCCGTTTTCCAGAAGATATCGTTCGGCTGCAGCGTTCCAAAGGCCGCCGTGTTTATCCACGGCTTCGGCAAGCTCCCTGTAAAAGGAGTCGTCCTCCCCGAGCCTTGCAAAATCCGCGATCGGCGTCAGCGGCATCGAGATATGGTTGTAGATAAGCTTCTTCCCGCCGCCCGCCCGCGGCATGTTCAGCGTCGCCTCCGCGGCGCAGTCAAGCCCTCCCACGTGGGTCACGAGTATCGCCGGGTTCGTGCGCCCCGCCGACGCCAGGTCAAGCGACTCTACCATATCCTCCGTATTGCCGCCGCTCGTACCGGCAATATGGGTCACGTTGTAATGCACGTTATAAAAATTGAACGGGGCCGAAAACTCCTCCTTCTCGGGACCGGCAAAAAAGTTCAGGCAGCCGTCGTACGCGAGGATGGCGTCCCCCTGCTCAACGACAGATGCAACCGGCGCAAATACAAAGACATCATCAAAGCCGTCGCCGCCTGTCAGCGCGCGCAGGGCCTTCACGGGATCCTCCGCCCCGGATGTATTTACATATACGAGCTTTACGCCGAGTTTTTCCGCCCCGGCAGGCGGCAGTATCTGCTCGGCGCGGGCGAGCCTGCCCGCGTCGATATCCGTGCACACGAGCAGCGAAGGTTTCTCATCCCTGTGGATCAAATAGTCCAGCAAAGCCAGCCCCATGGGGCCTGCGGACGCAAGCGCCGCGGTCCTGCCCGAAGGCCTTATCCCCATGATATGCGTATACTTGCCTTTGATCGTATGGTAATTTGCGTGGACAGCGCCCGTCACGCACGAAAGCGGTTCCGCCAGCGCGCCGGCAAAAAACGCTTCCCCGTCATACGGAAGGAAGTAGCCGCCGCTGACTACCATGGACGGCACGATTCCGTATGTCATATTACCGCCCATATGCCGGAAACTGTAGCCTATCGCGTCGTAGGTATCATCCATGGCCGGCTGTATGACGAAACGCTGACCCGGCGCGTAGCTGTCCCGCCACCTTTCTCCGACCTGAGCGATCTCGCCGCAGAACTCGTGGCCTATCACCGTCGGGTTTTCGGCAATGTCATGCGGCACGCGCTTGTGATCGGAGCCCTTGACAGCCGCCTTGTAAGACGACATGCAAAGGCTGTCGCACACGATCTTCACAAGGAGCTCGTCGTCCCTGATGGGCGGGAGCACGAAGCTTTCGAGCCTGATATCGCTTTTCCCGTATAGCCTTAAAGCAATCGTTTCCATAGTAACACCACTCACAAAATAGTTATGTCGCCGGCCAGTTTTACAGCCCTGCCGCACAGCGCCGTCACGGCTGTATCCCTGTCCCTCGCCGCTGCCGCCGCGTAGGCGGTGCCTAGCGCCATTATCAGCTTGTAGGGATCGCTGTCCTCAGCCAGCCCCGTTACGGACGAAAGTGACGGTATTTCGCCCTCTTCCCCCCAGGTCTTCTCGAGCATGAGCGCCGCTGCCGCTGCCGCTGCCGCGATATACACATGCGGCAGGCCGTAATTCCCGCAGTTTTCGATGGCGCCTATAAGCCTGTCCTGGTTCCCGAGCTTGCGCACGGGGTCGGATGCGACGCGCAGGCATGTATCCTTAAGAGCACGGTTTGAGACCCTGTAGAGCAGGTTGTCGACGTGCCTGCTCAGGTTCGACGCGTCGCCGCTGTTCTCACATGCCAGGGCCGCCGCGCTTTCACGCATCGCGCCCGCCGCAAGAAACATGATCTCCGCGTCCCCGGCCGCGTCCGCGATCATCTCGTAGCCCTTGAGCAGGCCGAGGTATGCGATCGCGGCATGCCCCAGGTTGTGCACGAACAGCTTCCGTTTGACATAGTATTTGAAACGGTCAAGAGGGACCATCCCCTCGATATGCGGGATATCGCCCTTGAACGCCGCCTTGTCCACAGGAAGGAAAGCGTATTTCTCCGCGCAGACTCGCAGAGGGTCCCCGTCCTTCATGTCATCCGTCTGGACCGGCACCATGCGCCCGATGACCGCTTCCGGGTAGCCTGACATGACCTCCACCGCGCGCTCAAAGTCCGTCGGCAGGACATCCATGACATGCTCCCTAAGCTTCATCCCCGCGTCAAGCATGTTTTCGCAAACGATAGTGTCAAGCGGCCCTGCCCCTTCCGTACGCGCACGCACCGCAAGCCCCATGGCAAGCAGCCTGGCGATATCCGGCATGGCGCGGACCCCTACCGCGGTCGCGCAGATATCAGCGCGCGCTATCTCCGCCGACGCCATGCTCATATCCTTCGCTTCAACGGCCCTTACGCCGCTTACGATCGTCTCCGTGATCTCGCCGTCAGGTGAAAAAAGCCTGAGCGGGTATTCCCCCCGTTTGTTGATCTCCTTTACAAGAGCCGCGTCAATATCTATGAAGACCGTTTCATATCCCGACGCGGCAAAAGCCGGACCGACAAAACCCCTTCCGACATTGCCCGCCCCGATCATCACTGCGGTCTTCGCGGCGCCGTATGATTTCATGCCCCGTTTTGCCCCCTTTCCGGAAACAGCCCGGCAAACGGCCGCGCCACACCGGGTGTGGCGATGACGTCGCAGAAGCAGGCTTCACCGGCGCACATCGCCATTCCCGGCTCAATAGAAGGAAACCTGGAAAATTCTTTATATGGAAAGCCGTCGTCCACTACGCCTCTCCGAGCAACAGGTCGATCACATACATTTCGAGCTTCTCGAAATTCTGCTCCGCCACACATTCCTTCTGGAACCCGTAGTCAAACCTCTTCGCCTTCTCCAGCAGTTTCAGGAAGATAGCCTTGCTGTTTATCAAATGGCGGTAACAGTCTTCGGCCGGCTGCGTACGCATAGCCTTGACATCAAGCCCGACGCATTCAAAACGCCCAAGGTCCCCAAAGTTGTTTTCATAAAGGATCTTGACCTGGTTGAAAGCCTGCCTGAGATTTTCCGCTCCGAAGGTCTTGTCCTGGTCATAACGGATGCCGTTTTGATCGTTTAAGTGGACGCCCCACAATTTGTCCCACGCGAGCGCGAAAGCCATGTCGTTTGCGGGATCAAGCCCCGCCATTATGGAATGCGCGCTTTCGATGCACAGCCCCACACGGGACGGGTCGACCGTCTGCGCCCCAAGCGCGAGGGCGTGGCCAGCCGTACCGCTGTAACTGCGGTCGATCGGCTCATTGGGCTTGGGCTCGATGAGTATAAGTATTTCCGGGTCGTATTCGAGCATGGTGTTGACCGCGGCCAGCATCTTCTTGATTTTTTCCACGGGGTCCTTGCCCTCGGCGCAAAGTGAGCCTTCCCGGGCGTACCAAAGCTGGATCTTGTCCGTCCCAAGCGCCCTTGCTATATCGATAGACCGAAGCGACCGCCACATTGCGTAGTCGTAGTCCTCGTCGAGGCTTGCCGTATAGGCGCCGTCGTTCGTACGCTTGTCAAACCACAGCCGGGGCGCTACGAATTCAGCGAACAGCCCCGTCCTGTCGAGCAGCGCCTTAACATCCTTTGCGTAGTCTATGATGGCCTGTTCGCTCATATTGTCCATATCCGGCACCGCGTCGTCGTCGTGGAACTGGACGCCGTCGAGCCCGATCTGCTTGAACTTTGCTATTTTTTCCTCAAACGGTACCGGCGGCCTTATGCCCGGCCCGAATGTTTCGTGGCCTTCATGGATATTCCATGGGCCGGCTGTAAACCTGAATGTAGCCATTATTTCTCCTTTCTCAACATGTCTTTTTATACACCCGCTTTGGCGCGCCGCAGCTGGTCTGCCGCCATGAACAGCCCGGTCCTTGGCCTGTACCCCTCAAGCGGCATCAGCTTTTCATGGACCGCGTCGAGGATCCAGCTCTCCTGCGGGAAGAAAAACTCGTCATATTCAAACGGGGGCGTGATCCAGTTCTGCGCCCCGACAACGACCGGCGGCCCGTCAAGCCTGTCAAAGGCAAGCTCCGTGATATTCCTTGCGACATCAGAGATGAACGAGCCGCGCGCGCACGCGTCGCTTGCAAGCACGACCTTGCCCGTCCGCTCCACACTTTCCAGGATCTTTGTATAGTCGAGCGGAACAAGGCTGTGCAGGTTGATGATCTCAGCCTCAATACCGTAGTCTTTTGAAAGCGTCTCCGCGGCGTCGACAGCCTTATACAGCGTAGCGCCTACCGTCAGGATCGTAAGGTCCGAACCGCCCCTTATCCTGTTGGTATCCCCGATCTTGATCTCATAGGAGGCTTTCGGGACACCCCCCGCGCGGAAGAGCTCACCCATGTCATAGATGCGCTGGCTCTCGAAAAAGACAACGGGATCGGTACCGTTCAGCGCCGCCGTCATAAGCCCCTTTGCCTCCCATGGCGTCGCAGGGAAGCATACCTTGAGCCCCGGGATATGGGCGCAGAGCGCTGTCCAGTCCTGGCTGTGCTGCGCGCCGTATTTGGCGCCGACAGACACGCGGAGCACGACGGGCATCTTAAGTATCCCGGCGCTCATTGCCTGCCACTTTGAAAGCTGGTTGAATATCTCGTCGCCCGCGCGCCCGATAAAATCGCAATACATGAGTTCGGCGATCACGCGGCCGCCCATCATGCCGTAGCCGACGGCCGTACCGACGATCGCCGCCTCGGATATCGGCGAGTTGAACAGGCGCGTATAAGGGACGACCTCGTTCAGCCCGCGGTAGACCGCAAAAGCCCCGCCCCAGTCGCGTACATCCTCGCCGTAAGTGATGGTGGTCGGGTCCTCCTTGAACTTCTCAAAGACCGGCTCGAAAATCGCGTCGCGAATATTGATCATCTTGAGTTTGCTGACGGGGTTGCCTTCCGCGTCTGTTGCCGCGCGGCTCTTCTCGGCAAGCTGGGAAACGCGGCTGCACGTGTCCGGGTCGGTGAGGAATAAGGGCTCCCCTTCCGCGAGTTTTTGGATTTTTTCATCCGAGAACATCGTGCGCTCTATTATCCGGCCATCCTTCCTGAAATCCGCGTATGGGGACAGTTCCGTATCGGAGGCCCAGGCGCAAACCATCGTCATACGCTCCTCGGTCTCGGCCCATATCCTGTCAAATACCGCGTCTTCGGCGACACCGGCTTCGGTAAGCGCCTTCCGGAACACCTTGATCGGGTCAGCCTCCGCCCAGGCGTCGATTTCCTCTTTTGAGCGGTAAGCGTTCTGGTCTGACGTCGAATGCCCCGAAAGCCTGTAGGTCAGGACGTCGAGGAATACCGGGCCTTCACCCTGCTCTATCAGCTCCTTCTTGCGCCGGTAACAGTCGATGACGGCCAGCGGGTCGTGCCCCCAGACGCGTTCTGAGAACATCTGCTTGGGCTCCACCCCCGCGCCGACGCGCGCCAGCATGTCATAGCCCATGGTCTCCCCGCGCGTCTGTCCGCCCATGCCGTACGCATTGTTCCATATATTGAATATTATCGGCAGCCCGCCGGGCCTCCTGTCCTCCCACAGCGTATGGTACTGGTCCATGGCCGAGAAGTTAAGCGCTTCCCACACAGGGCCGCAGCCAAGCGATCCGTCGCCTATATTGCAGATGACAAAGCCGGGTTTTTTGTTCACGCGCTTGTAAAGCGCAGCCCCCGCGGCTATGGTCCCAGAACCCCCGACGATCGCGTTGTTGGGGTAGACGCCAAACGGCAGGAAGAACGCATGCATCGAGCCGCCCATGCCGCTGTGGAACCCGTTCTCGCGCGCGAATATCTCGCAAAGCGCGCCGTAAAGCACAAAATGGATGGCCAGGTCTTTTGTGTCCTTTGCCTTATAGACCGTATCCAGCGCCCTTAGTATCGCTCCGCCCTGAAACCCTTCCATTACAGCCATCAGGGCGCTGTCATCGAGTTTTTCGATGGCGGAAAGCGATTTCGCAAGTATCTCTGAATGGCTCCTGTGGCTTCCGAAAATGATGTCCTCCGTGCCCAGCAGATACGCCTGCCCGACCGCGCCCGCCTCCTGGCCCAGCGACAGGTGGGCCGGACCCGGATAGGTCGTCCTGATGCCATTGTACTCACCTTGCGTCTTGATCCTGTTCAGCATGTCCTCGAAGGCGCGCAACACCGTCATGTCACGATAGATACGCACAAGGTCCCCATCCTTGAAATCCACGCGCGCCTCAGAGACGCTCTTCTGGTACGCATTGACCGGGATCCTTTGAAAAGCGATCTCAGTCGGCGTCTTCAGCAGCATAGGGTCAACAAAAAGTGTTTTCGTCATTTGGTTCTCCCATCCCCAAGAGATTGATTCAACTCTACCAATAAGTCGCGGAGCACCTCCCCGACTGTCGGATGCGGGTATACGATCCTGCCGGCGCTTTCCCTGTTCCATTTCCCGCCGATCAAAACAGCCGCCGACATTATGATTTCCGAAGCGTAAGAGCCGATGATATGGACGCCCAATATCCGCCCCGTGCGCCGCTCGGCAAGCATTTTGGCAAAGCCGTCGCCGTGCGCGTTTTCCGCGACATAGCGCCCCGAATACTGAAGGGGCAGGACTGCCTTGTCGAAATCATACCCCTTGGCCGCGGCGGTCATTTCGGTCTCGCCGACGCTTGCCGCCTCAGGCGAGGTATAGATGATCTGGGGGACCGCGTCATAGGCCATGATATCCTTGACGCCGGCCATATCGTTTACGGCAACGGCAGCCTCGCGGTATGCCGTGTGCGCCAGCATCGACTTCCCGTTCACATCGCCGGCCGCCCATACGCCCGGCACACTCGTACGCATACGGAAGTCGGTGACGACGGCGCCCCTGTCGATATAGAGGCCGATCGTTTCAAGCCCGGCGCCCTCGATCCTCGGCTTTCGCCCGATCGAAAGCAGGGCCTTGTCGGCCTGGATGGACTCCTCTTCCCCCGCGCGCAAAACACGCACAGCGCCTTCGCCCATCCCTATGACCTTCGTTTCCAGCATGAAGCGCACACCAAGCCTTGCAAGGTTCATGCGGAGGTTTTTTGCGATATCCGAATCGATCGGCCCGCCGACTTCAGACAGCATCTCGACAACGGTCACCTCAGCGCCGGCGACACAGAAGTAATTCGCAAGCTCAAGCCCGATAACGCCCCCGCCGCAGATGACGAGCTTTGGCGGTATTGCGCCAATATCCAGTATTTCCCTGCTTGTGAGGGCAAAACCGCTTTCCAGCGCTTCGCTGACGCCCTCGATCGGCGGTATGATCGTTTCCGAGCCCGTGCAGACAAGCAGCCTTGCGCCTTCATATATATCACCGCCTGTTTCCACAAAAAAGCCGTTTTCGGATTTCCCCTTGACGACGCCGTAGGCGCGGATC
>Ga0082212_10007736_pt1 | contig 14139 bp, 8 predicted proteins | sample TergutNt197P3_FD_71548 | JGI IMG/M metagenome (GOLD analysis project Ga0082212, IMG submission 71548) | Neocapritermes taracua P3 segment gut microbial communities from Petit-Saut dam, French Guiana - Nt197 P3 | ecosystem: Host-associated > Arthropoda: Insects > Digestive system > Gut ... | reverse complement strand
ACGGTGGGGCGCTATTGAAGTAAAGATGGGGGCGAAAGAAATAGAAGCAGCTGCCGAAAATTTAAAAACCCTGCGTGATAAGATAAATCTGGATAAGATGAAAGAGCCGTCTTTCCTGATGGTCTTAACTGCCGGGGAATTCGGTTATAAACGGAACGATGGGGTATGTATTGTTCCAATTGGATGTTTGCGGGATTGATGGGCTTGGCAAGGAGTAATAGTTTTGGGTACTAAAGATATCGTTTTTATTGACACTGAAGTTGGTATTAATGATAAAAATATTCTGGACATCGGTGCGATTACTGAAAACGAGCGAATGTTTCATTCAAACTCGCTGCCGGCTTTCTCCGATTTTATACGCGGAAATAAATATATTTGCGGTCATAACATTCTCAATCACGATTTAAAATATCTTAAAGACGAAATAGCAGAATGCGGTGCAGAATATTTTATTGATACGCTGTACTTATCACCGCTTATGTTTCCGAAAAAACCGTATCATCGTTTGGTAAAAGACGATAAATTGCTGGTGGACGAACTGAACAATCCGCTTAACGATGCGAAGAAAGCGCGCAACTTGTTTTATGACGAAATAGCGGTGTTCGATAATTTAGACGAACGATTTCAAAAAATTTACTTCCATCTGTTGTATAACCATGAAGAATTCAAAGGTTTTTTTAATTATATCGGTTACAACAAACCGGAACAAAATATTTCCGCGTTAATCTGTGAAACTTTTGCCGGTAAAATGTGTGAAAATGCGCCTATTGAGAAACTTGCAGTCAAATACCCGATAGAACTTGCCTATGCGCTTAGCCAAATTAATGTTATAAAATACGATTCCGCAACACCGCCCTGGGTTTTGTTAAATTATCCCAGAGTAGAAAATATTTTACATTTTTTGTTAAGCCGGAAATGTTCACCGTCTTGCGCGTATTGCAGTGAATCGTTAGACGAAAGCAAGGCAATGGCGCGATTTTTCGGTTTCCCCGGATTTAGAAGCTACAACGGAGAACCGCTTCAGCAGAAAGCAGTAAAAGCTGCGGTAGATACCAAATCCATACTCGTGATATTTCCAACAGGCGGCGGTAAGTCAATCACATTTCAATTGCCGGCGCTCATGGCAGGCGAGAACGAAAAAGGCTTGACGGTAGTTATTTCGCCGCTCCAGTCCCTCATGAAAGATCAAACTGACAATTTAGAAAATCAACACAACATCACCGATGCAGTAACTATAAACGGTTCGCTTGATCCGCTTGAAAGAGCCAAGGCATTTGAACGGGTTGAGGACGGTTCGGCGAGTATCTTGTATATTGCGCCGGAAGCTCTTCGTTCAAATTCAATTGAGTTGTTTTTGTTAAAAAGAAATATTGTAAGATTTGTTATTGATGAAGCGCATTGCTTTTCTTCGTGGGGGCAGGATTTCAGAGTTGATTATTTATACATTGGCGATTTTATCAAAAATTTGCAAAAAAAGAAAAATATGCCGCAAAATATTCCTGTTTCGTGCTTTACGGCAACGGCAAAACAAAGTGTAATCGCCGGTATTAAAAAATATTTTAACGAGAAACTTTTACTTGACCTTGAGGTATTCAAAACAAACGCAGTTCGTGAAAATTTAAGTTATCATATTTTCAATGAAGAAAATAATACTGAAAAATATCAGAAACTGCGTCAGCTCATAACGGATAACGATTATCCGGCCATTGTTTATGTTTCACGTACAAAACTGGCGGAACGGCTTTCAGCCAAGCTTACTGAGGATGGGTATCCGGCAAAGCCATATCACGGGCAGATGGATAAACAAGTCCGTATAGCAAATCAAGATTTATTTATGAACGGAGAAGTAAAGGTTATCGTCGCAACAACAGCATTTGGAATGGGAGTGGATAAAAAAGATGTCAAAATGGTTATACATTACGACATTTCCGACTCGCTTGAAAATTATGTGCAGGAAGCGGGGCGCGCCGGGCGTGACGAGAAAATCAAAGCCGACTGTTATGTGCTATTTAATGATGAAGATTTGAACATCCATTTCAATATGCTGAATCAAACAAAATTATCTCAAAAAGAAATTCAGCAAATTTGGAGGGCAATAAAAGAATTAACCAAAACAAGGGACTCTATACAGCAATCCGCGCTTGAAATCGCAAGAAAAGCCGGCTGGGACGATTCCGTACACGACATAGAAACGCGCGTTAGAACGGCAATAAGCGCATTGGAACAGTCGGGTTTTCTTAAACGCGGACAGAATGCGCCGATAATTTATGCCAATAGCATTTTTGCAAAAAATATGGAAGAAGCACGTGCAAAGATAGATAAATCAGCGCGTTTTGATGATGTTTCTCGTCAGCAGGCTATTCGTATAATAAGCAGTCTTATTTCCGCAAGAAGTAAATCGCGCGGAAAAGATGCGGAGGGCGAGGCTCGAGTTGATTATCTGTCGGACAGACTCGGCATTGTCAAGCAGGACGTTATACGTATTATAAACCTGTTGCGCGAAGAAAATATTCTCGCCGATGCAAAAGATATAGACGCATACATAAAAAAAGGCGAAAAAAATAACCGCTCAAAAAGAATGCTCTCAACATATATGAATATAGAAGATTTTTTATTTCACTATCTGGATGAAACCGAAAAGACTTATAATATCAAGGAAATGAACGGAGTGCTTGAAGCGGAATTTCCGAATACCGCAATAAATCAGCTTAGTACAGTACTTAATTATTATTCGATTAAACGTTTATTTAAAAGAACTCATGAGTATAATAAAGATTATGTGACACTTAAACCGTATTTTTCGAAAGCGGAAATAAAGATAAAAAACAATAAACGCTTTAGACTCGCGGTTTTTATTATTGACTATTTATTTTCAAAAGTCACTGATGAACCGGATTCTAAAACCGGAGATGATGTCAAAGTTGATTTTTCAATACTTGAGCTGAAAGATAAATTTGGCAACAATTTATTTGACGAAAAGCCAAAAATCGATGAAATTGAGGATGCTTTATATTATTTGCTTAAAATCGGCGCAATGAAAATCGAAGGCGGTTTTTTGGTAACTTATAATACAATGCGAATTGAACGCCTGGAAAAAGACAATACGGTGCAATATAAAAAAGAGCATTACGCGCAATTTGAAGAATATTATCAAAACAAACGCCAGCAAATCCATATTGTGGGTGAATACGCAAACCGCATGATTAACAACTACGGTGAAGCAATGGCATTTGTAAATGATTATTTTGAGATGGATTATACCGAATTCTTAAAAAAATATTTCAAGGGTAAAAACAATGAAATCAACAGAAATATTACACCGAAAAAATTCAATCAACTGTTTAACGAATTGTCGCCGGCGCAGTTAAACATCATCAATGATCAGGATTCCAATTGCATAGTTGTTGCCGCCGGGCCGGGAAGCGGCAAGACGAAACTGCTCACCCACAAGCTGGCATCGCTTTGCATGATGGAAGACGTAAAACACGAGCAGATGCTTATGCTCACATTTTCACGAGCGGCGGCAACGGAATTTAAGAAACGTTTGATGACACTCATCGGCGATGTCGCAAATTACATTCAAATTATGACTTTTCATTCTTACTGTTTCGACCTTCTTGGAAAAGTCGGCGATGCAGAAAAATTTGATAAAATCATTGAGCAAACGGTCGTAAAAATTAAAGCCGGAAAAGTGGATTTAACAAGGCTCACAAAAACCGTCTTGGTCATAGACGAAGCACAGGATATGAGCGCAGCGGAATATTCGCTGGTAAAAATTCTAATGGAAAAGAACGATAATTTGCACATAATCGCCGTTGGAGACGATGATCAAAATATTTATGAATTCAGAGGTTCAAGTTCCGCACATTTTGAATCGCTTTTGAACGAGCAGGGTGCAAAAAAATACGAGCTGGTTGAAAATTACCGCAGTAATGCCAATGTTGTAGAATTCGCCAATCAGTTTGCGGAAAAAATATCAAAAAGATTAAAAACAATTCCAATAAGCCCCAGAAAAAGCGAGAATGGTCAGATCACTATTTGCAAATTAGTTTCGGGAAACATTGAGATTCCTGTTGTAAACATGGTAAAAAATATTATAACGCAAGGTTCAACCTGTATTGTTGTAAAAACCAATGAAGAAATATTGAACATTGTTGGTCTGTTAAACAAAATCGGTATTACCGCACGAAAAATACAGACTAACAACGGTTTTAATTTATATAATCTCGCAGAGCTTAGAGACTTTATTGCCGATATTGGAGCAAACGATGATGGTTATGCGATAGACGATGAAGTTTGGCAGAAAGCAAAAATCAATCTCAATACAAATTACAAGAACAGCAATGATTTGCCGGGCGCATTAAAACTTATCAAAGATTTTGAAGAAATAAATAACAAAACAAAATATAAAAGCGATTTTAAGCAGTTCGTGCGCGAATCTAAACTTGAGGACTTTATACAGGGAGCGGAAAACACAATACTTGTTTCCACAATTCATCAAACCAAGGGCAGGGAATTTGACAACGTCTTTTTGGCACTCAGTGGTATTTACAAGCTGGATGATACAAGGAAAAGAGAAATTTATGTCGCCATGACGCGGGCAAAACAAAACCTGCATATTTTATATTACGGCGGCTATTTTGATAAAATAAATACCAAGAATATTCAAAGAATATCTGATGAAAAAAATTATCCTGCGCCGTCACAAATAACTTTACAACTGTCCCACAATGATGTCGCCCTGGGTTTTTTTGCATATAGGCAGATAGAAATCAATACTCTTGTGAGCGGAAATGAGCTAAAAATTGACGATATGGGCTGTTCTACGGACGGTACACAAGTCCTGAAATTTTCATCCAAATTTCGTGACAAAATTGAAAAATTGAAAGAAAAAGGTTATTTCCCGGCTAAAGCAACTATCAGACACATTGTTTTTTGGCAGGACAAGGAAAAAAACAGGGAAGATGAGGTAAAGATTATCTTGCCGGATGCAGAGTTTTCGAAAAAATGACAAAATCAATGATTGATCCTCTTTGGGACACCAACCGCGAAGGAATTCTTCGGAAAAACCTGGTTGAATTCCTATTGGGCGACAGGTGGTAAAGTCTGAAGCCTTAACATTTTACCAATATTTTATCAATTTATGTAGAATTATATATTAAATGATGGTATAATATAGGAAAATATGGGCCTTTTTGGACAGCGACTTTTAAATAAAAAACGTCCCGCCGTTTCCGCTATGGAAGAAAACTCTACGCTGCCGACAGAACAGGATCTGGTACGGGCAGGAGCATTGCTTGCCCGGGAAAAGAACTTTAAAGACCTTGTTAATGTATTTGTAGAGCAGGCGCAGGATATTTCCCGTGTGGATATGACTGCTTTTTACATTTTAAAAGATGCCAAAGACGGCAACAGCGATTTGGAACTGGTTTTCAAAAGGGGACGGTATCCTGTTCCTCAAACAATTTCCGGAACAGGCGAGCTTATTCGTTTTTTACGGGAATGCCGTGAAGCCCTTATTTTTAACAATCAACCGTTGGCAGCAGGTCAAGAAGCGCCGGCTTTTCTAAGAGAAGCGCTTATCCATCCGGCAATGAAAAGCGGAATGGCGCTTCCGATTGTCAGTCCTCCGCGTGAGATTGGGGTTATGTTTGTCGGATCGCAAAAACCCTGTTTTTTTAACCGTAAGCGTTTTCACTTTCTGGATTCCTACACAAAACTTGCCGGTGGCGCCATGCAGACTTCGCGGCTTCTTGACGAGACACGGGTATCTTCCAAAAAAATCGAATCGCTTGAAAGGTATCAGGAAAATGTTTTTAACTCCATGACCAACATGGTTATTACAACCGATGCAGCCGGACATCTTTTCTATTTTAACGAAGCGGCGGGTAAGTCTATGGGGCTTGTCGAAGATGATCTGGGACGCAGCCTGGAAAACACCTTCCGTAAGTCGCTTTCTTCAAATACCATCAATGCCATATTAAAATGCCTGGAAGACGGAAGTGAGATTTTGGGGCTTGAAGGCATTTACCGGGGCGGGGGAAGGGGGTTGGATTACGCCCTTAATATTTCTCCCCTTAAAACACCGCGCGGTAAAAACGAAGGGCTGACGCTTCTTTTTACCAATCAAACCCGCGAGAACGAGCTCAAGGAAACTGTTCACGCTGTAAGCGAAAGCAGGCGTGTTATCAAGGATATGTTTGCGCGTTATATCTCGCAGGAAGTTATAGAAAACCTGATGGATTCGCCGGACAGTGTCAAACTGGGAGGAGACAAAAGGATTGCAACGGTATTTTTTGCAGACATACGCGGATATACAAGTTTTTCCGAAAACCGCGAACCGGAAGAAATTGTAGAAATATTAAACGAATACTTCAGCGAAGCAATTCAAAATATTCAGGAATATAGAGGGTACATAGACAAACTAATAGGAGACTGCATAATGGCTGTGTGGGGCGTTCCAATGATGCCGGAAAAGGACGATGCTTTTAATGCGGTATCCTGCGCTCTTTCCATACAGGAAATGGTGCGTTCGGAAGATAGAAAATTTTTCAAGAATGTTGCTTCCCGTCTGCGAGTGGGCATTGGCGTTAACACAGGTCCGCTGGTGGCAGGAAACCTGGGAAGTGTAAAACGAATGGAATACTCGGTTATCGGCGATACCGTTAATCTTGCGGCACGGCTCGAAAGCGTTTCGGGCGCCGGCGAAGTTATTGTTTCTCATTCGACGTATGAACACATAGCGGATAAGTTCAATTTTGAAGAAAGACCGCCGGTTCAGGTTAAAGGTAAAGAAAAGCCCATAAAGATATACAATGTCTTGGGTATGAAGTAGCAAAAAAGGAGCAGAAGATATGATAAATTATATGGATTATGTAAACTATGTAAACTCATTGTTGGGAATTGATGTCCCTTTATGGGCGTTTATCGCTTTCCCTGTTGTGATAATTCTTCTGGTGCTTTTTTTGGTCTGGTTTATACCTACCAGAATTTTTAAGTCCCGTTTGCGCAAAATCATCGACGCTCAGGATGCAACTCAATCGGAACAAGCTATCAGTAAGTTTGAAAAGCATTATCCGGCGGAAAAACTTGTACGTTATTCGAGCCGTATGGAAAGGTATTCACGGCAAATGGGCTCTAGGGTTGTCCGAGAGACGGGCCTTGCAGACAAATGGGTGCATAAACTTTCACATTCGCCTTTACCTGCAGAAAAAGACCTGCGGCGTGTCCTTTTATACTGTCCCGAATCGTCATATTTTAAGGCTTTCCTTGCAGCTGAACAGCACCCCCGGCTTCGAAAAGTATTTTCCGACTGGATGCAAAGTGAAGGTGAGGAGAAGGTGATACGGCTCCTTGCGGAATCGTGCAGCGGCGAGTCCTTTGTTCCGGATTTAAGTAAAGGTTTTTTGGAGAATAACAGAACGCTTCTTTATGAATTAACAGGCGAACCGGAGTGGTATGCACGTTATTTTGTCTACCGGATTTTGCTGCTTGATAATGATACCCTTACGGAAAGAACTATTGATGACGGCCTTCTTGATACGAACCCTCTTATACGAAAAATCCTTATAGAAAACATATCCTTTGACCATGATAAAATATGGAATGTACTGTGGGACAAGCTCATTCATGATCCTATATACGAAGTACGCCAAGCTGCACGAATACGTATTGGGAAAGAATATATGGATCGTTACAATCCAAAGGATGTAAACATGAGCGATGAGGAAACCGCTCGTGTACTGGAATTGCTTGATTTAAACTGCCAGGAAGACAAGATTTTTGCAATGGCTTCTCTGGAAAGTACAAACACAGAACTGCGCTACCATGCGGCTGTATTTCTTGAAAAATGCGGGGCTCTTTTGTCCCTTCTTACCAAGAATACGCTTGACGACCCTACTACTTTGGAAGAAAGCGTTTCGCTTTTACAGAAAGCTTTGGAAGTTAATGTTTCAGGATTTCTTATGGATTATTCATCCGGAGACGGAGGCTCCTTGCATGCAGCCGCACGGCTTCTGTCCGGTCCGGCGGAGAGTGCCGGCGGAACTGCGGAATGTATTTGCGTTTTGGAAAAAAAGGTATTCGAGTTTTTTCATAACACAGAACCATCTCCTTATACAAAAGAAATTTATACAAAGACCCTGGAAGCGGTTATAAACAGCGGAAATGTAAAATCCTTCGAACTTGTCGCGGAAGAGCTTTCACGCAGGGAATCCGACAAGGTTTTCCTTGAGATGCTTCTGCCGCGCCTTCCCAAAAAAGCGGAAGTGGTTTTTGCCCCCATTCTTTTCCGTTTTCTTGAAAACCCGGCTTTCCCGTTACGTGATGAACTGGTACAGGCACTGGGAACCTTCAGTCCCGATGTTGTTCTGCCCAAGATGTTTCAAATTCTGGACAACGACAGAGCGGAACCTCCTTACATTGTATACATCTCTGCTCTGAAAATACTCGGAAGCATAAAACTTCCGTTCTGTCTGCAAAGGGTGCTGGAAAGGCTTCCGGCAATAAAGCCGGAAGACGCCGAAGAATTCGGACGGCTTATTGCTGGTTATCCGCAGGATATGTTTGAAACAAAAGCAAGAACCCTTCTTGCTTCCCCTGATGCTGGTATAAGGGCATCGTTAATTTCGATTCTTCCAATAACAAAAAACGAAAGTTTTATGAAAGAGGTACGATCTTCGCTGAAGGATGTCGATCCGGATGTACGGGTTGCGGCAATCAAAGCCCTTTTGGGATTCGGAGAAATAAAGTTCCTAAATCAGGAAACATCCATGCTGCGCGATCCGGTGGAACGGGTACGGCTTGCAACAGCGGAGGTTATCGCAAGGCACGGCAATACCGCCGCGATGGAAATCTTGGATAATGTTACAAAAGATCCCAACGAAACCGATGTAGTGCAGATCGGGGTTATTACGGGATTGGGGCAAGCTGCAAATGCAGAGGGCATTAAGATTCTTGTTAATGTTTTGGATTCGAGTGACGAACTGCGCGGACACGCAGAAACTGCCCTTTCCGCGAGAACAGCAAAGCGCGACATTACCCAGCTTATTGAAATATTTAAAGATGCGGAGCCGCAATTAAGAGAAAAGCTTATTCCGGTTTTCAAGGCGCAGGGAAGCAAAGCTGAACCGCAAATTGTAGAAATTCTCAAAGACGAAATTGCATCTTTAAAACCCTATTTTGTCAGTATTTTGGAAGAGACGGGATATATCGGAATGGTTATCAGGCGGCTTTCAAACAAAAAGGCGGAAATAAGAAGAGAAGCCGCTTTGCAGCTTTCGCTTATGGAAACCTTGTCCGCCTACCGCGGCCTGGTTCTTGCGGCAAAAGACCCCGATCAGGAAGTACGGGTATGTGTGGTTAAGGCTCTGGAAAAATTGAAAAATTCCCAAAGCCACGAAATCCTGGAAAACCTGAAAAGCGATCCGGATAACCGTATTCGCAAATACACACACTGGGCATTGGAAAGACTGGATTCGCTTGGAATGGAATGATTGATTAACAGACGCCGTATTCATATGGCGTCATGGTTTTTTCTGAAATAACCTTCTGCATTCCAGGTAAAACCGCTTTTCGCAGGCATCTCCCATAGAAAAACTTTTCCGGGGTAAAGGGCCGCGTTTTGCAATGGTCTGGAAGAGCCCTTGCTTGCGGAATGGGCGAAGCAATATTCCCGCGGCATTGCCTTTCGGCTCACTTGAATTTTGTTTGGTTGCAAGGCGGAACAATTCTTCGCTGCCGTGAATGTAATCCATACTCACTTTGCCTTTTTGTTCTTCAATCATTTTGTCCAAAAGAGGCTGAAGCGCATCAACTGCAATGGGAACCTGATCGGCTTCGATTAAGAAAAAATCTTTCCGGGAGAAGAAGTCCTCGGCGCTGCGGGAAGCCGTTTTCCCCGCCGTTACTTTGATCCGGATCCGCGCCTGTACCGGAATATTATTGCCTTTGTTTCCAAAATGCGCGCCGCACTGCCCGCGCATCGGTAAATCACGAACGCAATACCGTTCCCCCTCAGCGTCAGCATTACCATGTAGCAGTCCTTGTTCCTTATTTTAATGAATACGGTAACTTCCAGATCCTGGTATTTGAAAGCGCCGAAGAAACAAACTTTGCCGGATTTCTCCGCCGGCACCCTCTGGGGATGGCAAACCTTGTCCGTATACCCGTAGAAGGGGCTTTTGAGCCGTAGGAACCTTAATTTACCGCTGAATCTGGCATAGACATTATCTGTAATAAATAAAGCAAAGGGGTGGGCGCAAGCCATGTCGAGAGACCCTGTAGAACCCGAAAAAACAGCCTCCTGACCAAAACATTTTTTGAAGATTGGAAAACGTTCCTGGTCTTAGCGGTCAGGCTTTCTTTTGTTTAATATTCCAATTTCATGCCGGTCTATTTTTTCGGAGAATTCCAGAGCTCTCGACATGGCTTGCGCCCACCCCTTTCCAATAAATATTACACAACATGATATACCAGGATAAGGGGTAAAATAAGGTTTTATGTTATTATTAGGTTGCAGGAAAATTTTTGCCGCGATATTGACGGTATGTTTTTTTGATAGAATTGTTAACAGATACGGAAATATCCATTACAAGCCTGTCTATAAAGGTAGCCGTATCGTCTGCTATGGTGTTTTCCTGCCGAAAAAGTTCAAATTCTTCTACATTAAGCGCTTTTGCTATTTTTACCAAAGTATCAGGGTAAGGCCATTTATTGCCCCTTTCAATATTGCTGAGAAATGTAATGGAAATATGTGCTTTTTCGGCCAATTCTGCCTGTGACCAGCCATGATTCCCACGGTAACGCTTAATATTATTGCTTAAAATTGACCGTAATTCCTTGCCATTCATCTGCATTATCCTGCCCGGCTATATGCCTTATAGGGCTATTGTCATTTTCCTTATGGGCTTATAAAATGGCAAATATCTATTAGGGCTATAATATATAGTCTTAATAGAGTTCCCCGGGATTTTAGAGTATTTCTTTTTACTTGGGCGTCCATCTGCTGCTAATGGTTGACAGGAGTGTGATGAAGATGGGTTTAGAGGACAATAAAAATTCCGCAAGTTCTCAAACAATTTACCCATTTTTGGTGGAAAATCAACACCTGACAGATGTCTCTTCCATAGATGCTGCCGTTATCGAAGATTTGTATAAATACTATTCTCTGGTTTATTGGCGCTGCCTGGAAATACTTCGTAACAGGGAAGATGCGGCGGATGCAGCCCATGATGTTTTTGAAAAGCTGCTTAGGCTCAGAGAGGAAGGACGGCTTATTATACGTTCTTCTGAAGGCCCCAAAGGATTGCTCTTTACAATGGCAAGGAATATGAGTTTTAACCGGCGTAAAAAAGAAAATAGAGATTTTATTAAAGCCTATAGCATGGCAACAAAAATAAGCTTTACCAGGCTCAAAAATATTAAAACAGAAACAATCAATGACAAACCATCGGATCAGGTTTTCTGGGAGAATGTCTTTACAGACAGCGGCTATAAACAAGTAGATGCGGAAATACTTGTAAAAGCCATTTTGGAAGAAGAAGACGAAAAGTCCAGAGATATTTATTTTTTGCGTTATCACGACGAGATGACTTTTGAACAAATAGGGAAGGTAGTAGGGCTTGGAAAATCTGCGGTAGAGAAAAGACTTAAGGAGTTTAAAGAACGGGTCAAGTTGAAAATTGGGAAGGATAAAAAATGAAAGAAACTTACCGTATTTCTCAATTGACGCTTGAATTGTATTATTTGGACGCTGTTACAGTTAAAGAACGGAAACTGGTGGAAACAGCGCTGGCGTCGGACAAGGAACTTCGTACACGATATGAAGCTCTTCAAAAATCGGATCAGGAACTCCGCCCGCTTTTTGCTGCGGAACTGCAGCGGCTTTTCTCTTTAGACAGCGCTTCCAATTCTGTTAATTTACGTGATGCCGTTGTTCCTGTTTCAGGTGCAGACAGGTTTTCGCATAACAGAAAAACAATATTGGGGCTTGCTGCAGCGGCAATCCTTTTGTTAGTACTTGTTCCGTTTCTTTTTTATTTTAGGGGACATAGGTCCAGTAAGGGAAACGAATTGGATCATGTTCCCGAAGCCACAATATACAATGTTGAAGAAGAAGAAGAGCAGGCAATAACAGAACCCGCCATAATTATCGTAGACGGCGGAAGCAGTTCCGGCGGAGAGATCAATCCGGAAATAGATACCGGTTCTTTTCCCGATACTACAGAAGAAACAGGATTGGGAATGGATGCAAACGATGGCGGAGTTGTTATTGCAGGAATACCGGAACAGGATACAGGAACCCATTACAGGGGGGGAACACCGGTCGAACAACAATCAAATATTAATATACCCGAAGGTCTTACTTTTATTTTTGACGGTATGTTTGCAGGCAAACAGCTAGGCTACGTTATTATACCAAACAGAATTACTTCTATTGGGAAAAATGCGTTTGCCGATAACCCGCTGATTAGTGTTACTATCGGTACAAATGTCAGGATAGAAGATAATGCAATTCCCGGTAATTTTGCCGGTGCGTATAACCGTTACGGCAAGGCTGCGGGAACATACACGCGCTCCAATGTTTCCAGCAATGAATGGGTTAAACAATGAGAAAAAATGTTTCTTTCTTTGGTGGAAATTGCCGTGGGCCAGGTGTCTGTATATTTAGCGGAATCAATCGCCGTATGGAGCGGTGGTGAAATAAAGATTTACTGGAGTTTTAAGATGAGAGCAAAAAAATTGTTGATAATTCTTGCGGTGCTTTTTATTGCCAACAATGCATTTTGTAAAGGACAACAGGAAGGGAAATCACAAAGCACAACTGTTAGAGGCGGCGATAATTTATTCGCCAGAGGAGGAACCGGAAGTCTGACCATAAATAATCAGGCTAACTTTGACGTGGTTATTTTTGCGGGAAAAATAAGCAACAACAATGTTCTGGGCGGTATCAGGGCAGGTGATAGCAGGACATTTGATATTAGCAAATTACGTCTGCCGGAAGAAAACGGCTGCTTCCTTGTTCGCGCTGCTTCTTTTGAAACTTACAATAAGAAGAATTTTCGGGTAACAGAAGACGACGTGCTGTATACAGGACTGGTAGTGTACGACCTCAATAATCCCAGAGATGCAATAAATTTAAATATTTATGCAGGGATTAATAAGGAACAAGATGCGTGGATTTATGTATCCAATAACTCCAGGTTTGTCCTGGAATTACGTCTTGATAACCCGAATGGTGAACAAATAGCCGCCCTTGCCCCATTTGCAGCAAATAAAAGTATATATTTAAAACCATTACCAGGAGGATTACCGTACCAGTTTTTTGCTGCCTATGTATATGTTGATCCTTCGTCGCATGAAATAATAAATTTTATTGAAAAAGATCCAATTAGGCAGCGGAGAATTCCCGGTGAATCATCAATCCAAATGATTTTTTCCGGACCTGATGGGTATAACTGGGTTGTTATCACACAAAACGGTAATAATGTTCATGATATTCGGGAAACCGCTTATATGGATAAACTCGAAGATTTGAGAATTGCTCTGTTACTGGGTGATTAATAATTTTTTGCATATCCGCAGGTATTTAATATACTTGCGGTTTTTGGAGAATACGGAATCAATCGCCGCATGAGCGGTGATGAAATAAAGGTTTAAAGGAGTCTTAAGATGAGAGTAAAAAAATTGTTGATAATTCTTGCTGTGCTTTTTATTGCCAACAACGCATTTTGTAAAGGACAACAGGAAGGGAAATCACAAAGCACAACTGTTAGAGGCGGCGATAAATTATTCGCCAGAGGAGGGACCGGAAGTCTGACCATAAATAACCAGGCTAGCTTTGACGTGGTTATTTTTGCGGGAGTAATAAGCAGCAACAATGTTCTGGGCGGTATCAGGGCAGGTGACAGCAGAACATTTGATATTAGTAAATTACGTCTGCCATCAAAAAACGGAAGCTTCTTAATCCGTGCCGCTTCATTTGATACATATTCAAAAAATAATTACCGGGTAAAAGAAGAACATGTGCTGTATACAGGACTGGTTGTTTACGATCTAAACAATCCAAGGGATGCAGTAAATTTGAATATCTTTGCCGGAATCAGCCAGGAACAGCAAGAATGTATATATGTGTCAAAT
>Ga0082212_10007735_pt1 | contig 14140 bp, 9 predicted proteins | sample TergutNt197P3_FD_71548 | JGI IMG/M metagenome (GOLD analysis project Ga0082212, IMG submission 71548) | Neocapritermes taracua P3 segment gut microbial communities from Petit-Saut dam, French Guiana - Nt197 P3 | ecosystem: Host-associated > Arthropoda: Insects > Digestive system > Gut ... | reverse complement strand
GGGCGTGGTAACGCGGATGCCGATCGCTGACGTAGGTCTGTTCATGCTCCTCATCCACCACGATGAGACCCAGCCGCTCCACCGGCGCAAAAACAGCGCTGCGGGCGCCAATCACCACCCGCGCCGCTCCTTTGCGGATACGCCGCCATTCGTCGCATCGCTGGCCGTCGGTGAGGCGGCTGTGAAGCACGGCGGTAGCCGGGCCGAAGCGGCCCCGGAACCAGCGGACCATCTGGGGCGTAAGGGCGATTTCCGGCACGAGGATGATCGCCCCCCGGCCGAGTTCCAGCGCCCGCCGTACCATGGCCAGGTAGACCTCCGTCTTGCCGCTGCCCGTAACCCCATGGAGCAGAAACGCGCCCTGACCCCGTTCCAAAGCCGGCAGCATGCCGTTTAAGGCCTCCCGCTGCTCTTCCGTTAAAGGCGGCGCCTCTTCCGCCGCAACTTCCATCGCCTCATAAGGACTACGGAAGGCCTCCACCTCAAAAAGCCGTACTTGACCTTCTATGGCCAGGCGCTTTAGCGCGTCCCCGGGACTTCGCACCAACTCCGACAGCTCCTTCACCGGATGGGGCCGTCCGTCCTCCAGAAGCCTGAGCAGCGTAGCCCTCTTGGGAGAGCGCTTACAGGCGCCGGCGGCCTCCCCGGCATCCACGCCGGGCAACAGTTGCGCATAAGCCTCCTTCTTCTCCTGCACGCGGCCGGTGCGCATGGCCGCGGGGATCATGAGCCGAAGGGTTTCCGACAACGGGCAATGAGACTGCTCCGCCATTTCCCGAGCCAGCGCCACCAGGGGCGGCAACACCGCCGGATAATCGTCCAGCACGCCGGCAATGGGCTTAAGCCCGTCCACAGGTATCGGGGGGGACGGCAGGGTACCGCCGTGATGATGATCCGGCCCGAGGGCCACCACCAGGCCGCTCACCATCCGGCGGCCCAGGGGCACGCGGACGCGCGTGCCCTCGCTGAGGTCCATCCCTTCCGGCACCTCGTAGGAAAAGGGTTTGTCAACATTGGTATGCACCACGTCTACAATAACCTGCGCTACCATCCGTCTTCTCCCCCCTTCCATCGGCCTTACCGGAAGTATCGATTCTCGGGTTTGGGTATCCGTCCCTTGCGGCGGCGCCCTGCGCGGCGAAATGCCCGCCCAAGCACCCGAACGAGGATCCATCCGCCCATCAGCGGAAGCAGCGCCAATGCCAGAAGCTCTATGGTGAAGGGCGGGAAGGGGTTTGGGTCCCCGTACACCTCCTCCACAATCTCATTCAGTGTCTTGGGCGCATTCATACGCCGCTCAATGGAACGGCCCGCCAGCAGATCGTAAGCAACCGGGGCTCCGCCGTCCATGGGATAGTAGGTCAGCGCGCCCACCACTTCACCTCTTTCGATGGGAGCCGTAAAATCCCTCGTATACTCAATCAGCACGGTCTGCCTCAAGTTGCGTGACCGAGCCTCCAACTCCGCCCGCGTAGCCACTATGCTCACTTCCTGCGCTCCCGCCGCCGGCCTGATCGTCAGCGGCAGGCGGCCCAAATCACCATCCGCCATGGAGAAACCGGCGGTTTCAACCACGATGGGGTTTTGGTTATAAAGCTGCGCGGGAGTCATGCTGACATATTGGGAAAACCCGTATTCCATCAGCTTTTTCGTGTCAGTCCAACGGCCGGACCGCGTGGTATAGAACACAACGGAAATAAGCTCCACGCCTTCCTCATTCCTCGCCGCGCCGATGTAGCAGTAGCCCGCGAAGTTGTGAAAGCCCGTCTTGACGCCTTTTGCGTATCGATAATAGTACTCGTTGTCCTCGATGTTGGGGTTAAGCAGCGCGTCCGAACCGCTGACCAGAACCCGGGCCTTTTTTAAGTTGCTCTTTGGCAGGCTGTACGTATACGTTTTGGCAATCTCTTGAAACGTCTTATTCTGCATCGCGGCTCTGGCGATCTTGCCCATATCCCGGGCGGTGGTAAAATGATCGTTGTTGTGAAGGCCGCTGGGGTTCATAAAGTGGGTGTCCGTGCAGCCGTACCTGACGGCCTCCTGATTCATCAACCAAACAAAGTCGTTGATGTTTCCGGCGACGGTCTCCGCGATCAGGTTTGCCCCCTCGTTGCCCGACCGCACCATGGTGGCGAAAAGCAGATCCTTAAACTTAATCGTTTCGCCTTCCTGCATCGGAATGACGGAGCTGTCCTCCGGAATGTCCATCGCCGTGCCGCTCATGGTAACGATCTCTTCCGCGTCCACGCCCCCTTCGCCGAGGCCCAGCAGGACGGTCAGCACTTTGGTGGTGGAAGCCGGGTACATCCGCTCATCCGCCTCTTTTTCAAAGATCACGTCTCCGGATTCAGCCTCGATCAAAATGGCGGACTTGGCGTACAATTGTTCAGGCTGCAGCAGTTCCGGGTGCTCCGGGTCGTAGGGATCCGCATCCGCGGGCAGGCGCGGCGCGATATACTCTCCACCGCTGGAACTCTCCGCCTCCGCCGAACCCTGCCTGGCCCACGAAGCCAGGAGCAGCGGACAAAGCAACAAAGCCATGCCAAACCCCGCGAGCCGCTTCTTCAGCCATGGCTCCATGCCCATTCCCCAACCTCCCCAACCTCGGCCGATCATCGTGATCTTGGTCTATTATACCACCGGGGAAGGCTTTTGTACACCGGCCTATGGCTTGCTTCCCCCTCCCCGCGAATGAATCCCTGGCCCCGGCCGCCAGAATATGATATACTGTTTCCCGGTACATACCGAACGCGGGACCTCTTCCCGCACAGGAGGCAGAATGACCTATCAAGCTCTCTACCGCCAATGGCGGCCTGCCACCTTTCAACAGGTCGTCGGCCAGGAGGCGGTGGTAAAAACCCTGCGACGGCAGATTGAGACCGGCCACATTGCCCACGCATACCTTTTTTGCGGGTGCCGCGGCACCGGAAAAACCACCTTGGCCAAGATTATGAGCCGGGCCATCAACTGCCGCGACCCGCGAAACGGGGAACCTTGCGGGGACTGCCCGGCCTGCCGCGCCATTGCAAGCGAAACCACCCTGGACGTGCTGGAGCTGGACGCCGCCAGCAACAACGGCGTCGACAACATACGGGAATTGCTGGAGCAGGTGCGTTATCCGCCGCAAATCGGCAAGTACAAGGTATACATCGTCGATGAGGTTCACATGCTCTCCACGGCGGCTTTCAACGCGCTGCTGAAAACCCTGGAGGAACCCCCTGCCCATGTGGTGTTCATCCTGGCCACCACAGAGCCGCAGAAGCTGCCCGCCACCATTCTGTCCCGGGTACAGCGCTATGATTTTGGCCGCATACCCTCCGCCCTGATGGTGGAACGGATGAAGCTGGCTCTGGACCAGCTGGGCGTCACCGCGGAGGATGAAGCCCTGCTGCTGGTGGCCCGGTCCGCGGAAGGCGCCATGCGGGACGCTTTCAGCATATTGGACATGTGTGTGGCCGGGGCGGCCAATGGCGTCATCACCGCCGCGGACACCCGCGAGGCGCTGGGCGCGTCCGACAGAAGCTTCCTCTTTCTCTTTACGGAAAGCATCGCCAAACGGGATATGAGCGGCGTTATGGCGCAAGTGGACACCCTTATGCGCTCCGGTCGGGATCCTCAGGTCTTTTTGCGGGAGCTGACCGCCCATATCCGCGCTCTCCTCACCGTACTGGCCGTGCCGAAGGACGCCGCCATTCTGCTGGAGGTGACGGAGGAGGATGAGGGTTGTTACCGGGAGCAGGCGAAGGCCTTTTCACCGGAACGGCTACTAAAAATGATGGGCCTGTTCATGCGCGCCGAAGGGGAACTTCGCTACGCCTCCACGCCCCGTATCGGGCTGGAGGTGGCGGTTCTGGATGCCTGTCAGGAGCAGCGGGGCCAGGACACCGCCGCGCTGCTGGAAAGGGTGGGGGAATTGGAAAGCCAGCTGAAAACCCTCCGGGCGGAATTTGCCTCCGGCAAAGCCGCGCTTTCCCCAAAATCCGCCGCCGCTGAAAAAGAAAAAGACGGAGAGACGGAAGAACCGGGGAAGAAGCCGCAGAGTGTTCCCCAGCGGGCAGCGGCGGAAAAGGAGCCGCAGGCCGAAACAGAGGAGGCGGAAGCAAGAAAAGGGGCGCAACCTCCAAATCCCTTAAAAAAGCATACCTGGGCAGGCGACCCGGATCAGCTCGTCACCTCCCTTCCGGAAACCGAAAATCCGGAGCATGACCCCGCGGACATTTGGCAAAAGGCCCTCGCGGCATTAAGCAAGGACGAACCCTTGCTCTTTGGCATGATCTGTAAGGAACGCTTTTTGGGCGCCACAGGCAACGCGTACCGGCTGCTGATTCCCTATGTAAAGAAAGCCACCTACGAGCGGATCAGCCAACCGCCCCGCAAAAGTGTTCTGTCCCAGTATTTAAGCGAGGCCGCTGGAGTACCGCTGGTCTTTGAAGCCGTGCTGGAAGGAGACTTGACCGCCTCTAAACGGGAAGCCGTCCAAGCCCAGTCGGAATCCATGCTGGTGGAGACCTTTGGCCGGAATCTTGTGCAAATCGACGATGAGGAACACCTTCGTTGAAGAAGACCAACCGAAGAGCGCCGCGCAGGCGGGAGGACGGGCAGCCCTTTAAGCGTACCTTGGGGCAGCATTTTCTTTACGACCGGACCTTGCTGGCCTCCCTGACGGCTTCCACCGGGATTACGAAGGCGGACAGCGTGCTCGAGATCGGCCCCGGAAGCGGTTTGCTGACCGCCTGCCTCTGTGAGGCGGCGGGGCGGGTGCTGGCCGTGGAGCTGGATGAAAGCCTGATCCCTGTCCTCCGCGCCGCGCTGGCGGCCTATCCCAATGTGGCCATCGTGCAGGGGGATATCCGCCGGCTTTCGCTGCCGGCCCTCTGCGCCCCGCTGGGCCAGGGTTTTTTTGTGATCGCAAACATCCCCTATCATTTGACCAGCCCCATTTTGGAACAGCTGCTGAGCACGGGCCTGCCCATCCGGCAAGCCTCCGTGATGGTGCAGCGGGAAGTGGCGAATAAGCTGCTGGCTTCCCCCGGAACAAAGGAATACGGGCTCCTCAGCCTTAAGGCTCAGTTCTACTGCGAGCCCTCGCTGGCCGCACATGTGCCCGCCGCCGCTTTTACTCCGCCGCCCAAAGTGGACAGCGCCTTTGTAAACCTTCCCTTTCGGCAGGCGCCTCCATGGCCCGCGGCGGACGAAGGATTGCTGTTTAGGCTGGCAAAGGCGGGGTTCGGCCAACGGCGCAAAACCCTGGTCAACGCCTTGCAAGGCGTTCTGCCTCTGTGCGCGGCTGAACTGCGCGTCATCCTCGGGGACCTTAACCTTCCCGCCACCGTTCGGGGGGAAGCCCTCTCCCTTCGGGATTGGATTGGTTTCTCCAATGCGTGCCACGCAAAAGGAGACAGAACGGGAACCGGCGGCCAGGGCTGATTCAGGCCGCCGGTTCCCGTTCTGTTGCGTTGTCTTCGATGGTCTTCTATTCCTTCACATTGCTTTCCAGCCTGTCCAGCTCCGCCTTCATCTCCGGGGGCAGCCGGTCGCCCATTTTGGCGTAAAACTCCCTGACGCTGGCCAAATCGTCTCGCCAGTAGGATTTCTCCACGCTCAAAATCTCTTTCAGCTCTGCGGCGCCAAACTTTCTGTCCGGGGTGATGGCATAATCCAGTCCGTCCAAATGGATCTCCTCCGGCTGGGGAACATAACCGATGGGGGTTTCCACGGCGCCCGCCAGGCCCTCGCAACGGCGGATAATCCAATCCAGCACGCGAAAGTTCTCTCCGTAACCGGGCCAAATGAAATGGCCTTCCTCATCCAGGCGAAACCAGTTGACGTTGAAGATTTTGGGCAGGGCGGCGGCTTTTTTACCCATTTCCAGCCAATGCTGGAGGTAATCCCCCAGATGGTATCCGCAGAAGGGCAGCATGGCCATGGGGTCGCGGCGCACCACACCCACGGCGCCCGCGGCGGCGGCGGTGGTTTCCGAAGCCATGATTGAACCGACGAACACGCCGTGCTGCCAGTCCCTGGCTTGGTAGACCAGCGGCGCGGTCTTTGCGCGGCGGCCGCCGAAGATGATGGCCGACAGCGGCACCCCCTGAGGATCCTCCCAGTGCGGGGAAATGCAGGGGCAGTTGCGCGCGGGTGCTGTGAAACGGGAGTTGGGATGGGCCCCCTTCTCTCCGGAAGCGGGATCCCACGGGTTGCCTTTCCAATCCATCGCGTTTAACGGCGGATTCTTATCCACGCCCTCCCACCATACGGTGCCGTCGTCCTTCAGCACGACGTTTGTAAAAATCGTGTCCTTCCTGACCGAGGCCATCGCGTTGGGGTTGGATTTCAGGTTTGTGCCCGGCGCCACGCCGAAGAAACCCGCCTCCGGGTTGACCGCCCACAGCCTGCCATCCGCGCCCGGGCGGATCCATGCGATATCATCTCCCACGCACCATACCTTGTAGCCTTTCTTTTGGTACGTCTCCGGCGGGATGAGCATCGCCAGGTTGGTCTTTCCGCACATGGAGGGGAATGCGGCCGCGATATACCGCACTTCGCCCTGAGGGTTCTCGATGCCGAGGATCAGCATATGCTCAGCCATCCACCCCTCCTGCTTGCCCTGGAAGGAGGCGATGCGCAGCGCAAAACACTTCTTGCCCAGCAGCACATTACCGCCGTAGCCTGAGTTGCAGCTCCATATGGTGTTATCCTCGGGAAACTGCAGGATGTAGCGCTTCTCCTCATCGATTTCGCACTTTCCGTGGAGGCCGCGTACCCAGTCGTTGGAATCGCCCAGCACGTCCAGCACGGCGCTGCCGATGCGCGTCATGATACTCATATTGAGCACAACGTAGATGGAATCGGTCAGCTCAATGCCGGCCTTCGCGAAGGGAGAGCCGACCGCGCCCATCGAATACGGGATGACGTACATGACGCGCCCCTTCATGGAACCTCTGAAGATATCCGAAGCCATGGCATAGGCTTCCTTGGGGTCCATCCAATTGTTGGTAGGGCCCGCGTCCTCCTTGTTCCGGCAGCAAATGAAGGTACGGTGCTCCACCCGGGCCACGTCGTTCACCGCCGTTCTGTGATAGTAGCAGCCCGGCAGTTCCTTCTCGTTCAGCTTCAAAATCTCGCCTGTGGCGAGCGCCTCACGGCGTAGCGCGTCCAACTGCGCCTCACTGCCGTCAATCCAAACCACTTCGTCCGGCGTGGTCAGCGCCGCCATCTCGTCCACCCATTGAAGCAGCCTCTTGTTTGTCGTAAGCATGGTGTGTACCCCCTTCATTGCGTTATCCGCGCATTCGTTTTGTTATGAAACAGTATATCCTCTTCCGCCAGATTGTGCAAGACAAGCATTGTAAAATTTCATTCGCGGCCCGCGGCGGCAAACAGGACCCGTCCTTAAAAAGACGCATATGTCCATGATTACCGTTCAAAATCAAAGATAACGGTACCGCCGCGCGCCCCGGCGAAAACACTCTTTCAGCGCCGTGAGAAGTCGGATTTGCAAGTTGCGCCGCGCCGCAGATCATTTGGCGGCGTTGATACAAACACGGATCCAGGCGCTTCCGGGTCAGCTTTTCCTCACAACGTAGCCGCTCTTTTCCAACAAGGCCACCCAATCCTTCAGCTTGCTGAACAAATCGGCGTTGCTTTTGGTCTTTTGCATCATATCCGCCAACTGCCGGGCCGCCTCTTGGTTGGTCATGGAGCCCAGTACCATACGTATGGACCGCAAGCCTTCTTTTTCCTCGTCTGTTAACAGGTTTTCTTCCTTCTTGGTATCGCTGAGCTGCAAATCCACCATGGGAAATACCGGATCCCCTGCGGCCGGGGTACATAACCGCAGCTCCATGTTGGCAGTGCCCTTGAACTCCTCGAAGATGATATCATCCACCCGGGAGCCGGTATCGATGGAAATGGTAGCGATAATGGTCAGGCTTCCGCCCTCCCGGGTGTTTCGGGCCATGCCGAAAAACCGTTTCGGCCGAACCAGCGCCGCGGGAGTGACCGTGTTGGTCAAGGCGCGGCCTCCCTGGGTGATCGCCGCCTGATAAACCCGTGTGAGTTTGGTTAAACTATCCAGCAAAATCACAATATTGCGGCCTTCCTCCACCTGCCGCTGGGCGTTTTCCAGAATAGTCTCACTGACCCGGGTCTGGCTCTCCGGCGGCTCGGTAAAGGCGGACGCATACACCTCTACGTCCAGTCCTTCGCGGAATTCCGTTACCTCCTCGGGAACCGCGTCGATCATCAGCATCATCACCTGCGCCTGAGGGTCGTTCCGTATGATGGCCTGGCCGATTTCTTTCAGCATGACGAGCCTTCCGCTATCCGGCGGAGCGATAATCATGCCCCGCTGCCCAAAACCAATCGGCGCGATCAAATCCACCAGACGGACAGGCAGGTTGTCCTGATCCCCCTCCAGCACGATGCGCCGGTTTGGGTAGATAGGAATGAGGCTGTCAAAGGTCTGGCGCTGAACTTTTTCCTCCGGAGGGCTGCCGTTCAGCCGCTCCACATACAAAAGCGCCGCGTACTTATCACTCTCGTGCTGAGAACGGGCCCTTCCCTCTACAAAGTCGCCGGTACGCAGGCCGTAGCGGCGGATTTGCGCCACCGACACATAGATGTCATTCTTGCCGGGCAGCAGGGAATCCGCCCGCAGGAAGCCGTATCCGTCGCCAAGGATTTCAAGCACGCCGCCCGCTTCCACGCTCTCTACGGTTTGCAGGAGCTTCGGCAGAGGAGCGCCCGGTTCATAGGACTCTCCGAAAGCCGGGTCGCGCACAGGCTTATACAGCGAATCATGGTAGTGCTCCGGGCCGGAACCGGCCGGCGTATAGGGGGGGGGCTGCTGATAACCTCTGGCATAGTCGGGCCGGGGGTACGGGCGGTATCCGTCATGCCGCCCGGCATCGTGCCGGCTATACCCCTGGCGCCCCGGCACGGCCTGATACCCCAGGCGATAGCCATCCAGCCTTGCAGCCGCCTCCTGCTTGAAAGGCTCCGGGTTATCGGCGGCATCCCGCTGAGAGGGCATGGTTTCCAGCGATTGCTGATAATTGGCCTGAGGCCCAAAACGGGTGGCGGTCCCTCCGGTCCGCTGGGGCTGCCAGCTTGGCTGGCGCAGCGGTTGGCGCGGGGCGGACGGGCGGGCTTGCCAAGCTTGCCGGTAGGTAGGCTGGAAGGAAGCCCCGTTGCTATCGTCATCCTCTTTCCCGGGCGCCCAGGGCCGGTAGCTTTTGTTAGGCTCCAGCGCCGTCACATCCGCCGAAAGGGGCGCCTCCTGCAGCCGGTCCGTCTGTTCTTGCTCCGTTTCATGGATACCGGCAAAAGGGGACTCCCCATCATCCTCTTGCATGACGCCGGACAGGCGTTCCACAATGCCGCCCTTGTCGATGCCGGCGCTTAACTTAACGCCGCGCTCCCGTGCGAGCTTGCGTAATTGAACCACGGTCATGGCTTGCAGTTCCTCGTTCTGCAATGGTAACCCTCCTTGATTCGCGGTATGTTCGTAAACTGTAACGCAGCCTTTATAACAGGCTTACATTTTCACACATTTTAGCGCATTATGCTGCAAGAAAAAACGAACGGAGATCAGCGACTGGCCGTATTATAGCATACTCCGGCGACTTTTTCAACAAGAAATGATAGATGGTAAAAAGATAAAAAAGAAAGCCCTCTCCCTTTGGGGGAAAAGGCCTAGGCCGCCATGAATCAATACTTGCGTTTGCGGGCCGCTTCCGCTTTCTTTTTGCGTTTCACACTGGGTTTCTCATAATGCTCACGCTTACGAGCCTCTGCCAAAACACCTGTTCGGGCACATTGCCGTTTAAACCGCTTCAGAGCGCTTTCCAGGGATTCGTTCTCGCGAATTCTTACCTCGGACACCGTCATCCCTCCCCTCGCTCATCTCGCCATCCGTCGCGCCCGGCTATACCAAAGACAACAATCGGCGATTCTGGATTCATTATAGCGCGTTTGTCAAGCCGCGTCAACCATGAATTTGATCGGACGAATGTATAGAAACAACGCAGCCGCAGCCGCTTTACAAACGGCCCGGGCTTATGGCCGGCGGTCCCGATATCGGCGTGTTCTGAAAAATTGCCAGCCGCCGGTTCTCCGCAGGGCGCCGTCATCCCATCCTTCCACTGAGCTGTTCTCCCCCAAGCACGTGAAAATGCATATGTCCCACGCTCTGACAGGCATGAGGGCCGCAATTGGTTACAACCCGAAAGCCGGTCTCCTCCAGCCCTAACTGCCGGGCCGCCCGGGCGCAGGTTCTCAGGCAAGCCGCCAGCTGGTGATCCGTCAACGCTTCATGACGGGCTATGTCCGCCGTGTGGACCCTGCCGATCACCAACACATGCGTTTTGGCCTGGGGGTTGATGTCCATGAAGGCGTATGTATCCTCATCCTCGCACACTTTCCGGGAAGGTATTTCTCCTTTTGCAATTTTGCAAAACAGGCAATCATCCATGGGGAAACCTCACTTTCGCTTTTGGCATTGGAGATTCTTCATTCCACAACAGCCCCTGCAATTCCTTCCCGGGTGAGCCGGTCCGCCCGCAGGGTCACGATCCGGCCCCGGCTGCAGGTTTCCCCATCCTCCACCAGGGCATGAACATATTCGGGCGTATAGCCTTCCCACCTTCCGTCCGGCCGCTGTTCCTCCAGAAGCACCTCCCGCAGGCCGCCCAATTGCCGCCGGCGATACGCCTCCGTCAAGTCTTTGCCTACGCAAATCAGACGGCGGGCACGCTCCCGCTTCACGATTTCAGGAAGCGGGCCGGGCATGGCGGCGGCCGGGGTTCCAATGCGGGAACTGAAGGGAAAGACATGAATTTTGGCAAAGCCGATACTTTGGCAAAAAGCGATTGTCTCTTGAAACTCCTCCTCGGTTTCCCCGGGAAAGCCCGCCATCACGTCCGTGGTAATCGCCGCGTTTTCATAAACGTCTCGGATTTGCCGGACCGCGGCCTCAAACCGGGCGGTGCCGTAACGCCGCCCCATGCGGGAGAGCACCCCGTCGCTGCCGCTCTGCAGCGCCAGGTGAAACTGCGGGCAAAAGGCGGGCTGTTTTTTCACGGTTTCTAAAAATACGTCGTCAATCACGCCGGGTTCCAGGGATCCCAGCCGGATCCGCCGGATTTCGCGCCGCCCGCAAGCCGCCTTCACAGCATCCGCAAGGCCGGGCTTGCCCGGCAAATCCTTTCCATAGCTGGTCAGATGGATACCGGTGAGCACCAACTCTTGAAAGCCCGCTCCGCCCAGCGCCGCAGCTTCCTCCCGGATGCTCTCCAAGGGACGGGAGCGGGCCCGGCCCCGGACGGAGGGGATCACGCAATAGGCGCAGCGGCAATCGCAGCCCTCCTGAATCTTCATCACGGCGCGGGTGTGCTCCCGGTGTCCGCATATAGCCAGGGACTCATAGGGCGCGCTTTCCAGCTCGCTCACCGCCACGGTTTGCGTGTTTTCCTCGATGGCTTTTTCCAGCAGTTCAACAATCCGCCCCCGGTACTGGGCGCCCAGAATCAGCCGTGCGCCTGTGCTCCGCAGTTTCTCTCCCATGCGCTGGGCCAGGCAGCCGGCGATCACCAACTCCGCGGCGGGATTGCGCGAGCGGCACCGGCGCACCATCTTCATGCTTTTCTGATCTCCCGCGCCGGTTACGGTGCAGGTATTGATCACATACACGTCCGCCCCGGCACCGGGAGGCGCAAGCTCGTACCCCCCGGCCAGAAACCGCTCCAGCATGGCCTGGGTATCGTATTGATTCACCTTACAGCCCAGGGTGACAAAGCAAACGGTCACTCTTTGGCCTTCCCTTCCCGTTCGATCTACATTTCGCCCAGGGCGGCAAGAATTACCGCCAAGGCACAAGGACCCGCCGTTTCCGAACGCAGAATCCGCCTCCCCAGGGTAACGGGGATGCCGCCCAGGTTTCGGAGCCCCTCGCACTCCGCCCGGCCGAGCCCCCCTTCGGGCCCGATCACCAGCAGGATGCGGGGGACGCCTCCCGGCTTGCCGCCGGAAGGAGGCAATCCGCCGGCATACGATTCGCCGCCAGGGGCGGCGTTTTCCGCGCCGGCAGGAACCGTAACCCGGGGAAAGGCCCGGCCCACCGCTTCGCTCAGCCGAGGCCCTTCCGCTTCCTCCCAAGCCACAACCACCAGGTCAAAATCCCCCGGCGATGTCCCAAGCCTTGCCAGGGCCTCCCCGAATCCGCAGGCTTCCCATATGTGAGGAACATGAGCCCGCCCGCACTGCTTGGCCGCTTCCAGGGCGATCCGCCGCAGCCGCTCACTCTTTTTGATCGTACCTTTCCCCGCTATGGAACGTTCCATCTCCACGGGCCAAATGTCCCATACGCCAAGCTCCGTGGCTTTTTGCGCAATCCATTCCAGCTTATCCGCCTTGGGGACCCCCTGCCACAGCGTAATTCTGGCTCCGGCTTCCGGGGAGGGCAGCGTTTCCAGAACCCTTGCCCGGCAGGCTCCTTCATCCACATGGGTTAAGACCGCCCGATACAGCGCCTGCCCATCCAAGAGCCGCACCTCGTCCCCCAGCCGCAAACGAAGCGCCCGCGCCGCATGGGCGCTTTCCGCAGCAGGCAGCCAAACCTGGCCGCCGGGGCTTACCGGCTCCGTTTCCACATAAAAGGAATGCACGCTATACCCCCCTGCGAAAACAAAGCGCCACCCACTCGCCGTCCGCCCTGCGCTCCGTTTTCCGATAACCGGCCGCTAACCCGGCGGCAAGCACATCCCGTTCCCGCTCACGGATGATGCCGGAACAAATCCATACCCCGCCGGGCCGCAAATGCCGCCTCAACGGATACGCCAGCGCGCATACCGCATCCGCCACAATATTTGTCACCGCCAGGTCGCAGGCAAACGTTTCGCCCTCCGCCAAGTTTCCCTCGACCACCCGCACCTGTTCCTGAACATGATTCAGCGCCACATTTTCCTTGGCTACTTTCACGGCGTCCGGGTCAACGTCAATGGCCAGCACTTCCTTCGCGCCCAGCCCCGCGGCTCCGATGGACAGAATTCCGCTGCCCGTTCCCACATCCATTACGCGCATGCCGCTTGTCAAATGCGTTTCCATCAACTCCAGGCACATGCGGGTGGTCTCGTGCGTACCCGCGCCAAAAGCCATGCCGGGGTCCAGTTCTATCAAAAGGTCCCCCGGCGCTGTGTCATATATTTCCCATGTAGGTTTCACCACAATGCGGCTGCCAATCCGAAAGGGTTGATAATACCGCTTCCAAGTCTCCGCCCAGTCCGCGTCCGCCACATCCCGCACGGCCAGGCTCAGTTCGCCCAGAGGGAAGCAAGCCTCCGCCCGAAGACAATCCAGCCGCTCCCTCAGGCGGGCAAGGATATCCTCTCCGGGGGCGCCGGCCGGAAACCAGCCCTTGACCCGCACATCCTCGGGCATGGCCGCAAGGAGCGCTTCGTCAACCAGTTCCCAATTCGCGCCGGCCAGTGCGGGATCCGGAACATCCGCCCTATCCACGATTTCCGTACCGGCGGCGCCCGCGTTCATGAGCAACTCACTCACCACATCCTGTCCCAGGGTGGCGGTATGCACCGTAACCTCGATCCACCGCATACGCATCAAACAGAGCCGGGGCGCTAGCCCTACCGGCCCTTGTACTCCTTGCCGGTCATGCTGGCCTCCAACTGACGCAAAAGCTCCTTTTGCTTTTCATTGAGACGCCTGGGTACCTCCACCCGTACGCGTACCACCAGGTCACCCTTGCCGTTGCCCCGCAGTTCCTGAATACCGTGGCCCTTAAGGCGGAATTGGGCGTCGTTCTGGGTACCTTCCGGGATCCGGTACTTAACGTCGCCGGTCAGGGTGGGTATTTCCACATCCGCGCCCAAGGCCGCCTGGGTCACGCTGATGGGCATCTCCAGCCGCAGGCTCGTACCCTCGCGCTTAAACAGCTTATGGGGCCGTACGCTCACGCGGATGTACAGATCTCCGTTGGGCCCGCCCCGCAAACCGGGCTCGCCCTGGTCGTTCATGCGGATGGTCTGCCCGCTGTCGATTCCCGCGGGGATCTTTACCGTGGCGGTGCGCTTCCGGCGCACACGGCCCGATCCGCCGCAGGAGCCGCATTTCTCCCGCACGGTCT
>Ga0082212_10007734_pt1 | contig 14141 bp, 11 predicted proteins | sample TergutNt197P3_FD_71548 | JGI IMG/M metagenome (GOLD analysis project Ga0082212, IMG submission 71548) | Neocapritermes taracua P3 segment gut microbial communities from Petit-Saut dam, French Guiana - Nt197 P3 | ecosystem: Host-associated > Arthropoda: Insects > Digestive system > Gut ... | reverse complement strand
CTTGACAGCAATGTGCTGCTGCGTTTTTTAAAAAACCTTTTGCGGAATGTTAGGGCTACAGGGCCTGCCTTTCTTTTTGGCATAGCACTTTCCGCCCTGTTTCAGCGTTATGTAAGCCCTGATACAATGGCGGCTGTTTTTGGCAGGCATCGGGGCTTCGGTCTGCTAATGGCCGCGACAGTAGGCGTTCCGCTCTACGTTTGCGGCGGCGGTACCATACCGTTGCTTCTTTCGTGGATGGAAACCGGCATGTCCCTTGGTTCCGCTTCTGCGTTTATGATTACAGGCCCGGCCATGAAGATAACAAACCTGGGAGCTGTTAAAATTATCCTGGGTATTAAAGATTTTGTCTTGTATATAGGGTTTTCTGTACTCTTTGCCCTTTTTACGGGATTTCTTATTGATTTTGTACTATAAACAGGTTTCTATTCTCTGGTTTTTTTAAATTGGGCTCCCATTCTTCCACCCGGTTCCTTTACAAGGCTTACAGGGTTTTTTATTATTATCCTTCCCTGTTCCATTGCATTGAGGACATTTAAGGTCATCTCTCATAGCTTGATTTACTGCCATATTCTTCTCTATGCTTGTTTTTACTGCATTACTAACAGCCTGACCTGCTTCCTTGGCAAGTTCCTTGGTAGCGCCGGGTATTTCCTTAACGTAGTCAGTTACCTTTTTTACAACACTTGCCATATTCTTCTCCTTACCATACTTGTAACCGCCCATCCGGGCAGTTGCACCTTCCATAAGCCGCATGGAGGTGGCTGATTTTTTAGTTTTACATTTCGGTACGGATGTTGTCAATCACTTATATCCACCAGAAAAACACCATTTTAAGTAATTGACCTTCCCTTTTTTTCCATGCTAGTCTGTTTTTACTTACTTTATTAAGGATGTTTTATGAATCATTTTGTCAATTTTATGCTCATGGGAGCACCTGGCGGCGGTCAGCAAGGCGGTAGCGCAGGTCTTCTCAGTTTTTTACCCATTGTATTGATTTTTGGAGTTTTTTGGTTCTTTATGATAAGGCCCCAGAATAAGCAGCGAAAAGAAACCCAGCGTATGTTGTCGGAACTAAAAAAAGGCGACAAGGTTGTTACAATAGGAGGCATCCACGGGGTTGTTCAGAGTGTCAGGGAAAATTCGGTGATACTCAAGGTGGATGAAAGCTGCAAAATTGAATTTACCCGAAGCGCTATCGCGTCAATGAAAGAAAAAGGGGACAGCTCAGGCGGGGAGAGCGCTGATTAATAATGAGGAAGCGCTACCGGTTTTTCATTTGTCTCCTTGTATTTGGGGCTTGTTTTCTTTTCCTTTATCCCACAATAAAGTGGTACTTTTTCATTCCGAAAGATGAACAGTCCCTGGCTTTGGGTTCCCGTGAACAGATTCGGGATTATGCACGGCGCACTGCCGGACATGATTTGGAAACATTGGCCAATGCGGCACGGAGGGGAGAAGCTCTTCCTCCCGGCATGGAATATCTGATTGATGCAGCAAAAAAGCTCTACAAAGGCAAGCCGGTTCCCGAAACCTGGGACGCAGTATCTGTTTCAAGGATGTTTCCCCGTTCCGATATTCAGAATTTGATGGAATCTCATTATGGGGACAGAATTCTTAAATTAAAGAATCTTCAGCAAAATGCCGTTCAGTTGGGGCTGGATCTTTCCGGCGGACTCTCCATTGTGCTGCAGGGCGACATGGAAGCATTGGCAGAAACCTTTCGGGAACGATACCAGCGATCGCTTAATGACCAGGACAGGGAAATATTGTTTGAACAAACCCTTGAGGTACTGAACGGACGGGTTGATCGTTTCGGTCTTACCGAGCCGGTTATCCGGCGGCAGGGTTCAGATCAAATTTATATTGAGATTCCCGGCGTTCAGGATCCGGAACAGATCAAAGCAATCATTATGGAATCGGGAGGCCTTACATTTCGTCTGCAGGATCCGGAAGCTACCATGGCTTTTGAAAATTACCGCCGTCAGCATCCCAGTGTTATCCCAAATGATGACGGAACGATTCCTGTCCAGGGCGTTATTCCCGACGATGTGTTAATATTTGGATACTATGAAAAAGATCGTTTTGGCCTTGATGAATTTAAAAGCTACGCGGCGGTTAAAAAAGAAATAGGACTTGACGGAAGCCATATCCAGTATGTTTCTGTAGAACGGGATAACCGTACCGGTGAACTTGGAGTAACGTTTAATCTTGATTCGGCAGGCGGAGATATTTTTTACGAATTTACTTCCGCCAATGTAGGCGCGCCACTTGCCATGATTATGGACAACCGTATAAAAACCATTGCCAATATAAACAGCGCAATCCGGGATTCGGTAAGAATCAGCGGCAGATTTACCGCAGATGAAGCGAATAATATTGCGACAGTGCTGCGGAGCGCCGCACTGCCGATACGGCTTGATGTTGTAAATCAACAATCTATCGGCCCTTCTTTGGGGGCGGATACGATCACACGGGGGCTCTATGCCCTGCTTGGCGGTTTGGCGGCGGTGTTGGTCTTTATGCTTCTGTATTACCGTTCTGCGGGGATCAATGCAGTTGTTGCCCAAATACTGAATATGTATTTGATGTTCAGTATTCTTTCGGCTTTTAATTTTACTCTGACTCTTCCCAGTATTGCAGGATTTATCCTTACTATTGGCATGGCGGTTGACGCCAGTGTAATTATCTTTGAACGGATGAAGGAAGAACAACGTTTGGGCAAGAGCCGGAAATCTGTGATAGATGCTGGTTACAGAAAAGCTTTTTGGTCAATTATGGATGCCAACATCACCACTTTTATTGCAGCAATGTTCCTTTCACAGTTGGGTTCAGGTCCCATCAAGGGCTTTGCTGTAAGTCTTTCTATCGGTATCTTTTCGTCGGTCTTTACGGCACTTTTTGTTTCACGGCTTATGTTTGATTTTAGTACCGATGTAATGGGAACAAAAAAATTGCGTGTCAGCTGGTTTATTAAGCAGGATACGGAAGCTTCGGACAGCCTCCGTCCGGGGAGGGCATGATGAAAAGGGTAATACAGTTTTCCCGTTTCTTTATTCCCGCCTGTGTTTTTTCATTGATAATTATTATTTCCGGTATTACGGGCTATGTGCAAAAAGACGGTTTTAATATGGGGATTGACTTCCGTGCAGGACTGATTCAGGAAATTCAGTTGGTGCCTCGTGCATTTAGTCTGAACTACAATGGATCCGGCAATGCCGTTGTTTCGCTGAACAATACCGCCCTGACCATAACTGTTTCCGGTGTTGGAGTTCAGGGTTACAGCGCTCAGTATCTGCTGGCAGATTATAATACTATCGGAGCTTTTGCCCAGGCATTGGATCAGGCGGAAGGTATTTCAGCCAATATTGTTGTACCCGGTTCTACGGCTTTTAGAACATTTGTATTGGACACTCAGGCGGCTCCGATACTGCCCGATTCCGCTTCGGGCGACTATTGGGTTCATTATCTTTCCTTCACCGCCGAAGAAGTTCCTCTGGATGAAATACGATCAGCCATTGCTTCTTTTGGCAATCCAGCAGTTCAGGTGCTGGGGGATCCGGCAGATCGGCATTTTATGATTCGTATGCAGGACAGTGATCTGGGAAACAATTTTAACACTGCCGATATCGGTACTGCCCTGGAAAAATATTTTGGTATTGGGGAGGTAGCGGTAACCGGTTCCAATTATGTGGGTTCCCGGTTTTCAAAAAATCTGGCGGATCAGGCGGTTTGGCTTTTGGGCGCGACCTTGCTGCTGATCCTGATTTATGCAGCCATTCGCTTTAAGTTCCAGTTTGCCATTGGAGCGGTATTGGGAATTATTCACGATTCTCTTGTAATGGTAACCTTCATTGTCTGGACCAGAATGGAGTTCAACACTACCACCATAGCGGCTATTCTTACAATACTTGGTTATTCGATCAACGATACGGTTGTTGTCTTTGACCGGATCAGGGAAAACATCAGAATATATCCCGACGATGGTTTTGAAACAATCCTTAACCGTGCTACAACCGAAACCTTAAGCAGAACCTTTATTACCACGGTTACTACCATGTTGGCGGTGGTTTCCCTCTATATCTTTACTACCGGTTCGATGAAAGATTTTGCCCTTGCTCTTATGGTGGGCATCTTGTCCGGTGTTTATTCCACAATCTTTATTGCCAATGGATTTGTACTTCTTTGGGACAGGAAGTTTAAGCGAAAAGCTGTGGATAGCGAGACTGTAAAAACCTAAAATGTAAAGGTTTTTATGAACGGAGTTTTTAAACAGCCTTTTCAAATTGCGATTCCTGTGGAATGAAGATCATACGGGCAAAAGTTTTGGGTTTCTGTATGGGAGTGCGCCGTGCCGTAACAATGACGGGCGAAGCACTCTCTGCAGCAGCGGAAAATATACCGGAAGGGAGGATTTACACTCTTGGTCCCTTGATCCACAACCCCCAGGTGCTCTCTTTTTTTGCAAAGCGCGGCGTTAAGGTATTAAAGGAAAAAGAACTTTTTTCCGGTTCTGTTCATTTGTTTAAAGGCGTTTCGGTTATCATTCGTGCCCACGGGGTAAGTCCTGATGCGGAACAAAAACTTCGGGAGCAAGGCGCAAGGATCATAGACGCAACATGCCCGAGAGTTAAGGTAAACCAGAAAATAGCCCTTGCTCTGGCGGAAAAAGGGTACACTATTTTTCTGGCCGGTGAAAAAGAACATGCAGAAATAAAGGGAATTTATGGTTTTGTCAAAGATTCAAATTGTATTATTGTCGGCGATCCTGACGAAGCAAATTGGGCGGCCAATAAATTGCGGCAGAGCGGAAATTGTCCGGCAGAAACCGCATTAATCGGCCAGACAACAATTTCCGGAGATGAATATCTTTCCATTGCTGATGCAATAAAAAAACACTTCCCCAATCTGGAAGTAAAGAATACGATATGTGATGCTACCAGAGACAGGCAGGATGCACTGCGTGAGCTTTGTTCCTCTGTTGATGCCGTTGTTATTGCCGGAGGAAAGGAGTCGGCCAATACACAACGCCTTCTTTCCATAGCCCAGGACTACGGCAAGGAGTCATGGCTTGTTGAAACAGCATCAGATCTGCCTCCGGCATTATTACACTTGCCGAATGCAGAATTGGCAGTAAAAAAAATAGGCCTGGGTGCAGGAGCTTCGACCCCGGACAGTGTGATTGATGAAATTGAGCATGCATTGTTATTATTAGAAAAGGAAAAGGGCAATGAAAGCAATTGAGATGGAAAAAGCATACAATCCCGGAACTTTTGAAGACAGGATATATTCACAGTGGAAAGAAAGCGGTGCCTTTAAACCGGAAACCGGAAACAGCGGAACATCTTCAGCTGAAAAAACCTTTACCATAGTTATTCCGCCGCCTAATGTAACAGGCGTACTTCACCTTGGGCACGGCCTGAATAATTCCATTCAGGATATTATTATCCGTTTTCGGAGGATGAAAGGAGAAAAAACCCTTTGGGTGCCCGGTACGGATCATGCGGGGATTGCCACCCAGCATGTGGTGGAAAAACAGCTTCGCGAAAAGGGAATTAGCCGCCATGAACTGGGTCGGGAAAAATTTGTTGAAGAAACCTGGAAAGTTGCAAAAGAGCATCTTGCGATTATTGACCGGCAGCTTGCCAAAATCGGAGCATCGGTAGACTGGACCAGAGAACGTTTTACCCTGGACGAAGGTCTTTCCCGAGCAGTACGCGAAGTATTCGTTACGCTTTACGAAAGAAATCTTCTTTATAAAGGCAACTACCTGGTAAACTGGTGCTGTTCCTGCGGTACCGCTCTTTCCGACGACGAAGTGGATCATGAAGACATGCCGGGAAAAATGTACCATGTTCGTTATCCTGTGGTTGGTGAAAACGGCGGTTTTATAGAAATTGCCACTACACGGCCCGAAACAATGCTGGGCGATACTGCTGTAGCAGTTCATCCCGATGATGAACGCTATAAAAACCTGGTTGGAAAAAAAGTACTGCTTCCCCTTACAGACAGAAAAATTCCCATTATCGCCGACCCGTATGTGGACAGGGAATTCGGTACCGGAGCGGTAAAGATAACTCCGGCCCATGATCCCAACGACTGGGAACTGGCCAAGCGGCATAACCTTGAAATAATCAATATACTCACTCCCCAGGGTAAACTAAACGATGAAGTTCCCGAAAAATACCGCTGTCTTTCGATACAGGATGGACGGGAACAAGTACTCCTGGATTTAAAGGACAATGGATATTTTCTTCATGATGAAGAAATTACCCATGCTTTGGGTCATTGTTACCGTTGTAACACGGTAATTGAGCCTTTTCTTTCGGAACAGTGGTTTGTCCGGATGAAACCCCTTGCGGAAAAAGGCCTTGCATCATGGCGGCGGGGAGAACTGATATTCTATCCGCGCAGATGGGAAAACACCTATCAGCATTGGATGGAAAATATCCGTGACTGGTGCATTAGCCGTCAGCTTTGGTGGGGGCATCGCATTCCCGCCTGGACATGCGCAGGCTGCGGAGAATTAACTGTGTCCAGGACAGATATTACCGTTTGTCCCAAATGCGGATCGGAAAAAACAACACAGGATCCTGATGTTGTTGATACCTGGTTTTCCAGCTGGCTTTGGCCGTTTACCACCCTGGGCTGGGAAAACGCAGAATGTAATACCAGCGACTATAATACGTATTATCCGACCACTGCCCTTGTTACTGCCTACGATATAATCTTTTTCTGGGTTGCAAGGATGATCATGGCCGGCCTTGAATTTACCGGCAAGGCCCCGTTTAGGGATATTTATATACACGGGCTTATCAGGGACAAGAAAGGCCGTAAGATGAGCAAAAGCCTTGGCAACGGACTTGATCCTCTTGAACTGGTGGACGAATTCGGCGCCGACGCTTTAAAGTTTACGCTGGCGTTTATGTGTGCTCAGGGTCAGGATCTATTAATAGATAAAGAATCCTTTAAGCTGGGATCAAAGTTTGCCAATAAGGTTTGGAACGCCAGCCGCTATATTTTAATGAACCTGGAAGGCCGAAACATTGTAAAAAATCCTTCGCTCCTTCCTGTAGACAAGTGGATTTATTCCCGCCTAAATAACGCTGCACATGATATGAGTGCAGCCTTTTGTTCCTATCGCTTTAACGATGCCGGTATTGCTGCGTATGAATTTTTCTGGAATGATTTTTGCGACTGGTATGTAGAAGCAACCAAGCTTTCCATAAAAAGGGAAACTTCCGATGCGGAAAAGGATCGCGCAACAACGGTATTGTTGGATGTGCTTTGCCAGGCGCTTAAGCTGCTTCATCCTCTTATCCCCTTTGTTACAGAAGAAATATACGGCAAGTTCCCCGAAGAATCCCGGCCTGGCGGACTTTTGATTAATGCACGGTATCCTGAATTTGACAATAACTTACATGATCCCGAAGCGGAAAAACACTTTGCTTTTCTGCAGGATTTGGTGCGTCAAATACGAACCTGCCGCAGTGAATGTACCGTACAGCCGGATAAAAAACTTGTGGCTGCGGTTAAAACAAATGCTGTGCTTTCCGGCTTTCTTAAGGAAAATTCGGAATTGGTAAAACTCCTGGCCGGACTGGAAGAACTACAGATTAATACAGAAGAGAAGGGTTATGAATCAAAACCTGAAAATACGGAAGCTGCAATGGACGGAGGGGTAGGTTTCGCAGGAACCGATTGGGAAGCAGTGCTTTTCCTGGGCGGAGCGGTGGATCTTAAAAGCGTAAAGGCCAAGTTTGAAAAGAACCTTGAAAGGGATAAAAAGTATATTGCTGCTCTGGAAGCTAAAATAGCAAATCCGGATTTTATAAAAAACGCCCCGCCTGAATTGGTAGAAGCGGAGAAACAAAAATGTGCGGAAGCAAAAGAAAGAACCGGCAAAATAGAAGTATACTTAAAAGACTTAAAATAAAGACATTTGATCTTGAGCGTATAATTCGCCGCTAGGAGGCGGCGTGTGCATGACTTCGCATGAAATGATGCTTCTTAAAGGTACATATCTTGCTCCCTATATGCAGCTTGCTACCCTGCTAATAGGAAAAACCAGAGAAGGCGGCGGGAATATGTTCCGCCATCAATTCGATACCATGGCAACTCTTGTTGATTACAATTATATCGAATCTGTATTGCTAAAAGCATCATTGGTTCACGATGTTATAGAGGATGTGCCGGAATTCAACCACAACCTCCTTTTATCCATAGACTTCGAAAGTCCGGCTGTTTACGATCTGATTTTACAGGTAACCAGAAACCCCGGAGAAACCAAAGCAGAATTTCTTACAAGGATAAAGGAATCGGGTTCAAAAAATGCAAAGATCCTCAAATGCGCCGACCGTATTTCCAATATGATTGCCCTGGGCTTTGTTATAAATACGGAATTTATTTCCCGTTATACTGATGAAACAGTAAAGTTTATTTTTCCCATTGCAGAAGAGGTTGATAAAAATATGCTTCATGAACTGGAATCCCTGGTTTCTTCCCGCAGAAAATATCTTTCCCTGATAAATCCCCGTCTGGAATAACTGAGGCTGTTCCAAAACTTCAGTTTTTGGAACAACCTCAACTGTTAATAATACCAGTTTTTTGTTATTGTTAATCATGGAGTATTCATTGTATGAAAAAAATCTCACTTACAGGTATTAAACCCACAGGCAGTCTCCACATCGGCAATTACTTTGGAGCAATTAAGCCGGCTCTTGAATTATCCAAAGAATACAATGCACGGTATTTTATTGCCGACTATCACGCACTCAATCAGGTAAAAAATCCGGCGGAACTCGAAGGATCCATCCGTGAAGTTGCAGCAGGATGGCTTGCTTCGGGACTGGATCCGGAGAACGTGATATTTTACCGTCAGTCTTCCATACCGGAAGTATTTGAATTAAGTACCATGCTTATGGCGTTTACCGGCAAAGGTTTAATGAACCGGGCACATGCTTACAAAGCAGCTGTGCAGGAAAACCAGGAAAAAGGAATTGATCCTGATGCAGGAATCAATATAGGACTTTTTACCTATCCGATACTTATGGCGGCGGATATTATTCTTTTTGATTCCGATATTGTTCCCGTAGGAAAAGATCAGGTACAGCATATAGAGATGGCACAGGACATAGCACAATCGGTAAATGCCACGTATAAAGCAGATATTTTAAAAGTTCCCCAGGCAAGAATAACGGAAAGTGTCGCTGTGGTACCGGGGCTGGACGGCAGAAAAATGAGCAAAAGTTACGACAATGCCCTGCCTTTGTTTGGCACAGAAAATCAATTGCACAAATTAATCATGAGGATAGTAACCAACTCCCAGAGAGTGGAAGAACCAAAGGATCCTGATTCCAGTCAGATTTTTTTGTTGTATAAACTATTTACTTCGCAGGATGAACAAAATGCCCTGGCTGCCCGGTATAAAGAAGGAGGTATGGGCTGGGGAGAAGCCAAAGAAGAGCTGTTCCGGGTGGTAAACAGGGGCCTTTCTCCTTTGCGGGAACGGTATAATGCAATTATTGCCGACAAGAAAGGGCTGGACAGTATTCTCGCAAAGGGCGCCGAAAAAGCCCGTCCAATCGCAGCTGCTACGGTTAAACGTTTCCGTAAAGCTGCCGGTATCGATTAATTGATTAATTGCAAATAAAGGAGTATGTTGTTTACATGAAAAGAATTTTTGGATTATTCCCCTTCTTATTGATTTTAGTGTTTGGTGCCTGTCAGTCTCAACAGTCAGCCAATGCGCCGGCGGGACTTTCTTCTAAACTGCAAAATTTGGTAACCGAAGCGGTGTTTGAAGTAGTTATCCTGAAACCGGAAGAAAAAAATATCGTTTACGACAGGGAAATGGACTGGTCGATAATCCCCTATGCCATACGCAGCGACAAATACTATTCCATAGGCACTGCTTTTGCAGTTTCTTCCACAGAAGCAGTTACTGCCTACCATGTGATTGATTTAAGCGACGAAAGTGATGTGTTTACGGAATATTTTATTCGCGATTCAAAAGGGAATGTTTACGAAATTAACATGGTACATAAGGTTTCAAATGAAAAGGATTTTTTGGTTTTTACCGTTAAAGATAAAACCTTTTCTTCATGGTTTGAATTAATTCCTTCTTTTAAGACTAATTCCCAGGTTTACAGCATAGGTAATGCATTGGGGGAAGGGATTGTTGTACGTAACGGCTTGATCCTTGGAACGGTTCCGGAAGACGAAGAAGGCCGCTGGAACCTGCTTAAGTCATCTGCCGACGGAAATCCCGGTAATTCCGGCGGCCCTCTGGTTACTCCCGACGGAAAAGTTGTTGGGATTGTAATTGCACTAAGGGACAATATTCTTTATTCGCTTCCTGCCTCGGAAGTTATTTCAGCGCCATCCAATACAACCCATTTTCGCCGCAAATACAGTTATGGGCACTTGCTTTTCTCAAAACGTATATACAGGGTTTTCGAAATGGATACAACCCTTCCGGCAGCCTATAAAGATTTCCGGCGCATTATCTACGAAGGGTATAAGGCATATTATCCAACGGCAATGACAGATTTATTTAATGAAATGCCGAAATACCTGGATGGTCCGAACAATCGTTTTCTTCTGTATCAGGTAATGCGTTCCGATTTTCCGGAATTGGCTTTTGTTGACAAAAATGACGATCAGTGGAAAATATCGGATCTTCGTATTCAGAATTTTAATCTTCCGGATGACGGACTTCTGCTTCAAAGTGATGTTTCGGATTTTTTGTTCATTAAAATACGCCGTCCCAAATCAATACCTGTAGAAAAAATTAATACAGATCCCAAAACCATTATGGATACGTATCTCCAGGCCGTAAATCATGAGCGTGCTTTGGGAAGTGCAGGCAATAAGTACCGGATCCTTTCTTTCGGTGAACCTGTGAAGGTTTCCGAATATACGGACCGCCAGGGAAGAAAGTGGATAAAAACATATTGGCTTCAGGGTTATTCCGACGAGATAATATTGGCGTATATACTTCCCGCTCCAAACGGACCTGTAATAATGATGACACAACAGGATTCATATGCCCGTCATGTTTACGAGTGGGATATGGAGGCAACCTGCGATCGTCTTTTTGTAGGCTACAGGGGTAATTTGGAAGAATGGACTGAATTTCTTGTCATGAAAAAATGGGTTCCGGAATTTCTTGCATCATTTACTTATAATTGGAACGAAAGAGAGAAAAGCATTTCCTTTGCTCTTCCCCAGCTGACCATAAATACCGGAACATCTGTTTTTAACTGGACTTCTCAATCTTCTTTTTTATTGATTCCCGGTTATTACCGCAAGGGTGAAGAAATTGAATATGGTTTTCGTTCGCTTATTGTTGAGCGGGATATAAAAGGAAGTGATTATTTTGTTGTCCATAAACATGTTAAACCTGATGAAAGGCTTGGAACAAAAGTAATGGAAAACTGGAATGAAATTGTAGCAGCGAAGTATCCGTTTGACGGTATAAGCCGTATTTCTTCAAGTGATAATACAGGTTCTACAGGAGGGCTTCTTTCCCATGTGAATGTGTCCGGAGATGTTCGTTACTCGTTCTATATAAATATGGAAAATCCCGGTGATGTAGAATCTTTGTCCGGCCGTTTTAAAACTTTGGAAAGGAATATTTCGATCATTAAATAATCCGGGCGCTTATATGATTTTACCTGTTTCACATGGTGGACATTCGCCATGTGTGGGGAATAGACTTCCCCTTAAAGTCCTCGTCCCGCAACTGTTCGGTAATGTCGGTTATTGATATGTTATCTTCCGAATATGCAGGAATTGATGGTGATTGATGATTTTTCAGCTTAAAACCTTTTACATTTGCACTGAAGTATATTTTTCCGCCGGGATTAAGAAGTTTAAAACAGTCTGCAATTAATGCGGGATGATCCCGTTTTAAATCAAAATCTTTATACATTTTTTTTGAATTGGAAAACGCCGGCGGATCGAGTATTATTATATCCCATCGTAAACGGCAGCGGCGGGCTTCTTTAACAAAATGGAGAACATCATCACGGATAAGGTTAAATGGTTTAATATTGTTTTGTTTAAAGTATTCTTCCTTTTCTGTTAAACAGGCATTTAGATTATTCAGGGAAAAATTTTCTTTTGCCCAGGCAAGATAATTATTGGAAAGATCTACCGAATCAACGGCAGCAGCTCCTCCTGCCGCCGCTGCGATAGATAGAGATGCTGTATAACAAAACAAATTTAATATGTGAAGGGTTCCTGATTCATGGGATAAAAAAGAGCGTAACAGCCGTCTGTCCGGAAAAAGCCCTGTATCCAGATAATCGGATAGATTTACCCAAAAACAAAGACCGGCCTCACATACTTTTCTGCGTATTTCTTTATGATCAAACCGGTTATATTGCAGTTCGCCTTTTTGTTTTTTCCGTTCTCTCAGGAAGATCATTTCCGGTTCTATATCAAGTGCGGAAACAGCGGCTTCTTTCATTGCGGCAAGCCATTCATTTTCGTTTTCTTTGTCATACGGTCTTTTGTAGAGAGCACCGGCAAGAGCAGCGCTCTCTACGGAGTTATTATCTTCAACAGGACAATACCAGTCCAGAACAAGAGGTATTTCCGGAATGTCCCTGTCATATAATCTGTACATTCCGGCGCCGGTACGGCGTGCCCATTTTTTCAGATGCCGCTGGCGTTTCCGCAAACGGTTAGCCAGCATTTCCGCCTGGTTTTCTGTCTTGGTAAAGTCTGAATTAATCATTGGCTGTATTGGTTTCCATTATACTGTTATTCAGATATACTTACACCATGTCAGTACACTCGGTTTTTCTTGACATTGACGGTACATTAATTTCCGGGGATAGCAGTGGTCCTTTTAACGATGATATTGCCGGCATTGAAAAGGCATGGAAAAAAGGGACAAAATTTTTTCTTTGTACCGGCAGATCTCTGATTCAAATCCCAAAAACACTGGAAAATGTTGTCTGGAAAGACGGTGTTGTTGCTGCCGGCGGCGCCCATGTGATCCTTGCCGGAAAAAACATATACCATAACTGGATTCCTGTTCCGTTACTTTGCGAAGTTGCCGGTTTACTTCTTGCAAAGAACAAGAAATGCGGATTCAGGGGAGATAAATACAGTTATGCGGTAAACCAAAGCGGTAACAGGTTACACATTACTTCGGCAAGCGATTTTGCCGGAAAGTATGCAGATGCAAAAGTGTCCATGTTAACTGTCGATCACTCTATCGGGAACGAAGAAAGGGCATTTTTGGAAAAACACTTTGATATATATCCGCAAATACCGCATCTTGATTGTTTTATTAAAGGAGAAGGAAAAGCAAAAGGTATGAATCTGATTCTGGACACCCTTGGTTTGGAAAAAAAATACAGTATTGCAATCGGGGACTCTTCCAATGACATGGACATTATTCAGTGTGCAGGAACAGGCATTGCCGTGGGGAATGCCTGCGAAGAATTAAAAGAAAAGGCTTCATGGATAAGCGCTCCTGTAGGCGAGGGAGCTGTGGTTAAAGCCCTGGAGTATCTGGGTCTGTGTTAATCTGAGTTTGCAATTGTTGCATATAAAGGGGGAAGAAGGCGCTCTTTAAAAAAACCGGTTTGTTTATCAGGCTTGATGTTGACGAGGGAATTCAACTCTGTTTGTTTAATTTCGCCAAAAACGCTACTCGCTTGATTACGCCGAATTTTTGGAAGATGTTGGAAACATGAAACTTAATCGTTCGTTCGGAAATAAAAAGGCGGTTTCCCATTTCTTCATAACTTAAACCCTCATGCGCCAGCAGCATGGCAACTTCCGTCTCGCGTTCACTTAGGTTATGTTTCCTGAAAATATCGTTGATATCCGGCGGTGAGCCTGCGGCGGGATTTTCCTGCGTTCGCGGCGGAATGATTTTTCGGGACAGGAAAAAAAACACAATAGCGGCAAACGTGAGCAGCATCACGGCATACGCATTGTCAATCGATAAGGATCTGAATGGCCCAATCAATAACGCCGCATAGGTATGTATCATATTAACAGAAACAGGCAATAGCCACGACAGGTAAACACGTCTGTAATGCGGAGTTTGCCAGTATAAATCAACAATAACAAAGGGAAAGACCGCAACAATCATCTGAATCATTATGATGCTCAGA
>Ga0082212_10007733_pt1 | contig 14142 bp, 11 predicted proteins | sample TergutNt197P3_FD_71548 | JGI IMG/M metagenome (GOLD analysis project Ga0082212, IMG submission 71548) | Neocapritermes taracua P3 segment gut microbial communities from Petit-Saut dam, French Guiana - Nt197 P3 | ecosystem: Host-associated > Arthropoda: Insects > Digestive system > Gut ... | reverse complement strand
TCTTGTGATGTGGGAAACGATACGGTTTGTCTCCAGATTCACGGATACGTTTGATTTCGAAGGTTCCATGTTGCCAGGCGTTGAACGGTTCTTTCGCGAGTTCGGCGCTGTTCAAACTCCTTACTTCCTCATCACACGCGGTGAACCAGGACTGATTGACCGCATCCGCATAAAATGTAGCATTTAGTTATTTTAAAAAAAGTGTCTGACATTATCCAATATATCATCCGATTCATGGCCGGCGAACATCTGACAGACGATGTAAGCCGTTTGGTTGGATATACGTCTGATGTTAATTCTTTTGCAAGCTATAAAGTGGTGATCGTTCCGTCCGGTTTCTTCGACGATGGAATATACGGTACAGATAGAACAAATCCTGCCATACCACTAAAAACCATTGAAGGCGTTCCTTTTTTATTCGGAACGCCCGACATGGAAAGAGTTGGCGATTCGATTATTGTTCATGCCGACTTGGTGGCAAGTGCTTATTTTCTTTTGAGCCGGTATGAGGAGTTGTTGCAACGCGGCATACGCGATGAACACGGACGGTTTCCAGGACACGAATCATTGCCCCGTCGCGCCGGATTTATCGATCGTCCGGTTGTCGACGAATATGGGAAACTGATTCGTAAATGGCTTAACCGGCATGACATGCAAACGGACACTTCCGCGTCATTCGTTCGTAATATAAATCTTACACACGACGTGGATGCGCCCTTTTGTTGTCGTACATGGCGTAATGTGGCGCGTAATATCGTTTCTGGACAGAATATTATCGATGTGATGCGTAATAAGTTTAGACCGTTGGATACCGATCGGTACTATACATTCCCCTGGTTGCTTCAACAGGATAAGACACTGCAGCAAACGGTTGGTGAAAGTCGCTGTCAATCATTGTTATTTTTTAAAGCGGGTGGTAAAACAAAAAACGATAAACCTCGTTATGACTTGTACGGTAAAGATATAAACACATTATACGAGTTGTGTCGCAAACAGGGAGCGACAATAGGACTGCACAGTAGTTACCATGCAGGAATGAACCCTTCGCTGATCGCCTCCGAAAAGAAAAAACTGGAAGATGCAATCGGGATAGAAGTAAAAAATAACCGGCATCATTTTCTGGCTTCACGCGAACCCGAAGATATGGAATATCTTGAAAAAGCAGGTATCACTGACGATTATACGATGGGTTATGCCGATGTAGCCGGGTTTCGTCTCGGAACATCGTTGCCGGTACGTTTTATTAACCCTGCATCACGCCGCCTGACATCGCTGACGCTTCATCCGCTCGTCATCATGGATAGCACGCTGAATGAAGTGAAATATATGAATCTGACAGCTGACAGGGCGGAGGATTATTGTAGTCAGCTCATCGGAAATATCCGGAATGTATCCGGCGATCTGACGCTGTTATGGCATAACACCTCTGTTATCGAACAACAAGGATATTTACGGGAACTATATCGTAAATTATTATCAATGATGAATTATTCAGTTATTCAATAATGAAAATCGTAACAATAATAGGTGCAAGACCGCAATTTATTAAGCTTTCGGTCGTTAGTCGGGCGATTACGGCGCATAATCGAACAGACAAAAAACCGAAAATAGATGAATATATACTCCATACCGGTCAACATTATGACCAAAACATGAATGACGTTTTTTTTCAGGTACTGGGTTTAAAAAAACCGGATTGGCAATTGCATTGCGGCGGCATGTCAAGCCAAGCTAAGATGCTTGCTGAAATGCTTACCGGCATTGAGAAAGCGCTTATTGAATGTCGTCCGGATTATGTACTCGTATATGGAGATACTAATTCCACGCTTGCCGGTGCACTGGCTGCATCCCGGTTACATATTCCGGTTTTGCATGTAGAGGCAGGCATACGCAGTTTCAACAAACAAATGCCGGAAGAGATCAACCGTATCCTGACCGACCATCTATCCTTTTTGCTCTTTTGTCCAACCGGTCAGGCGATTCGAAACCTGGCAAAAGAGAATATTTCGGAAGGCATATTCTTCACGGGAGATGTGATGTACGATGCTGCGCTCACCTTCGGAAAAGCGGCTGAGGAAAAATCAAAAATTATTTCCGCGCTTAACGTTCAATCGAAAAAGTACCGTTTGTGTACCGTCCACCGCGCCGAGAACACGGATAATCCGGAACGACTGACACAAATCATCCATGCAATGGTCGACATCTCCACATCCGACTGTCCGGTTGTCCTCCCGCTTCACCCGCGAACGAAAGCATATTTGAAAAATTATAATCTCAATACGACGATTGCATCCAATCCGTCACTGCGTCTGATCGAACCGGTTGATTACCTGGATATGATCATGCTCGAAAAAAACGCCGCCGCAATTTTTACAGATTCGGGCGGCATGCAGAAAGAAGCCTATTTTTACCGGACGCCTTGCATTACGTTACGGGAAGAAACGGAGTGGACGGAAACCGTCCAGGCAGGATGGAATCAAATAGCCGGTTTTCATACCGAAAAGATAGTGGGATGTCTGGCAAACAACCCGCCGAAATCCGAGATTCGTGAATACGGTGATGGCAATGCCGCAGAGAAAATTGTCAATGCTGTCGTTAATGTTTTCAGTTCCCACACTCGTAATTAGATGAAATCCGTATTGATAATGTGTGACCTGTTTCCGCCCGCTTTCGGTCCGCGGATGGGTTACCTTTGTAAATATCTGAAACTTAACGGATGGCATCCGGTAGTCGTAACAGAAGATGTAAACGAAAACACCTATTCGTTTCTGTGTAAGGATGTGGATGTAACCTATATCCGCTATTATAGCCAGTCCGGTTTAGCAGGAAAGATAACATGGGGTTGGTCTTTTTTGCATGACATGCTGTTCGGAAACAAGGATAACCGGATGTACAGGGAAGCATTGCATATCATGAAAAAACATCAATTCGACCTGATTTTATGCAGCACCTATCGCACATTTCCGATGAAAGCTTCATGGCGTTTGTCGCGCAAGTCAGGATTGCCACTCGTTATAGATTTAAGGGATATCATCGAGCAATACACCGGAACAGAATTTATTACACACACAATCCCGAAAATTTTCGGCATGGACAAAATCATTGCCTCCCGATTCAAAAAACAAAACCTGAAAATCAGGAACAAAATCTTACATGAAGCATCATGTGTCACAACCGTCTCACCGTGGCATGTTTCCGTCCTAAGCACTTACAACAAAAACACAATACTGATTTACAATGGTTATGATCCTGAACTTTTTTATCCTGTAAACAAAAAAAACGACAAATTTATCATCACTTATACGGGTAGATTGCTGAGTACTGCCATGCGCAACCCCGACTTGCTGTTGAAGGCTATTGACAGGCTTGCAAACGACAGGATTATTACGCCTGGTTTATTTCGTGTTCGCTGGTTAGTCGATGAACAATCAAAACGAACCATCGAACACGAAACATTAAAATACCCTGGTATAGAAATATTTATGGATTATCCGGGATACAAACCTGCATCGGAGATTCCCAATGCGCTTCACGATAGTGAAATACTGTTACTACTCACAAACAAGACCGGCGAAAACGGACCTAAAGGGGTGATGACTACCAAGTTTTTCGAATCCCTTGCCGTTGGGAAGCCAATATTGTGCGTGCGTGGCGACGAGGGATGTCTCGAAGAAGTCATTAACCGCACAAAAGCGGGATTATCCGCTCATCATGCCGACGAAGCCTACGATTTCATCAAGACCCATTACCTCCGTTGGCAAGCCAATCAGCTTTATGAAGACAATTCCGACAAAGAAGAAATAAAAAAATTCTCCCGTGCAGCGCAAGCTCAACAATTTATCGAAATATTCTCTAATTACGGTTTGGTAACAACGTAGGGTTTTTTAAATTCGATGTTGGGCATGCGGGTGACATCCATTTCCTCAAACAACAGGGCATTGGGAGAAATAATCGTTGTCTGGATGCTTCCGTAACTGTCGATTTGTTCCTTGTCGGATGCGCCCAGAATACGCTTGAAGGGTCGGAGGCTTGCGCCTTCGGAGATGGCTGCTCCACGAACCAGCTCTTCACGACCATCCGCTACAAAAACCTTATAAAAGAAGTTAACACCGCCGCTCATCTCTTTTACGACATATGCGTAATCGAGGTCTTCTTCTCTGGCGGCATCCATTAGTTTCTTGCGCAACGCATCGTAACTGTATGTCTGTTTACAAGTGATTAATATATTACCTGCTATTACCCGACTGGCGTTTGCATTGTAATCATATCGTGCATGTCCGTTTGTATGATGGATTTTATTGGTAGGTTTACGTCCGTTCAGCAGGTTGCGTAACACGCCGTTTTCTATCAGTGTCAATTCCTTGTCAGGTACGACGCCTTCGGCATCAACGGGATAATAACCGTTGAGTCGTTGCCCTTTGTAAAACTCCTGTCCGGTGATGGATTTTATTGAAAGGTCTCTTGAAATCACTTTCTTGTTAAGCATTAATTCGAAATCATTCCCTCCCTGCTGTCCGGATGCTAATTGTGGAACACCATTTACAATAATGTAATTTGAAGGTTGAGGCATCTGCACCATTTTCGGCGCAGCGGCTAACTTGTTATTACTTAGGAATGCCTGCACGAACAGGTTATACAGTCCTTTACCTTCGAACAAAACCGGTCCGCTGTACGCATCATCGACCACCGGGGCGTTCTTCAGTTTCAGCAGGTTTTCCATCATCGTCTTACAACGATTGGTAAAGGTTGCCAGATCGGGCATCTGATCAAATGTGGCATTCTCTTCATAAATCGTATAGTTCAGGTCCTGTCCGTCGGCGGCACGTGTATTGGCGGTAAATGTCAATTGATAGAAAGTATTGGGCGTTGCATACCGGCTACCTTCGGTATTATAGGTAGATGTCATGACACCCCGCACGTTTAACGATACAATAGAACTTAAAATTTCGGGATACTGACTGGCTGTTTCCGACGCTTTGCGCAAATAATTCTCCCAATAGGCACGGTTGAAATTGAGCGGAATGGATTGCATGACCATGTTCACCGGTTCAACCTGTTCAAAGTCAGGCAGGTTTTTCTCTTCTTCGGTTTGTGTCTGTTGTTGCAGTATCGCCATTTTTGACTGGTACATTTCAATGGCATTTTTATAAACACCGTCCAGATCTCGCCAGACAGTAATAGGAATACCTGTCGTATTATCTACGAGGCTTGTCGTTGACGGGTATGCGGGTCTTTCGGGCAACTTCAGGTTGTTACGATGATAGTTACCAACCAGTAAGGTGGGTAAACCGCGTCGTATATGTACTTCGTAGTAACTGCTGATGCTGCCTAATGTGGCTGAAAGGTTGCAGTCGTACCTGTCGAGTACAGAATAACTGATGAAAAACGGCGACAGCATACCTTCCATTTTTAGTTGCGACATGTTTCTATCCACTTCTTTCTGAATGGCAGCAATAACCGGATTGTCAGTTTGTGCGTAAACCGTATAAACATTCTGAATACTCAACAACAGCACACAAACCAATACTATATTTCTAAAATTTACATTCATAATAATAACAGTTCTAAATTCATAATTTATAATTCATAATTACCCACTACGGTCTCTCCAAAATGGGAGGCTGGCTTTGCGACCGCGCTTTCCTTTGTGTTTCAACCATTTTCACATAGAGAGTAGGCGAAACACATGAAACAGGCACACTACCCGATTCTGCGCCACAATAGCCGTTAAACACATTATAATCGGTTCCACAGGCGGCAATTTGCGAAAAGATGGCTAAGGGTGTTCCTACGAGGTCGACCCCGCGAACCATTTCGTCGGGACGTCCGTCGGCATAGATTCGATAAACCAAATAAGGCGTCACATTAAAGGCGTTGGGCATATACCGTCCGGTCATTGTAAAACCACCGGATACCTGGTCCATCAGATAACCGTATTCTTTGCCTTCTGTTTTTAGCTGTTCCATCATCATTGTACGCAATTCCTTCTCCGATTTAGGTTTTGAACTTTCGATGATGGTGTTCGACTGACGGGTAAAGGTGTTAAGTTGAATCATTCCCCGTCCGTGTCCATTTGAGTTCGTAAACCCTTCGATAGGTGTTCTGTTCATCAGGAAGGATGTGAGTTTTCCGTTTTTAACGATTTCCACCCGCTGTCCGCGAACCCCTTCATCATCGAACACATATTGACCGTTGAGTGCAAATCCATGTGAGTTCTTTATCTGTGGATCAAAGATCACCGACATGTCATCAGGTAATACCGGTTCGCCCATTTTTTTCTTGAACGTCTGTGCATCGGTTTCACTCTTCAAGCGCGCTCCTTCGATACGGTGCCCGAAGATTTCGTGAAAAAACACGCTTGCTGCCTGTCCAGCCATCAACATGGGACCTGAATAGGAATCTGCTACCGGTGCTGTACGCAGTTTTGAGATTGTTTCGCTGATCCATTTGGAGTCGGCCAAGACCTGTTCGTCCGATGGCAAGTCTTTCGGGTCGTATGCAAAATAACTCTTATACAAAGGGATATCCATGCCATCGTCGGCTTTACCGGAAGCATTCATCATGATACGGTAGCAAAGGTGATTCTCGAAAATCTCAGCGCCTTCGGTGTCGGCAAAATACTTGTGGGTCAGTTCTATTTCAAAGGAAAATGATGAATTGATGATATCCTTGTTTTCCTTGAACACCATGCTGTATTTTTTCAGTTTTTCTTCCCACGGCTTAGGGTCAAATTTGGCATCAGCAAACTTGACAGGTTTCTCGGCGTATTGTTCACGTTTTTCGACGCTAAAATCATTCGATTTATCTTCCGAACTAACTTTTACGGCCACATTGGCTTTCACCTTTTCAAATCGCTTGGTTGCTTCCACATACATGGCGTCGGTTTTTTGCCATAATGTTGTTTTCCATGCTGTTGGATTATCTTCCAAGCCAAGCATGCCATAGCCGGAAGAATTGTAGTCGAAATACCCGCGTTCGTTTGCCTCCTTAATCTCGCGTGTATTGTCCATTTCCGGACTGCCTACCCGAACCGCAACATTAAAAATACGTTGCGTAATGGGTCTGCTAATCGTCAAATCGCCAAAACTGGCGGTGATACTGTGGGCTGTCAAATCGTAAACTCTGTAACTGATATAATAAGCCGGAATCGGCTGCTTTTGCAGTTCGGCGAGGTTACGGTCTGCCTCACTTTTCAAGGTTTGCAACAGCAAACCTTGCGCTTCAATCTGTTGTACACAGCAAGCGATCAGTAATAAAACATAGATTTTCTTCATACTAATTTATTATTTGGTGTTTTTATATAATCATTTCAGTCCGACAAAAATAAGGAGAATATTTTTATTTTGCAATAAATCATGCCAAGCGTTTATACAAGACAGCAAATATAATCACAAAAGTTCCAAAAATAAAAACGCTGATAGCGCGTTTACGAAATGTTTTATGCTTGTTGACAGGGTTTGAAGATTGTATGACGAAACCATCGTCCGAACAACGAACAATGGGGTTCAGGTAATAAACAATATCTTCGGGAGAAGTGAGCCTGACGCGAATATACGTATCTTCGGCACATATCGGGTAACAGGCAGTATTACTGCCGGTAACCGTTTTCAATACTTTGCCGTTATCGCCAATACACTCTATTTTCTGCATTATTTGTTGCCAGACTACCTTTAATGTATCTTCATACACCTGTATAATTACAGGGAAAGAAATAATTTCGGCGTCATGCAATTTTTCTTCGATTGTCGACAGTTTTTTATATGGGAAATGAACACCGAACGCAACGCCTTGTGTAAGACGGTCTAATATTTCAACGCTTTCCTCCGAAAGTCCGTTACGTGATAACGACCGGGAATCAACCGAATGGGTAAATATTTCATTTACCAAAGCCGGCGCATTTACATATGTGACTTCCCGTTGCACACGTGCGGGATTGTTTACAGTATGGGCGTCATCGTTGGCAATCAGCCATACCGGATGTCCGCTTGAAAGCGCTGCATCCCATGCCGTCTCGGAAATATGAGTACCATTTTGAACCTCAAACAGATCGTATCCCGCTAAATAGTAGAAATCATTCGGCGGATAACTACTGCGCATACTGGGATGATTAACCGCTACTCGAAAGCTGTTTTGCTTCAATAAATCAATAATATGCTGTTTCTGATGTAAATTTTGTTTAAAGATATAATCGCGCCATATAACCTTTTGTGCCCCTAAAGCCAGCTGATGCACCTTTTTAATATTATATCCGTGCTCATATACAGGAATATGCAGATGATTGTTTGACATGTCACGATTTACAGTCATATAATCGGAAATTGCGACGACATCGTAATTCAATAGCCGGTACACATCCATGACTTCTCCGGATGTGTTTTCACCATTTGAAAGTCCCATCCAACTTTTCGTATGCAAATGAAAGACACACTTCATCCATGCTTCGTCAATTACATTTTGATAGGGATTGTAAAACTTGTGACCGGAGAACGGTTTCGGTTCTTCAAATATGTATACGGGACAAGTGATATAAAACCAACCGGTTATCAGCAAGAATAATCCAATAATACCTGCGATGGAGAAAAGCGCAAAAAAGCAGATTTTTCTGACTGTCTTCATTAATGAGGTATGATACAGCGGTGAAATATTTTTCCTATAAATCCGCGTCATATGCGTACTAAAAAAATCAATATAAACTTTTGAAAATCATATTAAACTGACGACAAACCATCTGCGCCGCCTTGCGACCGGAGTATATCGCCACCGGCAGTCCGCCGGGCGTCATGAGTCGATGCCCTGCAAAATAGAGGCCTTTGACGCTTTTCAGAAAACCGGGATAGACCTTCATTTTATCGCCCACGCCAACGACACTCATCCATGAGCCGTGATAAGCGCCGGTATATCTCTCATAAGTCAAAGGAGTTGCAATATCTATGACTTCAATAGCTCCTTCGGCTTGCGGAAACCTCTTATAAATGACCCGTGAGATTTGGTTTGCCAGTTTTTGTTTTTCTTCCGCATACCGGCCTTCTTCCTTTGCATTCTTCCAAAAGTCATATGTATCTCCTGTAATTACTGAAGTGAGTGAAGTACAACCCTTTGGGGCATACCCTTCATATTCGGCATAATTGTCAAAACCGATTTTCGATACGGTAATTCCAGCAATAGTAATCGGTTCGGTCAGCTCCCATGATAACAATCGCGGAAGTTCCGCACGAATACCTATGCATACAAAAGTACAAACTACCGGTTTAGTGTTTTCGCAAAGATACTTCAACCATTTATCATTCAGGGATATATCAAACAATTGGTTTACAGCTGCCATTGTTTCCTGCGTAACAATCACGGCGTCGGCAGGCAGGAAACTGCTTTCCAATGTAACGCCGGTTGCCTTTCCATTTTCGATGTTCACCTTTTTTACCCGTGTTTTCAACAACAGTTTGCCACCCAGCACTTCGAATGTTTTCGTCATTCTTTCAACCATTGCCAGAGAACCGCCTTCCGGGTAACCGGCGTCGCCTGTATTGAGCGTCGCCAAAATAGCAATAAGGCTGGTGGCAGAACGCGTATCCGGCAAAAAGCTAAAAAGTCGCCGAATAGCGGGATGCTTAAACTGCTCGGAATACACTTTGCAAGTGATTCTGTTCCATCTAAACAACCGAGGCAAAACGGGTAATAATTTCACCAGTGTACTGAAAGACGGACGTCTCGGATTTTGCGCTCTCACGCCCTTGATGTCGAATATTGGCATTTGCATGCAGGAGAACGTCTTGATATCGCATATTAAACGATTAAGCACCTTATCGTCTTCCGGAGAAAGCAAACGAAGTTGCTCAACGGTTTTTTCCAGATCGCAAAATAAATTAATAGTCCGCCCTTCCCATTCTACTACATGAAAGACGTCGCGTAAAAAAATTCTTGTATCATCATTTAGCGCTCCGGTTTCTTTCCATAACTTGTACAACTCCGTTTCAGGATTCGTTCCGGTGAGCCAATGAGCCGTTCCTTCAAACAAATAGCCTTTACGCTTCCATCCGGTACACATTCCGCCGGCCATGTTGTGCTGCTCGCAGAGTGTTACATCAAAGCCGCTTCGTTGCGCATAAATAGCTGCAGACAATCCGGCTACCCCTGCGCCGATTACTATAACTTTTCTCATTATTTTGATTTCTCCCACAGTTCTCTGGCGAAATTGAGAAAGGTGGGCGGGGCTGCGTTGAAGGCTGCATCGACGGCGTAATCGCCACCGGCGTACTCATTTTTTTCAGGGTCGCCATAGTAAGCTACCAGCGAGCGCATCTCGCCGCGAAGAGCATACTTTTGGTCGCCTTCATAGCCCCATATTATAAAGGAAAGAGGCTTTTGGTCATTATCATAACCAAAAAAAATGGATATGTCAAAATCGCAGATTGTCTTTGGCTCGATGGATGTATTAATGTAACCCCAGTAGCCGCTGAGCATTGACCAGAGTTTGTCCACGTCGGAGGTTGCCGCTTTTATATGATCCGTGTCCTTTTCAAATTTGCTTACCCGAATGTTATCGAATCGTAAAACACCGGACGGCTTTGTCGTTGATTGCCGTCCACAGGACACCGTCAATATCATCAAAGCAGCTGTTATTATTAAAAATATCTTCATACGACGGTAACTGTTAAAAGGAATGTCATGTTCATACAATACATCACGCCGATAACAATAAAGAGGAGGATGTCTCCCCAAAAGGGGTACACCCTCCTCGTCTCTACAGGAAAACTTACTTTGGATAAGCGCCCCATTGGTTATTGCCTGCTTCACTGTCTTTCGCTGCAAGGACAATATACCAGATCGTACCGATAAGCGGTACGAAGTTGATACATATCCACCAGCCGCTTTTACCGATGTCGTGCATTCTGCGGATAGCTACTGCAAGCGACGGAACAAGAATGGCCAGTCCGAAGATTCCCGTGATAATAGTTCCGACAACGCCGAGTTTTGCCGTGAGAAACGACAATACGAAATTAATCGCCATGTTAATCAGCCAGAAAAGCCAAAATTCTTTCCGGCGCGACCTGCCGCCAAAATCGGCGAACTTTTTCCATACATCTAAATAAAAATTCATAATAAAAATGTTTAAAGGGTTAATAAAAAAAAGTAAAAAGGTTAATAAAATATTTAAAAAAGTGAATATTTATCGTGAGCATAGTGAACTTGAACTTTAAAACACGCCGCAAAGATACGAGAAATAATAATAATAACTACCAAACTTTCCATCGCATTTCACCATCTTTCACCTGTTCAAAAGGTCCCGACATAGGACGACTCGATCGGGAGTTTTGCAGATAATCCGAATCAAAGAAAATTGGCTTACTTTCGGGTTGTTCGTACTTTTGTCTGGGAAATTTAGCTTCGCCCAGCCGTTCGGTTGTTACCAGTTCTGTTTGCAAGTCGTTTATGTTCTTTAATGAAAAGGAGACATATACATCCTTCCCTTTATCGTCAACCTTAAATTGAGGATTGAAGTCAGATGCAACCAATCGATTTCTCTCATTTTCAAATGGTTGAGCCTGATTATAATAAACATTTCCATCAACAAACGATGGATAACCTGCATTATTGTATGCCGCTAACCCGTATTTGTTTTTCTCATTGAGAGAAACCGGCAGAAACAGGTTATTATAGAACCTGTTATCGCCATTTAGAATGATGGAAAGTCCCGCAACATCGGTCTGATGCGGTAAATGATAGGGTGTGTACCTGTTTTTTTCCGGATTTACACGAAAAGCGCCTGCAAAAAGGTTATGTACAAATGCTCCACCTTGCGACATATCCAAAACATTAACAGGCGAGCCACAAATGTTGTTTTCCACCAGATATGGTCCGTGATCCACTTCAAAAAATAAATCCTCCAGATCATTATCATAAAGCAAGTTACGGGAAAGCCATGTGCCTTGTGCCATCCAATCGCACCAGACGCCTCTGCCCACGCTATGGATACGATTGTTGAATATCCGTGTATCAATTGCTGCATGAAACTTGATACCGGCAATCTCGGCGCCCGAAAACTGACGTTTGGTCCATATATCGTGGATATGATTGTTTTCCACCAGACTGAAAGCTGCACCCATGCTGCCGCACATACCTGTTTGTTCACAAGCGAAAATTTCATTGTTGCGGACAATGTGCGAACCGATATTTTCTCTGTTCCATCCGTTTCGTAAGGTTCTGAACGTCACTTCTATATAATGAAGCGAACCGTCGATGCTCCGGTCTCCCAGCCAGACGTTGTGTCCTGTACCCCGTTCCTTGCCTAACGTAATACCTGAACATTTCGAATTGCTGATTACGTTGTTTTCGATAATCCAGCCTTTGTTCCAGTGAGTGGCAATCATGCCGATTTGTTCGGCTGTTGGGGCAGCCCATTGCGTAGCCGCCTGACTGATGTGAAATCCTTGAACAGTCAGATAATTGATGCCCGGTTTTTCGGGATAAAAACATGTCCGGCGTGCGCTTATTTCGACCAACTCCCTGTTGGGATTGTATTGGTGGAAATTAGCCCAGACAGTTGTGTTCCAAGCGTCGGTTTCGCAGTACCAGGTATAGGTAGAACCGTCAGGATCGGTAATGTTTGTCATGGGTTCAGAATTCAATACTTTTTCCAGCGATTCTTTTTCGTAAAGCGATTTATTATTCAGAAACACTTCGCCGGTATGATGATCACGACCATGGTTGGAGAACCAGTCGCCGTAAATAAGATCATCATACGGATTGTAATCGCCAAAAAAAGTATTTGGCAGTACCACTTTCCAGAGGCCATTCGGTTCTTTTTGCCAGGTGTTGATGTGTTCAGAGCCTTTGATTTCGACCCGTTCTCCCGGCGCTGCCCGATAGGTGATTCGGTTGTCATCGCTATCGCCGCCGCGAGGTGGATTCACCCATTCGCGATAGACTCCCGTATGTACGGTTATCACGTCGCCCGGGTAAGCCGCTTGCGCCGCACGATTGATGGTTCTGAAAGGCGCTGATTCAGAACCTGTACCATTGTCGTTTCCCTTGATGGAAACATGATATTCCCTTGCATACCCGGATACAAAAAAAGCGACTAACAAAGAAAAAATAAATATTCGTTTCATGATACAATAAATTTGAATATAATGAATTGGTTATAGTAAAGGCTTCCACAAAAATATCCATCCGGTTGACATGTCTTCTTTTATTGAATTTTTACAGCACAAAGAAACAATAAATATTTGTAAACATCAAATTTTTTATTCAAAATTTTGATTCGCAGATTCAACTCACAAATGCAACTTTTTAGATTAGCTACTGTTTAATAAATTAAAGAACCTTTTTTTGGTATGTCAAAGTTAAGCAATTTTCCTGGTCTCCGATGGTATATTCATTCAAACCCCTCTCCCATAATGAATACGGGTGCGCAAAATAATAATTTGTGTTCAACATCTTTGCAATCCATTTGTGTTCGTAGAACCCGGTTCCGTTGTCGGAAGTGATGGAGAGGACAGCCTGTTAAAAAGGCAAAAGCATATAATACAATGTTTTGGCAAGTTCTTTGGCATTTTTCCCCTTTTGCAGTTTTTTCATCAGCAGACCGTCATTGTGGGCGACGACCCGCAACCTCTGGTTCTTTCGGTTGCGGTAAGAATGGCGCCATTGTTTTCGGGACCGACAACTGTAAATATTAATCCAAAACTGCGCCACATTTCAATCGAAAAGTATACCACTTATAAACTGTTAGCGGGAGAAATTCCGTTGCATAAAAATGATAAGTATGTATACAAAACAAGAGATTATTATTCGGAGCTATCGTGAAGGGAAGAGCCATGGTTATTGAGCCTGTCGAAATATCGTTGCATATCCCGTGAGCTCCATGTTAGCCGTCACACGGTTAAGAAGTACATAGCCGCATACGAGGAGGCGTTGAACACCTCTGAGAATGTGCAAACGGCCACATCAAGTTACTTAAGCAGTTCGCCCGTATATAGTGTCAATAAGAAAACCCCTCTTTTTTTCATTTTCCGCATCGAATCAATTTGGATTTGATACAAAAATATTTGCAAGTTTACCAATTCCGGACGATTATTTTGGTTTTCGCGGAAAAAGTATTGATAGCTTGATGCAATTATGTTGCTAACGCCTCCATTTTTTGAA
>Ga0082212_10007732_pt1 | contig 14144 bp, 12 predicted proteins | sample TergutNt197P3_FD_71548 | JGI IMG/M metagenome (GOLD analysis project Ga0082212, IMG submission 71548) | Neocapritermes taracua P3 segment gut microbial communities from Petit-Saut dam, French Guiana - Nt197 P3 | ecosystem: Host-associated > Arthropoda: Insects > Digestive system > Gut ... | reverse complement strand
AGCCGCGCGACGTGCATTCGCTCTCCGGCGGCCAGCAGCAGAGGGTGGCCATCGCCCGCGCGCTGATAAACCACCCGAGGGTGCTGCTGCTCGACGAGCCGCTCGGCGCCCTCGACTTGCAGCTTCGAAAGGAGATGCAGGCGGAGCTAAAAAAGATACAGCAGCGCCTTGACATAACCTTCATATACGTCACCCACGACCAGGAGGAGGCGCTCACCATGTCGGACACCATCGTGGTGATGAACAACGGCGAGATACAGCAGATAGGCGCGCCCGAGGACATATACAACGAGCCATCCAACGCCTTCGTGGCCAAGTTCATCGGCGCGAGCAACATAATAGACGGCGTGATGCACAAGGATTTTTTTCTGGAATTCGGCGGCAATTATTTCGAGTGCGTGGACAAGGGCTTCAAAAAGATGGAGCGGGTGGACGTGGTGATACGCCCGGAGGACATAAATCTCGAGCCCCCCTCCGAAAAAAACATCATAGGCACTGTCGAAACGGTCACCTTCAAGGGAGTGCACTACGAGATGACCATCGATTCGTTCGGGTATAAGTGGATAGCGCATTCCACGACCGCGCTCGAGCCAGGCGAGGTCACGGGCATGAACGTGTCCCCGCAGAACATACACACGATGAAAAAGACGCAAGACGAAAACGAGCCCTATGAAATCGAGGATATCACACGCATGATAGAGGACGAAGGGGAAGTGGAGGTGGACATAAATGATATTTAAATCGAGGCTTCCCGCCGCCCCATATATCGCGTGGGCCGCGGCGTTCACGCTGATCCCGCTTTTCATGGTCGGGTATTTCGCCTTCACCGACGGCGGGGGCGATTTCACGCTTGTCAACATATCCGACGTGGCCAAGTTCGGCCCGGTGTTTTTGCGCAGCGTGATGCTCGGCTTGGCCGCGACTGCGATATGCCTTGTCTTGGCCTACCCGTTCGCCTTCATAATGTCGCGGCTGGGGGCGGGGGCGCAGAAGATCATGATGATGCTTTTGATGCTGCCGATGTGGATGAATTTTATCCTGCGGACCTATGCGCTGATGACGCTGCTCGAGAAAATCGACGCGCTGGCGAACGCGCTCGCCGAGTTGGTGGGCTTTGGGCAGATCCAGGTGATAAACACGGGCGGGGCGGTGGTCTGCGGCATGGTGTATAACTATCTGCCATTCATGATACTGCCGCTGTATACCGTGATGATAAAAATAGACAAATCGGTGATAGAGGCGGCGCAGGATTTGGGGGCCAGCCCGGGGGGCGTGATTTTGAGGGTGGTGCTGCCGCTCTCGAAGCCGGGGATACTGAGCGGCATAACGATGGTGTTCGTGCCCTCCGTGAGCACATTCGTGATCTCCCGGATGCTGGGCGGCGGGGCTAATTTTTTGGTGGGGGACTTGATCGAGCAGCTGGTGCTGGGCACCACCTACAATTTGCAGCTCGGCTCCGCCATTTCATTCATATTGATGCTTTTCATACTTTTGAGCATGGCGTTTTTGAACCAGTTCGACGCGGACGAAACGGAGGGAATGATTGTATGAAGGGAAAAAGCAAAAATGCGTTTTCGTTTGGCTACCTCGCCTTCGTGTTTTTGTTCCTGTACGTCCCGATCTTCATATTGATAGCCTTCTCGTTCAATTCCTCGAAAAGCAAGTCGGTTTGGAGCGGGTTCACCTTCGACTGGTATTTGAAGCTGTTTGGAAACGAGCTGATCATCGCCTCGCTGATCAACACATTGGCTCTTGCGCTCATATCGTCCGTCGTGGCTGCGATTATCGGCACGGCGGCGGCGATCGGGATACATTCGATGAAAAAAACAGCCAAGGCGGTGATCATGAATGTGACATATCTGCCCGTGCTGAACCCGGAGATAATAACCGGGGTGTCGTTCATGCTGCTTTTCGCCTTCATAAAATTCGAAGCGGGGTTCTCGACGCTGTTAGTCGCGCACATATCGTTTTGCATACCCTATGTGATACTGAACCTGATGCCCAAGCTGCGCCAGATCGACCGCTACCAGTACGAAGCCGCGCTCGATCTGGGCTGCAACCCCTACCAGGCATTTTTTTTGGTGATACTGCCGGAGATCATGCCGGGAATCGTGAGCGGGTTTTTGATGGCGTTCACATATTCGATCGACGATGTGGTGATCAGCCTGTTCGTCTCGGGACCCGAAATGCAGACGCTGCCGGTCACCATATACTCGATGACCAGAAAGCAGATAAGCCCGGAGATCAACGCGCTGTCGGCGATCATGTTCGCGGTGGTGCTCTCGCTGCTTCTGGCGATGAATGCAAGGGACATACGGGAAAACAAAAAAAAGGAGTCAAAATATTTAAACGGAGGGTGAAATAAAATGGCGAAAAACAAAATCATCGCAATAATTTTGGCGGCGGCGGCAGCGCTCGCCCTTGTTTCTGCGCTGGCCTCGTGCTCGGACGGCAAGCCGGTGGTGAACGTGTACAACTGGGGGGAATACATCTCGGACGCCTCGGGGGAAATCGACATCTTGAAGGAATTTGAGGCGCAGACCGGGATAAAGGTGAACTACACCACATACGCCACGAACGAGGAGCTGTATTCCAAGCTGAAAGGCGGCGCGGCCAATTATGACGTCGTCATCCCATCGGACTACATGATAAGCCGGCTGATCAAGGAGGACATGCTCGAGGCGATAGACTTTGAAAACGTGCCGAATTACGGAAATATAATGGACGAATACAAAAACCTGGGCTTCGACCCGGCAAACGAATACTCGGTGCCCTACACCTGGGGCATGGTGGTCTTGATATACAACTCCAAATATGTCACGAAACCCGTGGAAAGCTGGGATATTTTGTGGGATGCGGACTACAAGGGCAAGATCGTCATGTTCGACAATTCGCGGGACGCATTCGGCATAGCGCTCAAAAAGCTGGGCTATTCGCTGAACACCACCGACCCCGGCGAGCTCGAGAAGGCCGCAGACGAGCTAAAGAAGCAAAAAGAATTGCTGCAGGGCTACTACATGGACGAGATATTCAACAAGATGGGAAACGGCGAAGCGTACATCGGCCCGTATTACGCGGGCGACGCGCTGACAATGATCGACGACAACCCGGATCTGGTCGCGGTCTACCCGGATGAGGGCACCAACCTGTTCGTGGATTCGATGTGCATACCAAAAGGCGCCAAAAACAAGGAAGCGGCTGAAAAATTCATCAATTTCATGTGTGAGGCGGAGATTGCGGCGGCAAACAGCGAATTCATCGGATATTCCACCCCGAACTCGGCGGCGTATGAGCTGCTCGACGACGATCTTAAAAGCAGCGAGATAACATACCCCGATTACGAAATCCTCGCCAAGTCGGAAATGTTCGTGAATCTGCCCGACGACACAAACAAAAAAATCGACGATCTGTGGACTGAGATCAGGGGCTCGTCGAGCGACAACGTATTTTTGTTCCCGGCGATCATCGCGGTTTTGGTGGTCTTGTGCGTGGTGATAATAATAGTGGGCCAAAACAAAAAAAAGAAAAACAAAATATATTGAACGGTGTAGGGGCAGACCTCCGGTTTGCCCGCGCATATGCCAATCGATAATTGCAGGAGGGCATTATGGAAAAATTGGCGATTTTAGGCGGCGAAAAAACAGTTTTGGAGCACGATCCGGATCTATTCGCGTGGCCGATCGTGACCAGGGAAGACGAAGACGCGGTGCTCGACGTGATACGGCGCGGCGCGATGTCGGGAACTGAAATAACGATGGCATTTGAGGAAGAGTTTGCCAAGTGGCAGGGCGCAAGCTACGCGCTGGCATATAACTCGGGCACGAGCGCGATCCACGGGGCGCTCTTCGGCTGCGAAGTGGGCAGGGGCGACGAAGTGATCTGCATAAGCCCGGTGTACTGGGCCTCGGTTCTGCCGGTTCTCTCGTTCGGGGCCACCCCGGTGTTCGCCGAGATACTTCCCGGCACGCTTTGCATCGACCCTGCGGATTTCGAACGGAAGATAACGGACAAAACAAAGGCGGCGATCATAGTCCACAACTTCGCGCATCCCGCCGAGATGGACGAGATCATGGCAGCCGCCAAAAAACGCGGCGTGAAGGTGATCGAGGACGTGTCCCACGCGCAGGGCGGGCTGTACAAAAACAAAAAACTCGGCACAATCGGGGACGTGGCCGCCATGAGCCTTATGTCGGGCAAGTCGCTCGCCTGCGGCGAGGCGGGGATGCTGTCCACCGACGATATCCAAATTTACGAGCGCGCCTTGGCATACGGGCATTATGAGCGCTATGACGCAAAAAAGCTGCAAACGGAGTACCTGCGGGAATTCGCGGGGCTGCCGCTGGGCGGGCACAAACAGCGCATGCACCAGGCGAGCTCGGCGATGGGGCGCGTGCAGCTTCGCAGCTACGACGGGCGCGCGGCGGAGATCAGGCGCGCGATGAACTATTTCTGGGACTGCCTCGAAGGAGTGGCGGGAATGCGCGCACACCGCGCGGACGAATCGATCGGCTCGACGATGGGCGGCTGGTACGCGGCCCACGGCCTTTACGTGCCGGAGGAGCTGGACAACCTGTCGATCGAACGGTTCTGCGAGGCCGTGTCCGCCGAAGGGGTGCCCTGCTCGCCCGGGATCAACGCCCCGCTGCACCTGCACCCGCTTTTGTTCAAATGCGATGTATACGGCGACGGCAAGCCCACCCGCGCGGCGTTCTCCGGGCGGGAGCCAAAAGATGAGGAGGGCAGCCTGCCGATCAGCGAGGGCATAAACCGCCGCGTGTACTATGTGCCCTGGTTCAAAAAATACAAACCGGACCAAATCGAAAAGCACGCCGAGGCGTTCTCCAAAGTGTGCAAAAATTTCGGGGCGCTGCTTTCAGGCGACGAAAAACGCTCCGAATCCGGCGGCAGATATTTTTCTTTTTGAAAGAGGGAGCAAAAAATGATAATCGACATACACAACCACGCCGACTACCACGGATACGACGCAGAAAAAATGCTGGAGAACATGGACGCGCATGGCATCGGCATGACCTGCCTGATGTCGTGGGAGGCGCCGGCCGACGAATACGACCCCGCCACGAAATACGCCTTTTCGCCGTTCTCCGACTATCCGGTCCCCTTTGAGCGCTGCCTTGCCTACAAGCAGAAAGCGCCCGGCAGGTTTCTTTTGGGCTTTGCCCCGGACCCCAGAAAACCGGACGCGATCGGGAGGCTTAAGGCGGCAGTGGCGCTGTGCGGCATTTCCATTTGCGGGGAGCTGAAGCTGCGCATGATGTACGACAACCCCGACGCGCTGCGGATGTACCGCTATTGCGGGGAGGCGGGCCTTCCGGTGCTGATGCACTTCGACTATGAGCTGGGAGGCGGCTCGTACCCGTGGCCAAATTACTGGTACGGCGGGGGCATCGATGCGCTCGGGCGCGCGCTCGCGCTTTGCCCGGAGACGAATTTCATCGGCCACGCGCCGGGCTTCTGGGCGCATATATCAGATGACGAGCTGTACAAGACCCAGGCCTACCCGAAAGCCCCGGTGGTTCCGGGCGGCAGGATAGAAGCGCTGCTCGAAAGCTATCCTAACCTGTACTGCGACATCTCGGCGGGCTCCGGGCACAACGCCCTTGGCCGCGACCCCGGCTACAGCTGCGGGTTTTTGGAGAGATGGCAGGACCGGGTGCTGTTTGGCCGCGACTATTACGACGGCATACACCAAGCCCTGATCGAGAGCCTGTCGCTGCCTGCGGGCGTTCTCGAAAAGATATATTTCAAAAACGCCCTCCGCATAATTCGAAACGGAGGCGAAATCGGCGAAAAATTTACATAAGGGGAATTATGGCAATGGTATATAAGGCTGATATAAAAAAAGGCATCGTAATTTCGCCCAATACGTTAAAAGAAACCGGCGTAAAAGCCGACTTTGATTACGAATTATCTGTTGAAAATAATCGTATCATATTAAAACTGCTGACCGATGAGCAGACGAAACAGTTAGACGCAATAGACGGCTTATATGGACTGCTGAAAGACGATGAAGATATTATCGCGGATATATTGGAAAACAGGGTAGATTTTACGATGAGGGATATATAATATGACTTTCACATTAGATACAAACGTAATGAGCTATTTGCTGAAAGGCGATAAAAATATCCTTGCAAATCTCCAGAATATCATAAAAGAAAGTGGCAAAATGATAATCAATCCGATAACGTATTATGAAATATATAGGGGATTATTATATAAAAAAGCAGACAGTCAGCTTGCAAAATTCAAGGAATACTGCGGACGGTTCGAGAATTGCGAATTCAATCAAAAAATATTCATAAAAGCGGCAGAAATATACAATACTCTGCGGAGTACTGGGAAAACAATAGAGGATGCAGATATATTTATCGCCGCTATCTGCATTGAATATGGCTACACATTAATCAGAAATAACGAAAAGCATTTCGGCAGAATATCTGATTTAAAAACGGTAAATTGGATATAAGGGAGGCGATGGGTGGTAGCCTCTACCGCGAAAAACTCATCGCGATTCGGGCGAAATAACGCGAAATAGTGCGAAAACATACAAATATGGCCCCAAAATCAGGGATAACCGGGTGTAAACGCCGAAAATCGCCAAAATTTGGATTTGACTTTCTCTGACTTTGGGGCTATAATATACGCATACGAAGGTCAACAATAGTCAAAGTCAGATTCTAACATGAAAGGAGGCCTCGCAAAAAATGCTGCTGTCGGACATGATCGAAGCCATCATACACGATATGCTCAAGGAAAACGAGGGATCCGCCGAATTCAGGCGAAACGACATGGCGGTAAAATTCGGCTGTGTGCCCAGCCAGATCAACTATGTGATAACTTCGCGCTTCACCCCGGAAAAAGGATATATAGTCGAGAGCAGGCGCGGCGGGGGCGGGTTCGTCAAAATAAGGCAGATACAATTTGACAAAACTTCGTACATAATGCACTTCGTGAACGCCGTGGGCGAGCTTATCGACTATGACACCGCAAAGGTTTTTTTGACCAACCTGTATAACCACGACATAATAACCCTGCGCGAAATGCGGATGATCGCAAGCATCACCTCGGACAACGTGCTAAAGCACGCCGCCTCGCCGGGATCCAGGGCAGCGCTGCGCTCCGCGATCCTAAAAAACGCGGTGCTCGCGCTGATCGAATAATCTACGCCCAAATTAAGGAGGAAAAGTCAACCATGATATGCGAAAAATGCAACAAAAACATAGCGAACGTCTATCTGAAAAACAGCATAAACGGCGAAGTGACCGAACATCATCTGTGTTCCGCGTGCGCGGCGGCGCTGTACGGGCAAAACCTCATGGGCCTGTCGGGCGGCGACTTCAAACCGGATGTCTTCGACGCTTTCAATTTCGGCAAATTCGCCGCCGGGGCGGGCCCGGCGCAAAAAAACAGCAAATGCCCCATGTGCGGCCTTTCGTTTTCCGATATCGCCAAATCGGGAAAGGCGGGCTGCGGCAAATGCTATGCGGCGTTCAAGAGCGAGCTCGAGCCGAGCGTCATGCGCATCCACGGCACGGCGCGGCATACCGGAAAGATACCGAAAAACATGAGCGAGCGGCTCGGCGTGAAGAGAAAGATCGAAGAGCTCGGCAGAAAGCTCAAAAAAATGGTCGCCGACCAGAACTTCGAGGAGGCGGCGCTCGTCAGGGACGAGATAAACAAAATCAAAAAAGAGAGCGGGGGTGCAGAGGCATGAGTGCGAATATTCAAACGGAAAAAATACTGAACGGGAAAACCCCGGTTTTGGGCCCGGAATGCGACGCGGCGGTGAGCTCGCGGGTGAGGCTCGCGCGAAACCTCGCCGACTTCCCCTTCCCGGGAAGGCTGAACCAGGCGGGCAGAAAAAAAGTGATGGAAGCGGTAAACGGCGCGGTAAAGGTCGCCTCGGACCGATACGAGTTCATCGATTTTTCAAAGCTTTCGCAAGGAGAGGCCGGCGCGCTGATGGAGATGCGCGTGGTCAGCCTGGACTTTGTCAAAAGCCCTGAGGAAAAGGAGCTTATCGCCGACGCCGAAAACGGGCTCTACGTGATGGTGAACGAGGAAGACCATCTGAGGATACAGAGCATAAAGCCGGGCTTCGCGATATATGAGGCATATGAGGAGGCCGGAAAATTCGACGACCTCGCGGATGGGGCGCTCGATTTTGCCTACGACGAGGATTTCGGCTATCTGACCCAGTGCCCCACAAACCTCGGCACGGGGCTCCGGGTCTCGGTGATGCTGCACCTGCCCGCGCTGACCGTGAACCGCAAAATACAGGGAATCACGGCGGAGCTGCCCAAAATCGGGGCCACGATGCGCGGGTTCTACGGCGAGGGGACGGAGGTCGGCGGCGATCTGTACCAAATATCCAACAACATAACGCTCGGCATCTCCGAAGAGCAGACGCTCGAAAAAATCAAGCCCGTGGCCGAAAAGATAATCGATCTCGAGCGCTCCGCCAGAAACGAGATGCTGAAAAGCTCGGGCGACCAGATAAAGGACAAAATAAAAAGGGCCGCCGGGACCATAAAAAACGCCCATATGATATCGGGCTCCGAGTTTTTGTCGCTGTACTCGATGATACGCTTGGGCATAACCTACAATATCATTCAGGATATCGAAACAAAGACCTTGGACGCGCTTTTGGTGAAGGCAATGCCCGCCAATCTCAGCCTGCGCTTTTTTGGCTCCGACAAAAACCGGGACATCCTGCGGGCGGAGTATGTGCAGTCGGAGATAGCGAAATAAATGCAGAAAAAATGCAAAATGCGATAATGAAGGAACGGTGATAGAAAATGTTTGATAATTTTACGCAATCCGCGAAAAACGCGGTGAACAACGCGGTGAACATAGCCCGCGAGTTAAAGCATCCCTATGTGGGCAGCGAACACCTGCTGCTCGGGCTGCTGGCCGAGAAAAACTGCGCCGCGGCGAAACTGCTCGAAAACAGGGGGGTCGCCTTCGAGAGCGTGAAAGCGGCGCTGCTCTCCGTGGCAGATGCGGGCGGCGCGGCGGGCCCCGCCCTGCCCGAGATGACCGCGAGGACCAAAAGCATAGTGTCCCAGGCGCCCGAAGAAGCTCTCTCGCTCTCGCACAGCTATGTGGGAACGGAGCATATTCTGATGGCGATGCTAAAGGAGGGCGACTGCGTGGCGGTGAAGATTTTGGGCGCCGGGGGCGCGGACGCGCAGACGCTGTACAATGACATATTGGGATATTTTTCCAGCCAGGAGCCGGAAGCCTCCCAGAGCCCCGCAGGGGGGATCAACATGCAGCCGGGCGCGCCGTTCGGATTCGGATTCGGCAATTTCGCGGCCCCGAACGCAAAAAAGGCGCCTTCGAACACGGGCACCCCGGTTCTGGACCAATACGGAAAAGACCTGACCGCGGCGGCGAGGCAGGGCAAGCTCGACCCGATAGTGGGCAGGGAGCCCGAAATGGAGAGGGTGGTGCAGATACTCTCGCGGCGCACCAAAAACAACCCCTGCCTGATCGGGGAGCCGGGCGTGGGCAAAACCGCCGTGGCGGAAGGGCTCGCCCAGAGGATAACGGAAAAAAACGTGCCCGACACGCTCGCGGACAAGAGGGTGGTCACCCTCGATCTGTCCGGGATGATCGCCGGCTCGAAATACAGGGGGGAATTTGAGGAGCGCATCAAAAACGTGATGGACGAGATAAAGAGAAATGCGAACGTGATACTGTTCATCGACGAGATCCACACGCTGATCGGCGCGGGTGCGGCCGAGGGCGCGGTCGACGCGGCGAATATTTTGAAGCCCGCGCTGTCGAGGGGCGAGATCCAGGTGATAGGCGCCACCACCACCGACGAATACCGGAAACACATAGAAAAGGACGCCGCCCTCGAGAGAAGGTTCGCCAGCGTCATGGTGGGCGAGCCCTCGGTGCCGGAAACCATCGAGATACTGCGAGGACTCAGGGATCGCTACGAGGCCCACCACAAAGTCAAGATCACCGACGAGGCCATAGAGGCGGCGGCGCAGCTCTCAAAGCGCTACATAAACGACAGGTACCTGCCCGACAAGGCGATCGACCTTATCGACGAGGCGGCCTCAAAGGCGAAGATATCGGCGCTTGCGTGCCCTCCCGATCTCAAAGAGCTGGAAAACCGCGCAAAACAGCTGACCGGAGAAAAGGAAGAGGCGATACGCTCGCAGGATTTCGAAAGGGCGGCCGCATTGCGGGACGAGGCGAAGAACCTCCAGGATCAGCTCGCCAAGGGGCAGAAGGAATGGCAGGACAAAAAAAATATGTCCAAGCTTTCGATAAACGGGGACGACATCGCGGAGATCGTGACCGCCTGGACCAACATCCCGGTAAAGCAGCTGCTAAAGGAGGAAGCCGAGAAGTTGGTGAACCTGGAGCAGGAGATGCATAAGAGGATAATCGGGCAAAACGAGGCGGTGAGCGCCGTGGCGAGGGCGATCAGAAGGAGCAGGGCGGGGCTGAAGGACCCAAAGCGCCCGGCGGGCTCGTTCGTGTTCTTAGGCCCCACCGGGGTGGGCAAGACCGAGGTGTGCAAGGCGCTGTCCGAGATGCTGTTCGGCGACGAGGGCTTCATGATAAGGGTGGATATGTCCGAATTCATGGAAAAGCACAGCGTGTCCAAGCTGATCGGCTCGCCCCCGGGATACATAGGCTACGACGACGGGGGCCAGCTCTCCGAAAAGATCAGGAAAAGGCCGTATTCCGTGGTTTTGTTCGACGAGATAGAAAAGGCGCACCCGGACGTGTTCAACATACTGCTGCAGATCTTGGAGGACGGGCTGCTAACCGACTCCCACGGGAAAAAAGTCGATTTCAAGAACACGGTGGTGGTCATGACCTCAAATGTGGGGGCGGAAAATTTCGCATCGGGCAAAACGCTCGGATTTACGGCAAAGGAAGGCTCGGAAAAAGCCGAAGAAACCATAAGGGCGAAATCGCTGGAGGCGCTCAAAGCCACATTCAGGCCGGAGTTTTTAAACAGGATAGACGAGATCATAACCTTCCACAAGCTCTCTGACGGGGAAATAAGGGAGATAGCGAAAAAAATGCTCGGCGAGATAAAAAAGCGCGTGGAGGCCATGGGGATCGCGATAGAGTTCGACGAAGGCTGCGTGGAGCTGCTCTCCAAGGAAGGCTATGACCCGCAGTACGGCGCAAGGCCGCTTAGGCGCGCCCTGCAGCGCAGGATCGAGGACACCTTCGCGCTCGAGATGCTGGAGGGAAAAATAAAAAAGGGCGACTCGGTTCTGGCGACCGCCGAAAACGGCGAAGTAAATTATAAGGTATAATCGATAATTATTAATTTTCCGTTCAAAGAATGTTAAAAATCGAAAGATATAATGTTTCTTTGGGCGGATTTTTATATCCTTTCCCCAAAAACAAAAAACCGCTTAAAATTGTAAAATTTTTTTGAATGAATTTGTGCAAAATAACCAAAAAATGTTTTCGGCGAAAATTTTCGGCGCTTTGGCACGGCGATTTCGCGCCGGAATTTTTGTAATATTGCGATTCGCGCCTTTTTATGCAACCCGGCTCCATAAGTACAAATTTTTACGGATTTGCGGCAAAATTCAATGAAAACAGGTTCAAAAAAGAGGGGGGCGGCGGCAAAAAAAATTGTAAAAATCAGCTCAGGCGCGAAGGCGCAAAACCGCCGCCGCCTATCCCCGGGCGGGAAAACGCGGGAAAATTCGGGGCGGCCAATATTTTTTCGTCATACTTGACAAAATCGCGGGCTTATGATAGTATACTGTTTACAAATATACACAAGGCGCGAAAACCAAAAACGGAATTTAATTATTATATAACCAAAACTAAGGAGGAAACTATTTTATGAAAGATGGAATTATCGGGAGGCACAAACCGAGCCCGGGCCGAAAAAGAAAGGTCTGCGTTCTTCTCGCCTTGCTGATGATATTCGGGGCGCTCGCGCCCGCGCTCGCGGTCTCGGCCGCCGAATCCGACGCGGAAGCGGAGAGGCTGTCCCGCATAGCGGCGGTGAGGGAAGTGCTCGAAGCGGTGGCGTACACCGAATATCTCAAATCCAAAAGCGAGATGTACGTGGAGCAGCACGGGACGATGCCGTTCGGCTCGGACAAGCCGATCGTGATCACCCCGGGCGACAAAATCTCCGACCCCGAGCTCACCACCGCGGCGGGCGTGACGGTATCGGAGCAAATGGGCAAAAACGCGATACTTTTGCCCGACAGGGATTCGGTGTCTTTTTCGTTCACGGTGGAAAAAGAGGGGCTGTACAACCTGGAGTTCACATACATGCAGGTGGTCGGCAAAACCTCGGCGATCGAAAGGCTGATAAAGATCGACGGGAAAGTGCCCTTCAGGGAGGCGCGCTACATAACGCTGCCCAAGATCTACACGGACAATTACGAAATCGACCAAAGCACGGGCGGGCGCACTTTTCTGAGGGACATAAAAGACAACGAGATAAGGCCGACAAAATCCGAGGCCCCCGAATGGCGCACGATGCTCTCGGAGGACTCGTCCGGATTTGTCAAGGAGCCTTTCTATTACTATCTCACCGCGGGCGACCACACGCTCACTTTGGAAACGGTGAGGGAATCGGTCTATATCAGCGAGATGAGGTTCGTGGTGGCCCCGAGGGCGCCCTCATACGACGAGTACAGGGCCAGCCACCCCGACAAAAAAGGCAGCGCCGAAATAGAGCTGATACAGGCGCAGATGCCCGAGGTCACCTCCGAGATCACGATATACGCGCTCAACGACAGGACCTCGGCCATAACGCAGCCCCAGGACGCATCGAGGATAAGGCTGAATTCGATCGGGCACAGCAAATGGCAGATGTACGGGCAGTGGATAAGGTATGAATTCGAGGTGCCGGCGGGCGGCGAGGGCTTCTATTACATCGCCCCCAGATTCAAGCAGGCCATCTATTCGGGCGTGTACTCCTCGAGAAAGCTGAGGATCGACGGCCAGATGCCGTTCGCGGAAGCGGACAGCCTGCGCTTCAATTTCTCCGACGACTGGCAGGTGGAGCCCTTGAGCGACGGGACGATGACCGGCGAGGGCAAAGACGCCAAGAAGAAATATTTCGAGTTCTATTTCACCGAGGGCAGGCACACGATCGAATTCGAGGTCTCGCTCGGCGAAATGGCCGAACTTTTGGGACAGGTCGACATCAGCGTGATGCACCTCAACGAAATCTACCGCAAAATCAGGATGATAACCGGAGCCACCCCCGATGCGTTTCGGGATTACGGCTTCATGAGGACGATCCCCGCCACGATCGAGGGAATGTGGGAGGAAGCGGAAAGGCTGCGCGACATCTCCGCGCAGCTGGAGGCGATCATAGGCGCCAAGGGGGAGCACACGGTCATGCTGGAGAAGACGGCGCTGCAGCTGGACCGCATGGCCACCAACACCGACAGGATCGCCCCGGGAATGGATACTTTCAAGGCGAACATCGGCGGCATGGCCACATGGCTGCTCGAGAGAAGGAACCAGCCGCTCGAATTCGACTACATCAAAATACAGAAGATCGACGAAAAACTGCCCAAGGCCGAATCGAATTTCTTCGAGGCGGTGGCCTTTGAATTTTCGTCTTTCTTTATGTCGTTCTTCGCGGACTACAACTCGCAGGGCGCCATGGAGGAGATAAAGGACAAATCCAAAGTGGTCGATGTCTGGATGGGCTCCTCGGCGGCGGCCGTCGGCGGCCTCGCGCTCGCAGGGCGCGATCAGGCGCAGGTGGCGAGGCAGATGATAGTCAACTTTGTGGCGCAGACGGGCATACAGGTGAACCTCAAGCTCGTGGCGGGCGGCTCGCTGCTCCCTTCGGTGCTCGCCGGGGTGGGCCCCGACGTGGCGCTCTCCAACGGGGGCGGGGAAGCGGTGAACTTAGCCATTCGAAACGCGGTGCTGCCGCTCAACTATGAAAAGGACAAGGACGGCAACCTGAGCCCGACCAGTTTTTCCGGCGGCGACGCCTCGAGGGGCATAAAGAGCTTCGATGAGGTGAGAAATTTCTTCACCCCGTCGGCCATGGTGCCCATCACCCTGCAGGACAGCTCGCAGGAGGACAAAATGAAGCTCCAGGTGTTCGGGCTGCCCGAGACGCAGACATTCTCGATGCTGTT
>Ga0082212_10007731_pt1 | contig 14144 bp, 17 predicted proteins | sample TergutNt197P3_FD_71548 | JGI IMG/M metagenome (GOLD analysis project Ga0082212, IMG submission 71548) | Neocapritermes taracua P3 segment gut microbial communities from Petit-Saut dam, French Guiana - Nt197 P3 | ecosystem: Host-associated > Arthropoda: Insects > Digestive system > Gut ... | reverse complement strand
CTATTCGAACTCGCTGTTCGGCCAACCCGGTTCCGTAGTGATGGCAAGCGGGGTTTCCAACTGGCCGACACGGGGATTCTGGGTCTATAACACAACGACTTTAGCGGCGTTTTATGTCCAATACCGTAACGGAACGACGCTCTATCTTGCCACACGTTCGGACGGCTGTTTTACCTTTCAGAACGGGACCAGTGAACTTCGGAAAGACGCCGTCCTTCAGTTCAATTCGGGAGCACCGACAGCCGCCAACGGAACCTTCATCGTGAAGCGGATCGATATTGCCTCCGGCACCCTTGCGGCGGGAACGGCCAAAGGAATCTGTCACTTCACGAAAGCGACAGGGACCAGCTCGACCTTGGGGGTGACGACGAACAGTACAAACTGTTACCTGACCAATACCAGTACGATCGTCTGTGCCGCAACGGGCAGCTACAACGTCTATCGGGGATGGCGACCGCTCTTGGATATTCGAGCCTCGAATTTCGACGCGCTCAGTGCATCCAGCGGCAGCAACCTCGCCTCCATTTCCAGCAAGGCCATCAACTCCAATGACTTGCTGGAAGTCTGGCCGGACTTCGATCTCGGAATCGTCGCCTCCACCGGGTTACACGCTGATCCCGCCGATGAATACACCGCACCCGACGGAATCATGTTTCAACCCTATGTCGCGGAAACGAAACCGCTCATTTACGATCTGTTGCTCGGCGGAGATTCCCTGAGCGTCTGGGTCCGGCAGACGATCGTCGATGGCACCCAGGCCAGGCAGAACATCGTCGGTTCCATTCGTGCCATGTGGTATTGATAGCGTCCTTGATGCGACCATCGATTTTGAACCGCTTCCTATCCGCTTGCCATGCCGACTTATCATGCGTCCTTTTCCAGTGTTCATGTCCAGGATGTACGGGTAGCTTCATTCCCGTTGGTTCTGTCGAAACATGATGTCATCATGCCGGATTGTCGGGTTGGCTATCTCGCACTCCACGACTCCTGCTTTTCGAAAGGGGAAGCGGTCTGTCTTGTCCAATGCTATGACATTGACCAACCCTATGTCCAGGGACGGGAAGCGTTCGTTTCGCAACATGAGACGATCGACGGGGGACGACGCGACCTGGTGTTGTTCGTTCAAATCTACGACATTGACCAGCCCTACGTCCAGGGGCGGGAAACGTTCATTTCACAATTTGAGGTGATCGACGGGGCACGGCGCGACTTGGTGTTACTCGTTCAAACGCACGACATCGTACTCCCGGACTACCGTGCCGCATTTGCCGACTGTTATTCGTCTCTTTCACTCCAATGGTCGGAGCAGCGGTTCGGACTGGAAATTGTTTCTCTGGAAGGGCAGGCGGCGTATCTGCAATCGTCCGACATCAAAATGGTCAACGATTTTGCCGCCTGGTTCCTGTTCTCCATGAATCGGGAGGTGCCGGTTGCCGAATTCACCGGAGGTTATGCCATCGCCGTTGAAAACCACGGTCTTTCCCTGTTTCAATATGACATCGACTGTCTCGAACGATCCTGGAGCGTGTGGGGAAGTTATGACGTGTACCCTTACTGCCACGCCCGGTTCGCCATGAGTTCCTCGCCGGTGGAAATCGATGTTCTCGCAAGCGGACCAAGACTTGTCGAACGGACGACGCTTTACGACGCAACGGAAACATCTTACGCAGTCGTTCAGTCGGTCTTCGACGTTCCCGTCACGTCTTATGTTCTTTGGGACGGATGCCATGAACAGTTGAAGAAAGGCGATGTGATCGTCTATCTTCAGGAAGAAGCGATTTACGAATATCGTGCCAGTCTGACCGATGTGGTCACAGGCAGGGAAACAACGGTCGTTTCCGCGAGCATGATCGGGTTCGCGGATTCCCTCGCTCCGGCTTGCGTCGGGAACACGGAATGGGAGATGGAACTTGCCACGTCCGTTTGTTATTACGATATGAACCGGAAACCGGTTTTCCAGAATCCGATCCGATGGCGGTTCCAGTCGCACGAACAAAAACATTATCGGGACACGCCCCGGATTTCGGAAATGTCGGTCGTGAAACTCGAATCGTCGTTCGAACTGCGTTTTGAAGCGCGTTGGCCCTGGCAAACCATCGAACACCTGGTCCATCTCTTTCAATTTCAGACCGTGGAAGAGGAGGACTTTTTCGATTTGGGAATCTGGCGGTCCGATTCCTTTCTGATCGACACAAACGAACCACCGCTCTTAACGCTCACCTATCAACGCGACCAATATGATTACTTCATTCACGTTCCGCGCGGGGTGAACACGAAATTTCTCGCCGTGGCACCGATCCGGAAATTTCCGATGGAGGAAATCGGTATATTGACCCAGGTATTCATTCCCTGACGATTTGGAGATTGTGTATCATGTCCGTCGAATCCCCCGAACCGGTCGCATCGGAACAGCCGGTGACAACCCACCCGTCGCTTGTCCGAAAAGCCGTCTCGTTTCTCTCCGCCGAAGCGCAATGGCTGACCCGTGGCCGTCCGTTGCGGAACACCCATGACATCAACCACCTGTACTACAAGGTCTGTCGTCCTTGTGAGTTTTTTGTGAACGACGGCTGTACCGTTTGCGGCTGCCGGATTGTCCCGAACGAACGGAGCGGGTTCAATAAACTGGCGATGGGAACGACGAATTGTCCGCTTCCCGAACCGAAATGGGTCAGTGAAATCACGCCGCCGGAGGGGATGGCAAGGGAGGCTTACGAAACGACACTCAAAAACTCGAAAGCGGTTCTCGTGGAAATCACGCCGTCTGCGGAACCGGCCTGGGATTCTTACGCAGAACCCGCTAAAAAAAAAGAAGCGGTGGATGCGGGTCCTGTTAGCCCGTTCTTTCGGACATCGACGGGTCAGATCGTGCAAGAGGACGGGGTATGATTCGCCTGTCGATTATGACCGCCGAAGTGAAACGTCCGCTTTCGCCCGGCCAGACAAGGGTTGTCATTCGTGCCCGGGACGAAAACGGGCAGCCGGTCGCACTGTTTCTTTGCGGAGTCGAGCCGCCGAACACGTTGGAACGGAGAATGCGGGAAAGTTTTCATACCGTCTGCTCCGTGGAGGATATGGCGGAATATCCGGTCGGAGTCGCCACGATCGAAGAAGTCGATCCCACAACCTGCGAATCCGGTGTTCTCCTGTACGCTGCGCAGGAGAACGCCGTTTATATCCGGGACACGGATGAAACCAATCGCCCCGCCTGGCTCCCGTATCGACCGAAACCGGAACAACGAAACCCGAACGTGCATGCGCATAAACTCCCGTTTTTCCGAAGGAGTACGATTGATGTGATTTTGCCGAATCGCGACTTTGTCGTCCGGTCGATCGAATGGATCAGCCAGGCGGTCCGGCGACTTGAACAGGATCAGCGTGACCTGGAACAATTGAAATCTTATGGATAACTCTCATGTGTTGCGGTCAGTTCCCCTCTCGCACCGAATCCATCCGTATGACAAGTACGTTCCGAAAACGGAGCGGAGCGTTCTTTTCCCAATCATCCGTTGCGGATGCGCCCCCGCTTTCCATGACCGACGAGGTATTGTTCCGATGGGCGCGAATTGTCCGAATCGGAAAGCTGTTCCCGATCATGCACGCAATCCGTGCCTTGGAATCGAAACTTCAAAGAATCTGTCGAAGTTGTACCGCACCCCGGAACGCCGAGCCGATCGACCGGAGTGTTCTGGACGAGGCACGGCGCGAATTGGCCGAATGTTCCGACGAAAAGGTACGACTCGTCAAGGAGGCGGCGGGGATTGTCCGCTATCATGTCCGTTATCACGATCTCTCCGGAACGGTCCGTGAGGTCGTCCGTTAATTGCCATTTCCCAAGGAAAGAAGAAGGTCCCCAAGATGTCCCATGCCATGTCGTTTGAAGCGGAAACCGACACATCCCTCATGGAAGGGGTGAAAGTCGAAGATGTCACACTGTTCCCCAACAAGATGGAACCGAACGAGATGAGCGTCCGGTTCCTGATTTCGGCCGATGCCCCGGAAAAGGCGTATTCCTTCGCAATGGACCCCGCCCTGGTGACGGAAGGAATCCGGCTTGTGTCACGGGAAGGACTCCTCGCGGCGGGGATCACCGAACGCGGGATTCCCATCAGTTGCGATGCCAAAGGAATGCCGTCCGCATCCCTGGCCGGTCTGGTGGAAAAGAATCAGCGATATTTCTATCTCATCACGCACAAGTATCTCGGCGGTGACGATTGAACCTGGCGGAACTGATTCAAAGTGACGAAATCTTTGCAACCACGTTGCTCGTGATCGCCGTGGACAGGTTCGGGAACGACATCGTGGATGACGAAGGGAAACCGCGAACCCCGGAAGCGTTTCGGCATGAATTCGCCGCCCGGTTCGGTTGCCCGATTCCGGACGACAATCTCGGCAAACTCATGGCGGCTCTCGCCGTCCTGCATTCCGATGCGCTCCTCCGATCGCTCCCGTCGTTCCTGTTTACCGTTCATGGTCTGCTCGGTGACGGAACCGACTGGTCCTACTCCGAACCGATCGATGCGGAAGACCTGGCCTGGGCGGTCATGGAAGCGATGCTGATCTGGCCTCCGGAAGAAGGGGATTTGTTCGATCCGCAAATCGTCGCCTGGTGCCGCACCATGATGAAAGTCGAAGGTCTCATGTCGCCACCCGCCGTTCTTGCATTCGCCCGTGAGGATGCGGTCTATGGCGATCTCGGCCAGTTCGGGGACGATGTACTCCGGGAACAGGCATCGAGAACGGAAGAGGTCAACGAGTACGTCGAATCGCGGCAAGCCGCTCTCTTCGAGCAGTTGGAGTCGGTCAAAGGACTCGGATGCACCGCTGCGGGTTTGGCCGAATCGGTCGGTGCCGAACTGCATGAAATCGCCGGACGGGACAAGTGGATGTAACCCACCAGTCTTTTTAGCGACGCAGGAACGGGGCATAGATGCGTTCAAGCCGTTCCCGACTTGTCTCGAACAGTTCCCGGTTCAGCACAAGACGGTGGCCGGTCGGGTCATACTCCTTCCCTAACGGACTTTGCATCACAATCGTTCGTATCCGGTCGAAATCGAATATTCCGACATCGTTTCGAAAACATTCCGCCAACTCCGCAACGGGCAGAATCACATCGTCACCGGATTCCATGATCTCAAGATTCTTATTCCAAGCAAGGAGATGGATGTAGTCGCAGAAGAAGAGAGATGGGGCCGTGTTCCCTTCCAGGACGGCTTGCCGAAGAATCGGCAAGCCGAGTTCCGACCGGACATAACGTATCCCTTCTTCCAGAAGCCCGGTATTTCCTGTGGCTTGTGATGGATTGGTTTCCAGGACATGCTTGCTGAAATGCCGCAGAAGCGAAACGAAGAACTTGAGAAAGACGTCCGGGATTCCTCCGGGAAGCCGGCGATAGCCCCGGTCTCCCGAAACGATCAGCAGATTCGCCTGCCCGTAACATAAGCGTGACAATCCGTTTCGGAGTGACGAAAGAACGTATCCGCATCCATGCAATCCCACGGAATCAACCCAGTGATGTCCTTCCATGCGTTTGGCAGGGTACGAACGTGCGGGAACCCGGACGAGAAACGGGCATCGGTGCAATCGGGCATGGTCTTCCAGAGCCGGTGTCGGCGACTTGAGTGACACGGGAAGCCGGAGCAACCGAAAGAGCGATTCCAAAAGGTTGGGATTCGTTGCAAGAACCACCGTTTGGGGTGACTCCATGGAACGGGCTGGTGCAAACAGGACCGGGAGCATCGAAACAAGAATCGCCGTGAGAACGGGTGTTTCCGCCAGACAAGAACCGAGTGCCAGCTTATCTTCGTCGATCAAGGGTTCGGCATGACGGACGGTCAGGGAACCGAAGGGGGCGGTGCCCAGGTGAAACCCATGATCGAACACGGAACCGTCGCTGATCGTCATGTTCGGCAGGACAAGGGATGCGGTCTTGTCGTCCCAGCCGAATCCTGAATCGAAGTGGGTGACCTGAAAATTGCCGTGACCGCGAATCAGTTTGAGCATCCTGTCCGGCGTGGTATTGATGACCGGATGAGTCCGGCTCCGGTTTTCCGCACAAACCTTTCGAACAAATCCGATCGGGTCTTTTTCCATCTCCGATTCCCCGCAGAGGAACGGATGCGATTCCTCACGAATCAGGACACGCCCCTGGTATTTCGGCTTGCAATCTCCGAAATCCAGAACGCGGTCCACCAAGCAGCGGGCCGACGAAAGAAGGATCGGCGGAACGTGTGGGTTCCCGGTCGCCTGATGCCAGCCGTCTTGAGAACTGGTGACAAGAGTACGCTCCACGTACCGGGAACCCGTACCGGACATGAACGATTGCGATGCGATGACCCGACGTAAATGATGCGGCGCATCCCGCAGGAACTCGTCAACGATCCGTGGCGGAAGCTGAAGCGTATGCCATCGTGACTCGATTTCCCGTTCCTCCGAACCGAGAAACAGGCACAAAGCGCGCTGCCAGGTCAAAGCGTCACGGGCCACCGACCGGACAATCGCTCCGTCCAGAACGTCGCATGGCAACAGACAGGCTTCGGTTCCCGGAGAATAATAGGCATGAGATACCATTCCACCCTGGAGACACGCCTCCCTAAGATGGACGATGTCCCCGCGAAACGACCAGAAGATTTTCGGGATGTCCCGAAAGAACGTCCAGTGATACGTCCAGGGTTTGCCTGTGACCGGATCGTGAGGAAACCAGCCGACAATCGGGGCAATACGCCGCTCCTGATACCAGAGATTCGTTTGTAACCGGAGAACGCGAAGCCAGTCGGATGAAATGACCACCGTATCCGGTGCCGGGGTGTGTGGAAGGATCATGTTCGGAGCCAGGTAGCCCGGTTCGAACGAATGAACGCCGCCGAGTTGCGGACCAAGCCGCTTGATGGCAATCGGGCGTTCCCCCTGTTCATTTCCGTTGACGAACAGGAACCCGCTGACCCGGAACGGAAGGTCATAGAGCGGAATGGCGGTGATCCGTCCCCAACGGCGTCCCTGAAATAAACGGGATGCTCCGGTCTGGAGTTCGGTCGCTTCGGGATGAAAGAGCCGTTCCAACGTCCTGCGATCCCCGGTCCGATACCGATGAATCTGGCAGTAGTGGTCAAGATTTTCAAGAGATTGAAGCTGTACCGACTCCCGGCATGATCGGAAACGACGGACTTGGTGATAGGCTGCGTGGAGTGAGTTGATTGATTTTCGATATTCGCCGTAAGACCGGATCATGGCATCGGACACGTCACGAAGAACCCCGTCCCGCCGAAGTCGGCACAGCTTTCGGACAGGCGTAACATGCTCCACCGTCGCGAGGTAGTCCAGTCCGCTTCCCGCAAATCCGCATTGCGGACAGTGGTACCAATAGCTCCGACCGTCAGCTTCCTGGTACGTTTCCAGCGCGACAACCCGTTGTCCCGGCTTGGGGCAGAGTTCACAGAAGATCGGGCCATGCGGCGGGTGATTATAATACTCATGTAAATCGACGGCATGACATGTCGAATAATTCCTGGGAGAGATCATGGGCGAGTTCAGTTTCCTTCTGGATCAGTTACGGGCGACGGGGTTCCGGTTTCCCGAATATATCAGTTTCGCAATGAAAACCGCCGGTCGGAAAGAAACTGGCGATGTTGAACCGTCGTATGACCCGGACGATCTGGACACGGGGAGTCGGGAAAACGTCTGGCTCTCAGCCGTCAAACTTGCCGCCATGCCCCTTCGTCCACTTCAGAGGGAATTGCTTGGGAAAAAAATCGCCGATGCCGCATTCCGGTACGGGATCGGAGCCGATCTGGAAAAAGTAATTGCGGCCATCCAAAATCTGCGCCGGAAAACGGCGGGAATCGAAACGGTGACCGATTATGAAATTGCACGCGACTGGCTGTTCAAAAATGCGGAACATATACCAGGGGAAGTTCGGACACGACTGGTGGATCATCTGCTGGAACAGGCGGTCAAACTCGGCCATATCCCTTCGTTGCTCGAAAAAGTCCGAATCAACGAAGCGGCCGGACGCGATCCGGTCACGGACGAAGTGCGTCTGCTGGCCGAACGAAACCTCCATAAACTCGCCAACGGATCATTCTGGCGAACGGACCAGTTCGAGTGCCTGTCACCGGAAGCAGTCCGGGAATACCTGCCGCACCTGCTGCATGAAGCGTCACTTGGCATGAACGTGATGGAACCGCATCGATTGGGAAAAACCGCGTCCCGGTTGCCGGAACATGAAGCCTCCATTCTGGACGCACTGCTCAACGCGCAAGGGCAATTCCCCGTCCACCGGGAAACAAACATTCCGGTGGAGATCGACGATGCCGTTCTTGCCGCGTTATGAACCGGCTAAATTCCACGGTGTTTTGTGCTATATCATTGTGGAAAGATACTTATCATTCATTTCTCCGCCTGTTCTGGACAGGCATTTCGGATGACAAGTATCGGGGACGTCAGAGGAAACGTTTGTCAGCCTTTCCGAGTTCCTTTCGCCGCCGTTCCCTCTGTTGTCCGGGACGGCGGCAATTTTCATTCTGGGACAACACCATCACACTGACAAACAGAAAAATTGTACGGCCCTGCCACTCGTGAACCGGAGTGGCAGGGCTGTTTTTATTTCCGGTTCAAAAGGAGAGACAACAAATGACCACCCTCACTTTCAATGACTCATCATGCCACCCGGCAACCGCCGACAACTATTCCGTCACAACGACCTGCTGTGCCGTTTTCGATCATCCGGTCTCGGATGTTCTCGTCACAACCGGAACGGGGGTCGTGACCGTCCGGAGCCGGATCGCCGGTCTGGTTCATCGGGTAAAAGCCGGTATGAACCGGGTCGTGCAATTCGCAAAATCCGGGACACGAATCGTCACCCGATGGATCGGGCAACGGGCCAAACAACAGAATTCAAGCGTCATTCGCCGTACCCGTACCCTTGGCACAAAACTCACCGCTGTGATCAAAAGCCATGTCACACCCCTTGGCACACGAATGAAAGATCGTACCCGCAGGGTCGTTCAAATGGCACGAATCCGTATCACACTGTTTCTGGTTGCCATGCGATTTCATGGAATCGCCGCCCGAAACAAAGCCGCCCGGCTCTGGTCCCAATACAAACCCGCACTGGTTCAAGCCGGTCGGATTGCAATGGTGGCGTCCGTACTTTACCTGTTCGCCAATACCGTGCTCCTGACCAGTTGTGTCATTGTTGCGGCACTGGGTGTGCATGGTTACGACCGGAGTATGGCTCTGCTGATGCAACATGCCAGCAAGAGACACAGGACCGGAACACTCCCCGTTCCCGCTCTCACGGCGGCAAACTGCTGAAGTTGATGCGGACGGGTGAAACGACCTGTCCGCTTTTTTTACATCTGACCATTCAGAAAGACATTGTATGTCACATATCGTCACCATTGAGGTCGAGGTCCGTGATCTGGAAGCGATCCGAAAGACCTGCCAGCGCATGAAATTGGAAGAACCCTGCCACGGAAAAGCGACTGTGTTTCGGAAAAAGGTCAAAGGAACCCTTGTCCGATTTCCTTCCTGGAGTTTTCCCATTGTGATTGACCTACAGGCAGGAAAAATCCAATATGACAACTACGAAGGAAATTGGGGAAATCAAAAGGAACTGGACAAGTTTCTCATGTTCTACGGAGCGGAAAAAGCGAAATTGGAAGCCGAGAAACAAGGTCATGTCTGCACGGAAACCGTACTCGATAACGGCTATCTCAAAATCCAAATTCAACCCAATCGGAATCAACAGGACGAAACGATCAACGTTACCTTTTTACCGGGCGGTGCGTCCCAAGTGGAAACGACCGGATACAGCGGTTCCGGCTGTAGCAAAGCCTCGGATTATGTCGAAAAGGCACTCGGCACACAAACTGGTGAAACACGGACAGCGGAGTATTACGAAGTCATCGAAACCGAAGAAGAACAACAAGAACAGGAATGTCAGTGATGAAAACGCTCAAACAATCCATGGAACAGTATGTAAATGCCTGTTTCAGCGGCCTCTGGGTCGAAACTCACGAACCGGATGAAGCGATCCGGGAAATCAGGGAACTTTGTACGGACAGGGGATGGGACATGGCTGTCTGGAATGTCAATCAAGGACTCAATACAACGAGTAATAAGGTGGAAAGCCCACTGGATGCCATCGCTGCGGCTCCCGGTCTCGGTGGCAAGGAAACGCCCAAAATCATGATCCTTCGGAACTTCCATCGTTATCTGAAATCCAACGAAATCGTCCAGGCGTTGGAACTGGGTATCCAAGATGGGAAATCCGGTCGGACATTTTATGTCGTCCTGGCTCCCTTGGTGCAGATTCCGGTTGAACTCGAAAAACTTTTCACCATTGTGGATCATCCGCTCCCCGATCGTGAACAACTTGCGGCTCTGGCAAACCAGATTTTGAATGAAAGCGGCATCCCGTCTCCCAACCCTTCGGACTTGGTTCCACTTCTTGACGCCGCAGCCGGTCTGACCCGTTACGAAGCGGAAAATGCCTTTTCCCTGTCGCTCACCCAACATCGCCGGATCGTCCCTGAAATCATCTGGGAGATGAAAGCGAACATTCTGCGCAACTCATCCGCCTTGCATCTCTATCGTGGTGAAATCCCCGACTTGGGCGGCTTGACGGCAATGACTTCGTTTTGTACACGGATTCTTGCGAAAAAGGGGGAAGAACGGGCCAAAGGAATCATGCTACTTGGCGTGAGCGGGACGGGGAAATCAGCGTTTTGCAAACGGTTGGGGCATCTTGCCAAACGACCGACTTTGATTCTGGATGTCGGTGCCCTGTTGGGCTCGTTTGTGGGTGATACGGAAGCGGCTCTGCGAAAAGCACTCAAGCAGATTGATGCGATGGGCGAATGTATCGTGATGATCGACGAAGTGGAAAAATGTCTGGCTGCCGGTGGCGGGGACGGTGGCGTGTCCACGCGGCTCATGGGAACTCTCCTCACCTGGCTGAACGACCGGGAAGGCCACTCTTTCGTGGTCTGTACATCAAACGACATCTCGAAACTTCCTCCTGAATTCCCTCGTGCAGAACGGTTCGACGGCATCTATTTCGTGGATTTGCCCGAAAAGGAAGCCAGGGAGGTCATCTGGGGGATTTACAAACGCAAATTTAAAATTACCGATCAGGAACAACCTGACGATGACGACTGGACCGGAGCGGAAATCAAGGCATGCTGCCGCCTTGCGAAACTGCTCGACACGACATTGAAGGAGGCAGCCGAAAACATTGTTCCGGTGGCAAAAACCGCCCAAGAGTCCATTGATTCGCTGCACGATTGGGCGTTCCAACGTTGTCTCGATGCCAATCGTCCCGGAATGTACCGTGGTCGTGGGACAGATCGTAACCGAAGAAATCTCCATACTTCAAAGAATCGCAAGAACGATCCACCCGATGATGCGGCAGCGGTACTTCGCAACTGACACGACGGTTTCGTCCCATTGCAGAAAGAAATCACCGGGGAGCCGATTGCGCCGGCGTCGTAAATCGACAGCCGGCCTGACCGACCCGAAGCCGACTACGGTTCCACAAGACGCATGATCCCGTGATCGGGAATTCTTCTCCATCTCTTCCACTCTATCACAGAAACGGGGAATCCATGTCCAATACATCGTTACTCGATATTCCCACCGTTCAAGTTGCTCCTAATGTACCGTTCGCTGAGGAACTTCAGCGGATCATGGCCGCCGTCAGTATGAGGTTTAGCTGGTTCGGGATCAATCGATCCGTGACACCGACGCAAAAGGAACAGGCGGCGGAAACCTTTGATGCCAAGGGGCAATTCGTTTCCATGGCCAAGAAACTGATTGACACGAGCCACCCGGCCTGGAAAGCCATTGTCAAGGTTCGCGGTAATATCCAAAAGGATTGGGAAACGGGATCGCTTCCTTTTCCCCAGGCGGGGATTCGCTTGGTGCGCCGCGACGAACTCGAAACCTTTATGAGCAAAATGCGAGGGCTGCAAGACGACCTTCAGAAAGCCGAACGTGGACTCAATGTCCATTATGAACGAATCCGGAGGCGAGCCAAGGAAAATCTTGGTGATCTTTACGACAAAAACGATTACCCGGCGTCACTGATCGGAAAATTTACCGTCACATGGGATTTTCCGAACGTGGAAGCTCCCGATTATCTCCGCATGGTATCACCGGCTCTTTACCGTCAGGAGCAGGAAAGAGTCCGCAATCGGTTTGAGGAAGCGGTCTCTCTGGCAGAAGAAGCTTTCGTCAATGAACTGCTCAACATGGTCAATCACCTGATCGAACGGCTGTCCGGTTCGAAAGACGGGAAACCGAAAGTGTTCCGTGATACCGCTGTGACCAACCTGAAAGAGTTCTTCGATCGATTCCAGCGGCTGAACATCGGTTCGTCGGAAGACCTGAATCGGATGGTCGGCAACGTCCGCCGGATCATGGAGGGCAACACACCGGAATTGTTGCGTAACAGTGATTCGTTGCGTCAGCAGATGTCCAGCAGGCTTTCGGTTGTCCAGTCGGAACTGGACGGACTCATGGTGGATCGTCCGCGCCGGAATCTCATTTTACCTCCCCCGAATATGGAAATGGTTCAGGCCGGCTAAAGCGCAAAGACAAAAAGAGGGGGCGGAAATAATTTTTCGCCCCTTCCTTTTGTGTCCCCAATTTCCCAGAAAGAAGCCCATACATGGAATTGATTATCAAGCCAGGCGGCAATATCGTGGGCATCCATTCCGAAGCAATGGATGTTCGCACGTTAGGGACGCGGAAAATCCGGCGTGCGTCCCAGGTCGATCCCAATGCACAAGGCGAATGGACGGCCGACCTTGCCCTAGTCGGTGGTCCCTGTCTTGGCCCATTTCCCACACAATCCGAAGCACTCCGGGCCGAACAAAAATGGTTATCGGCCCATTTGGACGACCTGCAAATCGGGGAGGTGCATCATGTTTGAACACAAGTCACGCGGATTCATCGTCTTTACGGTATCCGGAGGCGTGGTCGGGGACGAGGCACTGGAACTGATTCGGAACAAGAACCGTGCGGTTGAGATGATGACGGCGATCATCGATAACGCCAAGAAACAGGACCCTTATGCCAATCCGGGGAGTTCCTACTTCGACCAGGACTATGCCACAGAATATGAAGAAAAATATGCACAGGCGAGGAACCTCTGTCCCGTTGTGCTGAATGACGATGATGATCTGAAGATCATCGAAATTTTTGAAACGGTCCCGATTCCCTTTTATGTCTTCTGGTTTCGTGGAATCGTCACCCTGTTTAACACTTTGTTTGGGAAAATGAAACATGTTCGCTCGCAAATGTCTCGGTTATGTCGTTTTCGTCATTGACAACGGAGTGCTTCATGGAAATTCTTTTCCACTGCATGACCACGACGAAGCTGTCTGTACGATGATTGCGATCATTAACGAGGAACAAAGTCTGGACTTTGACATCCGTTCCGGTCGTACCCCCGATCCGGAGACGGAACAAAAGTACGAAAGGATGCGGAACGATGCCAGACAACTCGATAACATTGACCTGGAGAATGGGCGGATACTCAATGCCCTGCCCGTAACCGGAGCCGACGCAATCAAGAGGGTGAATGATGGTGATTCCGATGGACAAAAACACTCTTCTCAGGAGTAAGGTGAAAGAATGAGTTTGAACGATATCTTATGCGATCGGTGCCACAAGGAGTCGCTCGCTAAATCGAATGAGAAAAGTATCAAGCTTCAATGGACGAAAACCCCACCGACGGACAAGGATGTCGGGAGATGGTTTGTCTATCGTCATCATGATTTCCGTGTGCCTCGAATATCTGAACTCTTGTTCAGTTGTAATATGGACAGAAAGCTTGTTCTTGAGTCTGTGGAACTGTGGAAATTTGTAGAACAAGGATATGAATTTTTCGCATTACCTGATTGAGGAAGCCGAGGTGAAGAGATGGACAAAAACAAACCGTGAAGAGTCGGTAGGTTCGTACCGTTACAATTCCTGTAAAAATGTGATCAAAGCGTGGAATATCCGCATAGAAAAGGTGTGAAACATGAACGATATGAAAGAAAGCAAAATCAGTGTCGGTCTGCTTCGTGAGAGACTGATGACGTTTTATGCCAAGTGGCGGACTCGTGTTGAATCCGGCTGGAAAGACGAAAACTCTG
>Ga0082212_10007730_pt1 | contig 14146 bp, 13 predicted proteins | sample TergutNt197P3_FD_71548 | JGI IMG/M metagenome (GOLD analysis project Ga0082212, IMG submission 71548) | Neocapritermes taracua P3 segment gut microbial communities from Petit-Saut dam, French Guiana - Nt197 P3 | ecosystem: Host-associated > Arthropoda: Insects > Digestive system > Gut ... | reverse complement strand
CCATTATCATCAAAAAAGACCGGGGCTTTTGATAAATCCATTTTAGGGATTTCCCGGAATCTGGCTAAAGCCGCGGAAAGCGGCGCCCCCAGATAAGACTCGTCGGTTATCCAAGTCAAATCCGCCATGCATCTCAAATCCTGCGTCTGATACGAACTCCCGTGACCGTCATACCCGTCGTCGCCAAGGCTGACGTACCAGTCGTAAAGGATATCGTTTACCTCATCCTCCTCGGCGAATCGTATGAGCGGTATCATCCCCAGCAGTTCTTCATCCCAGTTTTTTTCACCTGTAAGAAAAGCCCTGTGCGTATACTTCACGAACCCCCAGACCTTACAGAGTTTTTGCAGGTTCTCGGCTTGCGCGCGCATGGAGTCCGATAGAGATCCGCTGTCACCGGGCGCGCCGGGCACTTCGGGCGACAGCCCGGATATAGGCGGTGATAAGGGTACCGTCGGCGTCACAGGTATCTGTGATGGCGGTTGTTCGGATGACGACTGTTGTTCGGATAATGGCGGCGTCGTGAGTATAGTTGCCGCGTCATCGTAAGGATCGCGCTCATCGGATAAATCAAGCGAGCGTGAACAGCTTGTTATCCCATAGATCAAAAAAACGCAAAACAGCAGGAAAAAGTATTTTTTCATCTTCATCACGTGCTTTCCAGGATACAGTACTCGACGCTCATCCATCTTTTTTTACAGGCAAATCATATCTCATTACCACATTTTTTCTCTTAAAGATTTTCTATACGAAACGGCAACCGCTTTTTTACGATTGCCCCAGCACTACTGAGACTATTCAGTTTTCATCATCAAGATACTTGTGCGGTTGCTCCTTATAATCTGCCACATAGTACCCCTCGATGTGGGTATAGTCCTTCGGAACAACCGCATCCGGGTTACCGCCATCAACAGCCAAGCCCGCGGCGTCATAGAAAATGCGTTCCAGATATTCAAATTTTGAGTACATCCTCTGTGAAGCCCAGACAAGCGCGTTGCGGACATACGCCGCGTGTTTCTCAAACAAGGAGTAATCGAACTCTATACGCAGATGCGCCGCCAGCAGGACGATAAACGAAATAACCGTTCTGGTATTTCCCTCGCGGAACGGGTGTGTCTGCCAGATTTTCGCGGCGATGCGGACGAGCTTGAACAATATGTCCTGTTTTTGCTCACTTTTCTTCAGTTTTGAGATTTCTTTTGAAGTCTCGTCAAGCTCTTTCTTAATCTGGGTTGGATGCGCGTAGCGCACCGTGTCGCCTCCCAGCACCTCCTCGTGTTTGATCACGGGGATCGTTCGGAACTCGCCGGCCCAGTCAAACAGGTTATCAAAAATGATCCTATGAATTTCGCAGAGCGTCTCCGTATTGAACTTGCTGAAGCGGTGGGCATAGATCATCGCCATCGTATGCTTGGTGACATCGCCCTCAGCCCGGCGGAGTTCTTCGGCGTCACGGATGTTCCCTAAGTTTCGGAGTACATCCGTATCGTCAAATAAATAAGGGTCCCTCATATACTACACCTCCGCCAAATGATAAGCCCGCAGCGTATTCATAAAGCTCTCTTGGAAGCTGAGGTCACCGTTTGCCCAGCGTGAAAGGTTCTTTTCGGTTTCCTCGCTGACGGGAATACCTTCAAGCGCGGTCATTGCATTGCCGAAAGCGAGAGATTTTTTTCTTTCTTCAACTGGCATCAGCTCCATCGCGGCGCAGCGGCGGATGGTAGTCAGCTTACGGCGCAGACTGTCGTCGAGTATATCCGATGCGGCCTCTATCTTCTCAAGACGGTCATCTATTTCATGGATTTTTTCAAGCGCATGAGCGCGCTCATCCAATTCGGCACGGATACGGGGCAGATGATCTTCCCGGACATATTCGCTTGACAGCTTGCCGTCAACCCTGTATTGAAGGTATGCGTATTTCTTACCGGATATGGTTTTTGTAGAGATATATCCTTCCTTCAGCAAGGCAAGCCTGTTTTGGCAGTCCGCTTTATCCCGGAGCAGCGATGCGTATTCATTGTATATTTCTTGATATTCCATAGCTCAGTCCCACCTTTCTGTGTTCGTTGATAGTGTACCACAATTAACCTCAGTTATCAAGAACAAAATGTTGTTGAGAGGTTAAATTTTACCCTCAAATACTCAGAGTGGAAAAAGGGCAACCGTCTTTTACGATTGCCCCTGCATAGTTGCGTCTATCCAGTTTTTTGGCACCACCATTTTTATTAACATGCCGGGAACACTCGCGATTTCAATCATGAGATGAAACGGCATACAAAATTCTCACGTAATAGATATCGACAGAAAAGGGAAAAAAGATATAAAGCAAAAGCCGGAAGATTAAAGCGCACCAGCCGCGGCGCCCCGCCCCTGTCAAGAGGTTACGAGTCGGCAACTCATTTTAGCCCGCCCACCCGCGTGACGCCGCTGGAAAAAAGCGTTCGGTACATGGGGTGGGTATCATATTGGCGACAGTAAACACCAGTAAGAAGTGCAGCATGCCAATAAGACAAGATGCAACCGCCAGTATCTGATCAGAAACGAGTATCGTCAGCATTGAAAAGGTAAATCAGTTCTTTGTAACTGAGCGTGGAAAGAGACGGCGGCCCGCAGGGAGGGCGGGGGTAGAAGCTCAAGGTACGGTTGTGAGTTTGCAGGGGCGGGGCGCCGTCTCTGTAGTTGAGTTGTTGCTGTAAATAGGGTTACAAATAGTTGTATATGTTACTATTTGTATTCTAAATATGTACTGATATTACTTGATTATCTGCTCTGTATATGTTATGATAGTCAAGGGTGTTAACAGTGTCAAATGTATCCAGTGGCAGGGGTTATGTATATTCTATCCAGTATCATGTCGTTTGGTGCGTAAAGTACCGGCATGAGGTTTTGGTTGGTGACGTTGAGCGGTCTTTACATACTATTCTGTACAAGATAGCGGAGGATAACCGCTTTCAGATAATCGAGTATAACGCCAATAAGGATCATATACACCTTCTGCTTAATTGTAAGCCACAGCACTATATCCCGGATATCATGAAAGCCATGAAGGGCGTTTCCGCCAGGCTGCTCATGAAGGAGTTCGGCGATGAACTCAGGAGCAAACTATGGGGCGGGCATCTCTGGAACCCGTCATATTTCATTGCGACAGTCAGCGAAAACACAGAAGAGCAGATAAAGACATACATCCGGAGTCAAAAGTGAGGTAGGGCCGTGGAAAAGGGCTATAAGTTCAGAATATATCCGACGCCCGGGCAGGTGGGGCATATATGCAAAACGTTCGGCTGCGCCCGTTTCGTGTATAATTATTATCTGGATAGGCGCCAGGAGTTATATAAGGCTGATAAGACGGTAATGGGGTATAAAGCGTGCTCTGGTGATTTGACGCGACTGAAGAAAGAACTGGAATGGCTAAAGGAGCCGGACAGTATAGCGCTTCAAGCGTCGCTTGAGCGTCTTCAGGTCGCTTACGATAATTATTTCGAAGCTCGTGAGCGCGGCGATAGGGGCTGGGGCTTTCCGGCGTTTAAGAGCAAGAAGGATAACGATCAAAGCTACACGACGAAACTCGTCAACGGAAATATACAGTTATATGAGGGGCATATAAAGCTGCCGAAGCTCGGGCTTGTGGAGTGCAGGGTATCGAAGGAAGTACAGGGTCGAATCCTCAACGTGACAGTGTCGCGGTCTCCGAGCGGGAAATACTTCGTATCGCTGTGCTGTACTGACGTTATACACCCACAGCTCGAAAAGACAGGCGCTATTATAGGGCTGGATCTCGGATTGAAAGACTTCGCAATAGATAACAGCGGTAATGTGTATATAAACCACAGGGTCTATGCAAAGGAAGAAAAGAAACTCGCTCGCCTCCAGCGTCGGCATTCGCGAAAGCAAAGCGGATCCCGGAACAAGGAGAAAGCGCGGGTAAAGGTAGCGCGGGAACATGAGCATATCGCAAACTGCCGTATGCACTTACACCATGAACTGTCCACCAGACTTATCAAGGACTATGACATAATCTGTATTGAGGGCCTTAACGTAAAGGGCATGGTCAGGAACCATAAACTCGCGAAATCAATAAGCGACGCGAGTTGGGGCGAGTTTGTGCGTCAGCTCAGGTACAAAGCGGAATGGTACGGCAAAACGGTAGTACAGACGGATACGTTCTTTGCGAGCACGCAGTTATGCTCGACGCCGGGGTGCGGTTGCAAAAACACTGACGCAAAGAACATGAGTGTCAGGGAGTGGACGTGCCCGGAGTGCGGGGCCCGCCACGACAGGGACCGGAATGCTGCGCAGAATATCCTGAATGAGGGTTTACGGCTTCTGGCTGAGAAACGAAAAATCGCATAGTAATCATCCAAACGGTAGGGCAGGAACTGTCCGAACCGACCCAACGCTTGAGGAGAGTGCGTAAGACTCCACTTACGGGAGCAGCCGCTCGTCGATCCAAGAATCACGTGACTTTAGTCGTGTGAGTGTTCAAAGCCTGTTTTCAATTCTAATCAAGAACCCATTGCATGTCAATAAAAAATATAACAAAATGCTTGCAATCGCGTGGAAGGTGTGATAGAATCCCGTCGTAGGTGAGGAAAGTCTGTCTGAGTGGGAAGCCCCGCTCTTTTTTCTGCAATACATCATTATGTAATAATTGTGTACGCTATATGTATATTTTATGTATTTTCCCCCGGAAACGGGCTGATTTCCGGCAAAAGTACACGGGCAGCCGGGAATAGTAATAGTTCCTATAAGTAAGGTCACCGACACTACAATAACTATGAAGGAGTACAGCAATGAACGCCGAATTTTTCTCTGCTATTGCGGATATAGAACGGGAGAAGGGCATACCTCAGATCTATATGCTCGAAAAAATAGAGCAGGCTCTGCTGGCGGCCCTGAAAAAAGATTATCCCAATTGTACCGAATGTGCCCGCGTAATGCTGGACCCGGTCGAAAAGACCGTTGACATGTTCCTGCAGAAAACTGTCGTGGATATCGTAGAAAACCCCAACACACAGTACTCGCTTGAACAGGCTCAGGCTATTTCGCCGGACCTGGTCACGGGGGACGTAGTCAACGAACCGGTAGACACGAACAGATTCGGTCGCATTGCCGCGCAAGCCGCGAAACAGGTCATTATCCAGGGAATCCGGGAGGCGGAGCGGAACATAGTTTACGACGAATTTACTTCAAAAGAACACGAAATACTCACCGGCGTCGTGACGAGGGTCGACCCCCGGACCGGCGGCGTTTCTATTCAGATCGGCTCTAACTCCGAACACACCGAGGCAATGCTCTCATCGGGGGAGCGCATTCCGGGCGAGACGCTGAGAGACGGCGACAGGATAAAAGTCTACGTGATAGAGGTCAGGAAATCCACGCGCGGCCCCCAGATCCTGATATCGCGCACTCATCCAGGCCTTGTCAAGCGCCTGTTTGAACTGGAGGTCCCGGAGATATTCGAAGGCATCGTCGAAATACGCAGCATAGCGCGGGAAGCCGGTAACCGTACGAAAATAGCGGTACTGTCCAACGATTCCGACGTCGAGCCTATCGGGGCGTGCGTCGGGCCGAAAGGTTCCCGCGTCAATACGATAGTTAAGGAACTGGGCGGCGAAAAGATCGATATCGTCAGGTTCAGCGACGATCCCACGGAGTATATCGCGTCGGCCCTTGCCCCGTCCGAAGTAGTGTCCGTCAGCGTGCTTGAAGACGGCAAGTCCTGCCGTGTAGTCGTGCCGGACAGTCAGTTGTCGCTGGCCATCGGCAAAGAGGGGCAGAATGTCCGGCTGGCGGCGCGCCTGACCGGGTTCAAGATAGACATAAAGGCAGAGTCGCAAGCGTGAGCAGAATGCAGAATGCAGAGTGCAGAATGCAGAATGCAGAGTGAAGTAAATGCCAAAAAACACACCATTGCGGCAATGCCTTGGCTGCCGCGAAATGAAACCGAAACAAGAACTCATCCGTGCGGTAAGGTCGCCGGAAGGCGAAGTTTCGCTGGACTTCAAGGGTAAGAAACCCGGACGCGGCGCCTACGTCTGCCCCAATGCAGCGTGTCTTAAGCGGGCGGTCAAATCAAGGGCGTTATCGCGGGCGTTCGGCGTCGAGATCCCTCCGGAGGTCATGGAAGCCCTTACGGAACAAATCACAGCCGGAGACGAAGAAATCTCTCCCGCGTCTGCACCCCCCCGTTAATTCTACATTCTACATTCTACATTTTACATTCTACATTTTACATTATATTACGGAGCGTATTGATGGATCGTAATCTTCAAATACTGGGACTGGCTAATAAAGCGGGCCTGCTCGCCGTCGGCGGCGAAGCCGCCGGCACGGCAGCGCGGAGCGGCAAGACAAAACTAATAATCTCCGCAAACGACGCATCCGAAGGCGCGCACCGCAGGGCGCGCACCAGCGCGGAAGCCGGGTACGCCTTGCATATAATCTCACCCTACACAAAATATGAACTCGGCAGCGTAGTCCGGCGGGGAGCGCCGGGAACGCTGGCTGTGCTGGACGCCGGGCTCGCAGCGCGGTTCATGAAAGGCCTGGCGGAAATTTACCCGGACCACTATGGCGGAGCGGCGCGGATGCTGGCTGACAAAGCGCGCGATCTGAAAGAATCAAGGAAGCAAGCCGCACCCGGCAGGAGGAGGACGACACAATGAGTACAATGTTTAAATACAGGGTCCATGAGGTGGCTAAGGATTTCAAGCTGCCGACCAAAAAGATAACTGAAATACTCACCCAATACGCGACGACGCCAAAGAATCATATGCAGGTCCTGACTGCCGGTGAACTCGACGTTATCTTCGAATATCTGACGATAAACAATCAGATAGAGAGTATTGAGGAAATATACGCCGTCGTCTCGCCTCCGGCGACTCCTCCCCGTAAAGACCCGGGAAAAGACGCTAAAGCCGCCGAACCCGGACATGAAGCAGACGGCGCCGTAAAGAGCGCCGCGGAAAGCGCCGCCGTGGCCGGCTCCGCGCCGGCGGGCAGGCTGCCGCAGAAAAAACCCGACAAACCCTTCACGCCGCGCCAGGCTCCGCAAAAGCGCGTAGTCGACACTTCAGGAGCGACGATCAACATAGCAAAATACGACGAACGTCTCGATAATCTCGTCCCCGAACGCGCAGAAAACATGAAGCGCGGCAAGGAAAAAATAGTCAGGAAAGGACAGCAGCGGCAGCAGACGATGGCCTCCGGGGCTAAACGGCGCCAGGAGGAGCGCGACAGGATGCACAAACTCCAGCTTGAGATAGCCAAAAAAGCGCCGCTCAAGGTCATGATACCTGACGAGATCAGCGTCGGCGACCTCGCTTCGCGAATGAAAAAAACCGGGTCGGAAGTCGTGCGCCAACTCGTTAAACTAGGCGTAATGGCTTCACTGTCCGATATCATAGACCATGACACCGCGGCTCTTGTCGCTATCGAACTGGGCTGTAAAGTCGAAAAGGAGATCGTTATTACGATCGAAGAGCGCCTCATCGGCGACAGCAAAGACAAGGACGAGGACCTGGTCCCGCGCGCTCCTGTTGTCGTCGTTATGGGCCATGTCGACCACGGCAAGACGTCGCTTCTTGACAGGATAAGGGAAGAGAGCGTAGCAGCCGGGGAAGCCGGCGGGATAACGCAGCATATAGGGGCTTACCAGACTTCGATCCACGGGAACCCGATAACCTTCCTCGACACGCCCGGGCATGAAGCGTTTACGGCAATGCGGGCGCGCGGAGCGAGCGTTACGGATATCGCGATACTTATCATCGCCGCGGACGACGGTATCATGCCTCAAACGGTCGAATCAATAGACCACGCAAAAGCGGCTTCCACCCCGATCATAGTCGCGATCAACAAAATGGACGTACCCGGGGCAAACCCGGACAAGATAATGCAGCAACTCACCGAATACGGACTCGTGCCGGAGGAGTGGGGCGGGGAAACGGTCGTGTGCCCGATATCCGCAAAGACAGGCGACGGGATAGACCATTTGCTTGAAATGATAATCCTGACGTCCGAGATAGCGGAACTGCGGGCAAATCCAAACCGCCTGGCGCGCGGGACAGTCATAGAAGCCAGGCTGGACAAAGGCCGCGGCCCGCTTATGACCGTCCTCGTTCAAAACGGCACGCTCAATCAGGGCGACACCATCATTGCCGGTACGGCAGTCGGAAACGTCCGCGTGATGCTGACCGAGCAGGGCGAACGGATAAAAAGCGCGGGGCCGTCTGTACCGGTCGAGATATCCGGTATGTCGGAGGTCCCGAACGCGGGAGACCTGTTCAACGTCGTCACCGATGAACGCATGGCAAAAGAACTTGCGTCGCAGCGCAAAAGCGAGAAGAAAGACTCATCGGCGCCTATGTTCAAAGTGTCGCTCGAGGATCTGTTCTCAAGGATACAGCAGGGAGAACTCAAGGATCTCAATATAATCGTCAAAGCGGACGTGCAGGGCAGCGCTGAAGCTATAAAGTCTTCTCTTGAAAAACTGACCAACGAGGAAGTCCGCGTCCGCGTCATTCATTCGGGGGTCGGCGCCATCAGCGAGTCCGACGTCATGCTGGCCTCGACCAGCGGCGCTATCATTGTCGGCTTCAACGTGCGCCCGGATAATCCCGCCCGCGACAGCGCTTTGCGGAGCAACGTCGATATGCGTATGTACCGCGTGATCTACGACTGCATCAACGAGATCGAGTCCGCGATGAAAGGTATGCTCGCGCCGAAATACCATGAAGTCATTTACGGCCACGCCGAGGTCAGGCAGCTTTACAAAGCGTCCAGCATCGGCACGATCTGCGGCTGTTATGTCCAGAGCGGCAAGATAATCAGAAACAGTTTCGCCCGCGTTGTCAGGGACGGCATAGTCGTGCACGAGGGCGCTATCGCCTCGCTGCGCCGCTTCAAGGACGACGCGAAAGAGGTCGCCGTAAATTATGAATGCGGTATCGCTCTTGAGAAATTCAACGACGTCAAAGAAGGCGACGTAATAGAGTGCTTCGCCATGGAAGAGATAGCTCAATGATTTAGGAGTTAGGAGTTAGGAGTTAGGGGACGGGGGCTACGGATCTAGTATGCAGCAAAAAAAGATACAGAGGGTCAATGAGGATATCCAGCGGGTGCTGGCCGATTTGCTCCGCAATATCAAGGACCCCCGCGTGAAGCAGGGGATGATCAGCGTCACGTCGGTAGACACAACGAACGACCTTCGCCAGGCTAAGGTCTTCCTGAGTGTTTTCGGGCTTGAGTCCGAAAAAGAATTCATGAAAGGCCTGAGATCGGCGTCCGGTTTTTTACGGCATGAACTGGGACAGTCACTCAGTCTGCGTTATACTCCGGAACTCCAGTTCGAACTTGATAAATCGATCGAACGCGGCGCGAGGATCAACTCCATGCTGAATGAACTTGACATCCCGGAGGATAGAGGATAGAGGATAGAGGATAGAGGATAGAGGATAGAGGATAGAGGATAGAGGATAGAAGGTAGAAGGTAGAAGGTAGAGAGTGCTGATATGCTCATAGATACTACAGAGGCCGCGGGGTGGCTCAGGGAACGCGACGACTTTCTTATTATCACGCACAGGCGTCCGGACGGCGATACTATCGGCTGTGCCGGCGCTCTTGCGCAGGGTCTGCGTGAATCCGGAAAAACGGCGTATGTACTGTATAATCCGGAAACTACGCCGCGATACCTGCGGTTTGTCAAGGACTATTGGGCTCCGGAAGGGTACTCCCCGGCGCATGTGATAGCCATTGACACCGCGTCTTTGGAGTTGTTTCCCAAAAACGGCGAGGCGTTCGCCGGCTCTGTCTCGCTTGGCATCGACCATCACCCTTCGAATACGCTCTATGCGAAAATCACCTGTCTGAACGAAACCGACGCCTCATGCGGCGAGACGATATATAAAATCCTTATCGCCATGTCCGGCGGCATAAGCGCTAAAAGCGCCGAACATCTTTACGCGGCTCTGTCTACAGACACAGGCTGCTTTTCTTTTGCCAACACCACCGCCGACACTCTGCGCACAGCGTCTCTTCTCATTGACGCCGGCGCTCCGCACAGGGAACTCAACAGGCTCCTGTTCAGAACCAGGACCCGCGGCCGTATCAAAATCGAAGGATTTATTTACTCGGGCCTCGAGTTTCATTTCGGCGGCGCGGCGGCTTTTTCGACTATTACGCGCGACATGATGGAAAAAGCAGGCGCGGACGAGGACGACGTCGACGATATCGCTTCGATACCGGGCTCGATCGAGGGCGTCCTTGCGGGGATCACAATACGCGAACTCACATCTGAGCGGGACTGCAAAGTGTCTGTCAGGACGTCGCCGTCAGTAAACGCGCACGCTATCTGCGAGCGTTTCGGCGGAGGCGGCCACCCTATGGCGGCCGGTTTCTCTGTCGAAATGCCGGTCGATGAAATCAAAAAAGAGTTGCTCGCCGTTTTAGGCGGCTTCCTCCCGGAAAATCTATGACCGGGATAATAATCGTTGACAAACCCGCGGGCTGGACCTCTCACGACGTCGTGGCGAAACTGCGCGGGGCGCTGAAAGAAAAACGTATCGGCCACGGCGGCACGCTTGACCCGCTGGCGACCGGCGTACTGCCGGTTTTTATCGGGCGCGCGACGCGGGCGGCCGAGTTTTGCGAAAACGCCGAAAAAGAGTACATCGCCGGGCTCAGACTGGGGCTTGCCACCGATACGCAAGATATAACCGGCGAAACCGTTTTCTCATGCGGCGCAGTCTGCGGCGAGTGCGGCGCACAGGTTTCGACAGACGATATCTTATCTGTACTCAGAAGTTTTACAGGCGCACAGAAACAGACGCCGCCTATGTATTCGGCGGTCAAAATCGGCGGAAAAAAACTCTACGAGATGGCGCGTCAGGGAGTCACAGTCCCCCGACCGGAAAGAGACATTACCATTTCCGAAATCGAATTGCTTGGCCGGGCGCACGATGAACTCACGCTCCGTGTCGTTTGCTCAAAAGGCACGTACATCCGCACCCTATGCCATGATATAGGCGCCGCGCTTGGATGCGGAGCAGCGATGTGTTCGCTCCGCAGGACGAGAGCCGGCGCGTTTACTATCGACCAGGCTCACGCGCTGGATCGTGTTTTGGAAGCGGGCGGCGCCGGCCTGGTCGGTTCTGTACTGATCCCGGTCGACAAGATTTTTTTGCAATACCCGCCGGTCACACTCGGCATGCAGGACGCCGCTGCGTGTAAAAACGGCACGCCCCGCAGCGCCGGGCTCATTGCGGACGGCACGTACAGGTTCTATGGACCCGATAATGAGTTCCTAATACTCGGTATGGTAAAGTCCGGTAAAATCGAGATAATCAAAGGCTTTTTTGAGGTATAGCGTGAAAAGGTGCGCTGTAACGGGGACATGCGCGAGCAACAAAAGGAATGGACTTCAATTATGATCGAACCTATGAACTCAGCAATGAATATTACCGTTGAGAAAAAGCGCGCGATCGCTCTCGGTTTTTTTGACGGGGTACACATCGGGCACAGTGCGCTGATGAGAAAGGCCCTCGAAATCGGTATCGAAAAGAATCTGATCCCCTCCGTCATAACTTTCGACACGCATCCGCTGAGCCTTGTGAGCGGTAAAACCATCCCGCTGATCAACTCTCCCGAGGACAGGGCGGGGCTTATTCACCGGATATTCGGTATAGACGATATCATTTTTCTGCACTTCGACGAAGAGACCGCAGGTATGGCGTGGGATAAATTCATTGACCATCTGGTGGATGAGTTCGGGGCGCGCCATCTCGTCGCCGGCCATGATTTCAGGTTTGGAAACGGCGGCAGGGGCAACAGCGATCTTTTATTGAGTAAATGCGGCGACCTTGGGATAGGCTGTGATATTATCCCGGAGGTCAAATACGACGGCGTCACCAGTAGTTCCACATATATCCGCAGCCTCATCTCTCAGGGCGATATCGCTCGCGCCAACGCTTTTCTCGGCCACCCCCACGTCCTTACCGATCTCGTCCGGTACGGTTACCGCCTCGGCAGGACTCTGGGTACGCCGACTATCAATATGTGTTTCACCGAAGGTACGCTGATCCCGGCTTTCGGAGTCTATGCGACCAAGGTTTTCCTCGGCGACGGCGTCACGAGGGTCGGCGTAACGAACGTCGGCGTGCGTCCGACTGTCAACAGTTCAGGGCAGACTACGGCGGAGACGCATATCCTTGGTTACCAGGGGAATCTTTACGGCCGTCAGGTGCGCATCGAGCTCCTCGCGCGCCTTCGCGAGGAGATAAAGTTCCGCGATACCGATGAACTGAAAGCGCAGATACAAAAAGACTGCAACGCGGTACTGCGGTTTTTCGCTAAATAATATCGGAATTATCACCGTACTCATCATTCATTTTTTTACGCAGTCGTTTCCTGCTGCCCGCGAGTACGATGACAATGATGACTGATACTATCACAGTCACGGCCATTCCCGCGATTCCGCCGTAAAAGAGCATTTCACCGTTTGATAAATTCATACTTCCACCTATCCGTTCCGCCTACTCTATCCAATTGTTTTCGCGCAGCTGCGCGATCAACAGTTCAAGCTGCTGCATTTCGGGGTCGGACCCTCCCGGTTTGTTGTTTGCGCCGTACAGGGCGACTGCTCTTTCATAGTACTGTTTTGTCAGCGAATAGTCGCGGCTTTCCCTCTTTATGGCGGATTGCCTGTCCGCTTCAAGGAATGCCTGCCGTACCGGCACGCGGTAATCATTTGGAAACAGATCGGACATATGATCCAATACACGGGCAGCACGGTCGAGTTCCCCTGTGTTATGAAGCAGTACAGCCAGGTTTTGCATTATGTGGAATTGCGGCGTCCCGGTATCAATCAACTGCCCGAATAACACTATCGCACTCTCAAAATCGCCGTTTTTCACATATGCGTCCGCGAGGCGCTCCGTCATTTCCGGGACCCGCTCAAGCGGTATCCGGCTCAGCGCTTCGGATAGCAGCGCAACGGAGTTTTCCGGTTGCCCGAGAATCGTGTAAATCTCGTCCTCAGTATGATATGCCCGGTATCGAAGATAATCGTCGTCCGTCAACAAGATAACCCTAGTAAACGCTTCGAGCGCATCATCATATTCCCGTTTTTCAAAACTTATCTCCCCGCTCAGCATATCAAGCGAGTCCGCTTCGAGATTCAGGGACTGCGCTTTTTTTAATACCTGTTCGGCTTCCGTTACATTTCCGGTCCTTGCGAGGGAAATAGCATAATCGCGGAAATATACGGGGTTGTCCTTAACAAACCGCACGGCGATCTCAAAACTTTCGCGCGCCGCATCGTAGTCCGGCGCCCCCGGCTGATAATAAAAACAGTTGCCAAAAATATAATAGATATCTCCGAAGCTCCTTTCCGCTTCGGGGACGGCCTGAAACTCCGCGATATTTCCGAGATTCCGCTCAATATACGTCTTACAGGCGTCGATATCCCCGCTGTCCCAGAGCCTTTCCGCCATGGCATGGTACGGGTCGATCCTGTCCCAAAACATAGAAAGCGCCGATTCGTAATCCTCCTGCGGGCGGGACCCGTAATTGATACCGTAAATCGCTTCGTAGAAACGTTCTTCTTTCTCCTGTGCCATAACTCTTCCGCCAAAAACCGCGGTCCCGGCGAAGATGATGAAAACCAGCGGCAATATCACAGCAGCGGCAACCATTTTTGCCCGCGCTATTTTCCATTTTGTATCAAACTTGTGTATTTTCCGCACGGCGCCGGCAAGCTCCGCCCCGGTCGCAAAGCGTTCCGCGGGCTGAATCTGCATCGATTTTTCTATAACATATACGATGCCTTCGCCATACCGGCTGAGTTTTGCCAGCGGTATTACCTCCACCGGGTTTTCTGGCGGGCGCGTGCCTGTGAGAAGATGATACATAGTCGCTCCGAGGCTGTAAATATCCGAGCGTTCCCAATCGATACCGGCGCTGTTGACAGGTGGAGGAAAACCGGCATCCGGGTCACCGGTGCTTAACGCCACGCCTGAGTCAAGCGCCCCGCCGCGGCTTCTTTTATAACTGTCATATATCTCATACTGCTCAGGTGAAGCATAGCCCGGGCTCCGGCTTATGAGCCTTATATCATTTCCGCCAACCAATGCCGCATTAAAGTCAATGAGGC
>Ga0082212_10007729_pt1 | contig 14146 bp, 12 predicted proteins | sample TergutNt197P3_FD_71548 | JGI IMG/M metagenome (GOLD analysis project Ga0082212, IMG submission 71548) | Neocapritermes taracua P3 segment gut microbial communities from Petit-Saut dam, French Guiana - Nt197 P3 | ecosystem: Host-associated > Arthropoda: Insects > Digestive system > Gut ... | reverse complement strand
AAAAGCTGCTGGATAATAGCGCGCCGACCGACGATGATACGGAATTCTCTTTTGCGGTCTACTATAACCCCGCTACCGATGATTTTGGCGCCGCGACGCGCCTCGATTTGGAAGCGCACCCTGTACGCTCCGCTATTAGCGTCGATACGTCAGCCAATGGTTCGCATTATTTCACGTTGAAAAACGGCGGGCAGGCGTTCATCGATGGTCTCCCGGCAGAGTATTACTACTGGGTGGTGGAACTCGGCCCCGCATCAGGCTACTCGACGCCGGAATACTCCGTCTCCGGCGCCGTTGCGCAGGGCAGAACCCAGGCTATACCGGCCGCGCAGGGGTTCAGGACCGGTCCTTTCAGGATGTCGGGTGCAGCGGCGACCGCCGTGTTTTACAATTCAAAGAGCGTGATGCACCTGAATGGAAATACAAATGGCAATAATGAAAACGGGGATGCGGGCCTAAACGCGTTTCTCCGGATTGGTAAGATCGCTATAAGGCTCGCACAGGGCGGCGACGAGCTGATAAATGTCAGGGGCGAGGAGTTCGCGTACACACTCCAGTACCGGGAAGGCCCCGGAAGCGACTGGAAGCCCGTAAACCTATCCGGCAGGTTCTCCACCGGCGTAAGCGCACTCGCCCCGGACGGCGAGTTTGGCGGCGGGCGGGTAACTAGCGCCCCGAACGGCGGATTCATGCTTAACCACTACGGGGAAGCATATATCGAGATTGACCCGGCTTATGAGTACCGTGTGATAGAAGCGGCGAACCCGGACTATGCTTCCGCTTACGCTTTGTCCATTTATGAAAACGGCGCATGGACGGCCATGACCGGGGGCCCCGTCAATGCTTACTGGAAAGACAGGGGGCAGGAGCGGGTTTCCGATGCTTTCCGCGTGCGCCCCGACGGTTTCTACAAGATGGTGTTCACAAATGTCGACGTCCCTTCCCATACGCTTACCATCAGCAAGACCACTTCAGAGCCTGGCGACCCTGAAGAGCTTTTCCAGTTTGAAATCGTTTACACGGGGGGCGGGCTCAGCACCGAGGTCCCGTGGACTGTCCCGCTGACGACCGACCCCGGCGTTTATGAAGCGATGCTCATAACCGGAAACGACGGCCTTTCGCTGGACGGGCGGATTACGGACGGGACGGTATTAAATCTCAAGAGTGGCGAGTCTGTTAGTGTTTCCGACTTATTTTCCGGCCACTATATAGTGCGCGAACTGACGGGAGGGGGATACGGCGCTTTTTACTGCATCAACGGCGGGAGCCTTACGGAGGCGGTCGGCGGGGAGACGGAAGGGATACATCTCACCGGCGCGACGCAAGTGGATTTTGTCAATACCTCGACCGGTGCGCGTGGCGGTTTGGATACGTCCGGTTCAGCGGGCGGGGATGATATGTCTGATGATTTTGACTTCGAAGATTTCGATTCCGACTTCGACCTCGGCGACGGTAACATGCCCGGGGGCGGGCTGTCCCCGCAGACGGGCGACGAGCGTACCCCGCGAAACGCGGTTGTAATGCTTCTTATCGGGGTGGGTTGCGTGACCGCAGCCGAAATCTACCGCAGGCGTAATCTCCAATAACATTACGGTCGGGTCTAGACGGTCGGGCCTAGACACTGTCGGGTCTAGACGGTCGGGCCTAAGTCCCCTGCTTCCTCGCTATCACCCGCGTCACCGCGCTGACTATGTCCGACGCCGACAGGTTATACTCTTCGCGTAGGAAGTCTTCTGTCCCGACTTGTCCGAACCTGTCCGTGACGCCCACCATCTCTATCGGGACAGGTTTCATCTGCGCTGTGGCTTCAGCTACGGAGGATCCGAGCCCGCCGAGGATGTTGTGGTTCTCGGCCGTCACCAACGCCCCGGTCTTCCGGGCGCAGGCGTCAATCAACTCGCGGTCGATTGGCTTCCAAGTGAACAAGTCGACGACTCCGGCTGAGATGTTGCTGGTTTTAAGTATAGCGGAGGCCTTTAGCGCCTCGACGACCATAATACCGCTTGCAATAATCGTGACGTCAACCCCGTCTATCAGCGTATTGCCCCTGCCAATCGTGAACGTCGACCCGTCTTCGTACACTGCGGCTGTGTTCTTGCGCACCATACGGATGTAATACACGCCGTATAGATCCACCAACTGAGTAATCACATCCGCCAGCATGACGGGATCTGTCGGTTCGATAAGTGTGATCCCGGGTATCGAGCGCAACACGCCCATATCCTCGAACGGCATATGCGTGCCGCCATTGTACGCCGCGGTTATCCCGGGGTCCGACCCGATAATGCGTACGTTTTGCTTCGCGTATGCGGCCGAGACCATAATCTGGTCGCAGGCGCGGCGCGATGAAAAGCATCCGAACGAATGCGCGAACGGGATTTTGCCCATGGCCGACAACCCCGCCGCTATCCCTATCATGTTCGCTTCCGCGATCCCGCACTGGATAGCCCTGTCGGGGAACCTGGTGAAGAAGGGTTTCATCCCCGATGAGCCGATAAGGTCCGCGTCAAGCGCGATGATATTCTCGTTTTCAAGCGCAAGGTCGATAAGCCTCTCGCAGTAGACGTCGCGCATAAGCCGGGGGTTTTGGTCGAATCCTTCGTGTAAAGTAAACATCTGCGCAGTCCCCCCTATCGCGTTTTCGCCGCGGCGCGCGCTTCTTCGAGCCTTTGCACCGCGGTATCTATGGCTTTTTCGATCTGATCTTTCTTGAAGTTCATATGGTGATTGCCCGCAATACCTTCAGCGAAGTCGCACCCGTACCCTTTGACGGTGTCGAGGACTATAGCGCTTGGCTTGTCGCTTACGCCCTTTGCTTCCAGTATCGCCGTTTTTATCATGCCCGGGTCGTGGCCGTCCACGGTCCGGGTATGCCATCCGAACGCTTTGAATTTTGCCTCGATATCACCCAGGTCCAAAACTTCTTTAGTGAATCCGTCGAGTTGCTGTTTATTCCAGTCAATAAACGCAATCAGATTGCCGAGTTTATTGTGGGCGGCGAACATCGCGCCTTCCCAGACCTGCCCTTCGTCGCATTCCCCGTCGCCCAGGATCAGGTATGTGACGCTGTCCGACCCGTTGAGGCGGCATCCGAGCGCAATCCCAATCGCGGTCGAAATACCCTGCCCCAGCGACCCGGTGGTCATATCCACGCCCGGGGTTTTATGCATATCGCAATGGCTGGGCAGGCTGCCTCCGCCCTGGTTGAGTTCCAGAAGTTTCTCCTTTGTGAAGAAGCCCCGCAGGCACAGCGTCGCGTAAAGCGCGGGCCCCGCGTGCCCTTTCGACATAACGAGCCTATCCCTTCCATCCCAATCCGGTTTTTCGGGGTCGCACCGCAATTCCCCCCCATAAAGCGCGGCGAGCGTTTCGACGATTGACATCGCCCCGCCTATGTGACCAAAGCCAAGGTATGAGAAGGTCTGCAGCGTCACCAGCCGGATCCCTTCCGCAACGACCCGTAAATCGCGCGTTTCTTTATCAATTTCCATAAAAAAGCCCATTCCTTTCGCTGTGCTCAAGGCACAAATAGCCCATGATAAGGAATGGACTTTTTGTGCATCAACCCGCCGTCCCCCGCAGGGGGTGCGGTTGGCACATTACTCATTGCAGCGCGGTCTTTCGCGCTATCCGGGTTACTTGCTGATACGTCCTAATACGTCAGCTTTCCTGCCAGGTATGCCGCCAGCCCGGATATCTGCACGCGCTCCTGCGTCATCGTGTCCCTGTCGCGGACTGTCACGCACCCGTCGTTCTCAGAATCGAAATCATATGTCAGGCAAAACGGGGTCCCAATCTCGTCCTGTCGCCTGTAACGTTTCCCAATCGAACCCGCCTCGTCGAAATCGGCCATGAAGTCTTTCCTTAGCGCGGCAAAAACCTCCCCGGCAGCAGGCGCCAGCTTCTTCGACAGCGGCAGGACAGCGCATTTGAAAGGCGCAAGCGCGGGGTGGAGGCGCAGGACCGTCCTTACGTCGTTTTTCACGGCGTCTATCACCTCTTCGTCGTATGCGTCGATAAGGAATGCCAGCAGCATACGGTCCACCCCAAGCGCCGGTTCAATGACGAATGGGATGAACTTCTCCCCTGTCTCCTGGTCGAAATACTCCATGCTTTCGCCGGAGTGCTCCTGGTGCGCTTTCAGGTCGAAATCCGTCCGGTCTGCCACCCCCCAGAGTTCGCCCCAGCCGAATGGGAACAGGAACTCAAAGTCGGTAGTCGCCTTTGAGTAGTGCGACAGCTCCTCTTCCGCGTGGTCGCGCAGCCTCAGGCTCTCCCCGCGGATCCCCAGCGAGTACAGCCAATCGCGGCAATATCCGCGCCAGTAATCGAACCACTCGAGATCCGTCCCGGGTTTGCAGAAGAACTCCAGCTCCATCTGCTCGAACTCCCGCGTACGGAAAATGAAATTCCCGGGCGTTATCTCGTTGCGGAACGATTTCCCCATCTGCGCGATACCGAATGGGATTTTGCGGCGCGTCGTCCTCTGGACATTTTTGAAGTTGATGAACATGCCCTGGGCCGTTTCCGGGCGGAGGTAGACGACCGCGGCCGTGTCCTCGTTCACACCCTGGAACGTCTTGAACATCAGGTTAAACTTCCTTATATCGGTGAAGTCCGACTTCCCGCAATATGTGCAGGTCACCCCGCGTTCCCTTATGTATGACATTAGCTGCTCTTCGCCCATCGCTTCGACCGGGACGTCCGTCACGCCGTTTTCCGAGTTCCAGTCTTCGGCGAGCTTGTCGGCGCGGTGGCGCATTTTGCAGCTCTTGCAGTCGATGAGCGGGTCGGTGAACGTCGCGAGGTGCCCCGATGCTTCCCATACTTTCGGGTTCATAAGCAGGGCCGAGTCGATGCCGGTGTTAAACTCGTTTTCCTGCACGAACTTTTTCCACCATGCGCGCTTGACGTTATTCTTCAGCTCAACCCCGAGCGGGCCGTAGTCCCACGTGTTTGCGAGCCCGCCATATATCTCGCTGCCCGCGAACACGAAGCCCCTCCCTTTGCACAGCGCCGCGATCTTTTCCATTGTCTTGTCAGTGTTTGTCAATGTGCTACCTCAAGCTTTACTTACTTCCGGATTTTTGGATGAATTCGCCTATTTTCTTGTCATCCGAGCCGATGTGGTAGATGAAGTCCTCGACCAGCAACGCTTTGAACTTCCCGATCGTCGCTACGTTCACGCCTGTCCGGTCATACTCGGCCTGAAGCGCGTCCAGCCTCATCTTAAACTGCGCGTGCAGCCGCTTATGCGTGCTCAAAGCGGGGTACGCATGCCTTTCCATGAGGTTTTCCTCGTCCCTGTTATGGTCTTTGTTAAATGTTATAACGTAATCAAGAGAGCGCCTTATACCTTCCTTGTCTTTCCCCTCTTTGCAAGCGTCCATAAGCTTCTCTATTGCCTCTATCAGCTTGCGGTGCTGATCGTCCACCTGGGTAACCCCGATCAGTAATGAATCGTTCCAGTATGCCATATCCATTCCCTTCTTTCTATGAATTTATTTCTGCTTATACAATCGTCAGCGTGAACATGAACTTGGTTACGCCGTCGCGGCTTGTCACGAAGATATCCTCATTATGGCTGTCAAGTATTGTCTTCACGATATAAAGCCCCAGCCCCACGCCCTCGCGGTACATGCCCCGGGATCTGTCCGCTTTGTGGAAACGCTCGAAAATATGGGGGAGCTCGTCCGCCGGGATGACGTCCCCCCGGTTCTCTATGGAAACATATGCCCGCGGGCCCTGCTTCCATAGCTCGATAGTGATAAAACCGCCGGGGCTCGAGAACTTGATGGCGTTGTCAATCAGGTTGTAGACGACCTGTGTTATGGAGTCCTTGTCCCCCCGCGTAATAATCGCTTCCTCGGGCAGCCCCGCCTCCACATCCAGGTTTCTTTCCTCTATTTTGCCATTTAGGCTCAGGAGCGCCAACCTGGTGATTTCCGTAATGTCAAAGCTTTCCTTCATAATAGCGTCGCCGGAAGACTGCAGCCTTGACATATCCAGCATGCCTTTTACCAGCCTTGATAGCCGCCTGGTCTCCGATGATATGACGCCGAGGTAGCGCGCCTCGTTCTCCTGGGGGATCGTCCCGTCGAGGATGCCGTCGACAAATCCGGTGATGACAGTCATTGGCGTCTTCAGCTCGTGGGAGAGGTTCGCGATGAGCTCCCGCCTGTTATTCTCGGAGTTCTCAAGCGAATCTGCCATGGCGTTGAACGCCTGGGCCAGTTCCCCTATCTCATCCAGCCTCCCGTAATCCTTGACCCGCATCGAGAAGTCGCCGCGCGCAAACCGCCGCGCCGCGCCGGCCATCTCTCCCAGGGGCTCGGCCTGCCTTTTCGTTGTGACGAACGAAATCACAAACGCAAGGACCATCACGTTAATAGCGATAAGTATGAACGATCCGGTGAACTGTCGCCATTCCTGCCTGTAGGCTGCAATTTCGCTCGATACGAAAATGTACCCGAACGCATATGTTTCGCCATTCATGACTGTAATGAGCGTGGTACCCGCAACGCGCCGGGTCTCCGGGTACAGATGCCCCAACGTCGATAGTATCAAACCCCCGTTTTCTTCCATAACGGCCTCAATCGCCGGGCCGGGGATTTCTTTGCCAAGGTGCCTGAAATCCCTCTCCGAACATGCGCCCACGGCCCCGTCCGCATCCGCTATCAGTAAATCGTACCCCGATATCCCGGAGGTCGTCGCCAGCCACATGCTCAGGTCGAGGTCGTCAAGGTCCATACCATAGTACACATATTGCATGGTGACGTACCTTGCCGCCGCTTCAAGCGTCGACTGTATAGACTCACTGATCTCGGTCGTCGCCCTTCTGTAGTTCCAGGCTATGGACAACCCGCCGAGGACTGTGAAGCTCATTAGCACGATCAGCGCCATGGCGATGAAATTCCTGAAGTATATACTATGCTTCATGCCGCCCTCACAAACTCGGCTCCTCCGGCTCCGCCCGACCTCGGAAACTTGCTCCGCTACGTTGTACGAAGATATAGTTTACTTAATTTCAGTTGAGCAGTTCGAATTTATAGCCTACTCCCCATACGGTCTTGAGCGACCACTTGTCGCTTACGTTCTCAAGTTTCTCGCGCAGGCGCTTTATATGGACGTCGACGGTCCGGGAGTCGCCGAAGTAGTCAAAACCCCATACTTCGTCAAGGAGCTGGTTGCGGGTGTATACCCTGTTTGGCGACGAGGTGAGGTGGAACAAAAGCTCCATTTCCTTTGGCGGCGCCTCAACGCGCTTCCCCCTGACAAGCAGCTCGAATGAGTCCATGTCTATGACCAGGTTGTCGAATACGAGCCTTCTGGCTTCAGCGGAGCCGGATGAACCGAAGCGGCGCATCACGGCGTTGATCCGCGCTTTCAGCTCGCCTACTTCAAATGGCTTGACTATATAGTCGTCCGCCCCCATCTCCAGCCCCGTGACTTTGTCGGTCGTTTCGCCTTTAGCTGTCAACATGATAATCGGGACGTTCGAAACCGCGCGTATCTCGCGGCAGACGCCCCAGCCGTCAAGGACCGGGAGCATCAAGTCGAGCAGCACCAGGTCGGGCTTGAAACGCTCAAACTCTGCGACGCCGACAGCGCCGTTCGGCGCTATGACTACTGTGTACCCGTCTTTCTCGAGGTACAGACGCAGTAGCTCCGCGATATTGCTGTCATCTTCAATTACAAGTACTTTCTTTCCCATTTACGGCCACCTTTTCTGCTTTCGGCTACTGTGAAGCATAGCGTTCCAGGAAACGTTTCATCCTTTCGCTTGACGGGTTGTCCATCACGTCCCCGGGCGCCCCGTACTCGATGACGCTGCCTTCATCCATATAAAGCACGGTATCCGCGACTTCCCGGGCGAACTGCATCTCGTGCGTGACAATCAGCATGGTCGTGTTGTCCTCCGCCAGGCCCCGGATGACCTTCAGCACCTCGCCCGTCAGTTCCGGGTCGAGCGCGGAGGTCGGCTCGTCGAAGCACAGGATATCCGGCCCCATAGCCAGCGCCCGCGCTATTGCGACGCGCTGCTGCTGCCCCCCGGACAGCTCGTGCGGGTAGAAATCCTTCTTGGCGGCAAGCCCGATCTGCTCCAGCATCTCAACGCCTTCCTGCAGGATTGTATCATGTGCCGCTTTCTTGTCCTTCCGGTAATCCGGCCGGCGCCTGGCCGCAAGCTCGCGGGCAAGCACCACGTTTTGCAGCGCCGTGTATTGCGGGAACAGGTTGAACGACTGGAAAACGAACCCGAAATGCAGCCGCTTTTCCCTGATGCCCCGCTCGTCGTACTTGTCGTGGTCTTTTGCGTCGTACAGGACGTCGCCCCGCAGGAGGATCCGCCCGGAATCAGGGCGCTCCAAGAAATTCAGGCAACGCAGGAGCGTCGTCTTCCCGCTGCCGGACGCGCCGATGATGGCAAGCGACTCGCCTTCCTCGAGGACAAAGCTGACTTCGCTGAGTACCTCAGCCGTGCCAAAACGCTTCGTTATGTTTTCAACTTCCAGTATTGTCATCTTGCACCCTTGTCAGCGGCGGGATCCGGCCGGTGGCTGCCCGGGCGGCCCCGGTTGCTCATGCTTTGAAGTAGCTGAGCCGCTTCTCGGCATACCCGAACAGGAGCGTCAGTATCCCAACGAACAGCAGGTAGAACACCCCCGTGTAAAACAGCGGCCATACCATGCCCTTTGTCGCGAGGATCTCCGCTTCCTTCAGCAGTTCTATCACAACGATGATACGCGCCAGGGCAGTGTCCTTCACAAGCGTTATGACTTCGTTCGACATCGGCGCCGCTATTCTCTTGATCACCTGCAGGAGTATGACGCGGAAAAATATCTGGGACCTCGTCATTCCAAGGACCTGCCCGGCTTCGTACTGGCTGCGGGATATGCTTTCGATCCCCCCGCGGTATATCTCGCTGAAGTAGCACGAGTAGTTGATTGTGAACCCGATGATCACCGCGCCGAACCTCGTCGAGATCGGCGTGCCCCAGAGCAGCCCCGGCACGTAGAAGATCACCATGATCTGAAGCATCAGTGGCGTGCCCCTGATGATCCAAATGACGATTTTCGCGACGTAACGTACCGGGAAAAACCTGGACATGGACCCAAACGATATAAGCAGGCCCAGCGGGAGCGAGAACAGCAGCGTCAGCGCGAATATCAGGAGCGTGTTCTGGAACCCGCTCAACAGGCTTAGGTTAACGCTCCAGAAACTCATAAATCAAACCCTTCCAATTATCCGAATGTCGTGTCGAGCACCAGGTTCGCATCGACGCCGTATTTCCGGGCGATTTCCTGTATCAGGCCTTCCGCGAAGAGCTCAACCATGACCTGGTTCACCCTGTCCCTCAGCGGGTCCCCGCTCCTGAACCCGATGGCGTATGCCTCGGGGTCCAGTTCAAAAGCTATCTGCAAGTTCGCGTAGTCCCCTGTGCCAACCTGCCCCTGCGCCAGGATGACGTCGATCACAGCGCCGTCCACAGCGCCCGTCATAACCTCCATGAATGCGTTGATCTGCTGCGCCACGCCAAGGACAGTACCGCTGTCCCCGACCAGCTCTTCCGCTTCGGAAGCGCCGGCGGATCCGGCTTCTGCGGCCAGCGTCAGCCCGTCCAGGTCGTCCCTGGTTTTGACGTCGCCCGCCCTGTCGTTCCGGATCACGACACACTGGGTATTGAGCATATACGTGTAGCTCATGTCGCACATGTCCACCCTGGGCACGCCGTTTTCGCTGGATGTGGCCGTCAAGCCGTTCCAGATTGCGTCGATGGCCCCGGAGTTGAGTTCATTAAACTTTTGGGCCCAGTCGATCATCTGGAACTCGACTTCCAACCCCAGCCTCTCGCCCACCAACTGCGCAAACTCGGTCTCAAATCCGACCCAGACCCCGTTCTCCCTGTAGTTCATTGGTTCGTACTCTGTGACGCCGCAGATGAGTCTGCCGGCCGGTTCGCCTGTGGAGGGGTTTTGGTCCGTTACCTGCGAGTCTGTCGCCCCGGTCGGATCGGGGCTGTTTGTGTCTGTACCCCCTCCCCCGCATGACGTTGTGGCAAGCAGGGCGCATGCCAGCAAAACGATTGCTACTACCAGTGATACCTTTTTTCTCATTTGATTTCTTCTCCTCATATTTGTTCTTTATTGATCGACAGGAAGCCAGACTTCGAAGTACCCGACCGGCTCTCCGTCCTCGATAACGCTGCATGTGAGATTGCCAAAGGCGTCTCCCGCGACTTTCAGCCCGTTTGATTCGGCGTGTTTGAACATGTAGTCTATGTGCCTCGGCGAGAACTGGTTCTTCCCCACTATCCGGAAAGCGGAGTGCACGCACAGCCGGGACGGTATGCTCTCCACCGGCGGCTTGACCTCCACCCCGAACTCCTCGACATACTGCATCGACAGCGAGAAACCCCATTCGTAATCGCCGCGCACTTCAGCCAGCGCATCCATCGGCATTTCGAAGTAACGGCGCGAAAACGGCATGTACTTGAGCCATTTGCGGTTCAGCTCGCGTATCACGGGGCTGTTGTCGTATGTGAAGTTGCACCGGTTGATATACCTGACGAATTCCGCGTTGCGCTGCAGCTCGCACTTCCCGACGTAGCTCTTTGTGTTCGTGAGCCGCTCGCAGAACATGCGTATCCTCTGGAGCAGCAGCTCCTGGCGGCGGATCGCCGACATTATGTCGCCGCTTTTGTCCTCAAGACGCTGGAGTAAAGCGTCGTACGAGCATTCCGCGACCATGTTCCCTATCTGCTCGATCCCGAACCCGAAATTCTTGTACCACAGGCAATCGATCAGGTAGTTGATGTCCCAGGTGTCGTAGTACCTGTAGTTGTTGTTCGGGTCCTTTGACGGGGATACGACGCCTTTTTCCTCGTAGTAGCGTATCAGGTCGGGCGATATCCCAAGTATCCCGGCCACATCACCGATTTTGTACCGCAAGGCGCCACCTCCCTCCATATCGATAATAGGCATTATTGCATAAATTTAATAATCTGCGCTCGTTCGGTCATGGCCGAGCCAGCTCGACCGCGACGCTCTCTTCGCTTAATTATAGCTTAAATTTGGATAATTTCAATAAAAACAATAAAATTGCTTGACTTTGGTATCATCCCAAGGTTTAGATTAGGGTACATAGTAGAAGGCGCAGGGAACCATGTCCTTTTTGGCAGGTTCCGTGCGTACTGAACACAAATTATTATTTATTCAGGAGGACATAAACTATGGCATACATGCCGCTCGAAGAAAGCAGAAGTAAGTTCTATCTTGACAAGTCAAAGATGCCGAAAATCTGGGATCTATCCCTCCCCTGGGGCGTTGATACCCCCCTGTGGCCGTTCGCCACGCGCGTCGACCTCTCGTTCCCGCGCGGACAGTACCTTGAGCGCTTCCATAAGCGCACTATGACATACACCGGAACGCTGCATGCAGCGACTCATATGGACGCTCCGAACCACGTTATGCACCTGGAAGAAGTCGACAGGGATCGCTATGGCTACAGCATGGACGAGCTTCCGCTCGAGTTCTGCATCGGCACAGGCGTCATCCTCGACATGACGCACCTTTACGATGAGTTCGAGGCAAAGTGGAACAAAGCCGGCGGCGACCCGAAGAAATTCGGCGACGTATGGGTAGAACTGAAGCCCAAACATTTTGAAGACGCTTGCAAGAAGAGCGGGCTTGAGATTAAGCCGTTCGACTGGGTCGTTGTAAACACCGGTTTCCACCGTTTCTGGCGCGTAAACAATGACAAGTACTTCAACTACTATCCCGGCATGGGCCCCGAAGTCTGCGACTGGCTTCTCTATGAGAAGAAGATCAAGGGCATCACGGGAACATGGGGCGCGACCGATGGTCCGCTGTGGCACTATCCTCTTAAAGAGCAAATGCCCTGGCTAGACACGACATACCGTCTTGCGACCGGCAACGATCCGAACGTCCTGTTCCCGGATTACGAGTACTGCCACCGCAAGTTCATGCAGAATGGCGTTATCACGATCGAGAACGCCGGCGGCGACATAGACCAAGTCACCGGCAAGCGCATGACGATTTGTGCGTTCCCGTTCCGTTGCGAAATGGCTGACGGCGGATTCGTCAGGCTTGTCGCCTGGGAAGAGGGCGCCATCAAATAAGGGACTTTATGCCCTTTGGCGTCACCACCGGCTTGGTCATACCGCGTAAGCGCTGCGAGGTTTGATTGGCGTTTACCCGGTAACCATCCAAAGATTTTTCTAAGGAGAGTTGAGAGGGGAGAGTTAAGCACCTTTCCACTTTCAACTCTCGACTCTTAACATCATGCTATAGTGGGGGTATTAATGAAACTGTCAGATATCAAAAAAATAGCCGTGCTGGGCGCCGGGACTATGGGCCCCGGTATCGCGCAGATGTACGCTATGGGCGGATACAATGTCACGATGTGGACGCGCAGCGAGCAGACCCGCGAGAAGGCGAAGGAGTCCTTATACAAAAGCATGCAGACTTTCGTCGAGGAGGATCTGCTCGAGGCGGGGAAACTTGAGGAGACTTATGCGCGCGTCAACTTTGCGCTTACGGTTGAAGACGCCGTCGCGGGCGCGGACTTCATACAGGAGACGATTGTTGAGAACAAGGACGCGAAAATCGAACTGTTCGAGAAAATCGACGCTGTGGTAGGCGACAACACGATTATCGCGTCGAACACTTCGGCGCTCGATGTTTTCGCACTGATCCCGGAAAGGCGCCTCAAGCAGGCGGTCATCGCCCACTGGTACTCCCCCCCGCAGCTTATCCCGCTCGTTGAAGTCGTCAAGTGTGAGCAAGCGCCGCAGGATTATGTGGACGTCACCATGGAGTTGCTGGAGAAGTGCGGGAAAACCGCCGTCCTTATGAAAAAATTCATCCGGGGTTATATCGCGAACCGCATGCAGATGTGCATCAACCAGGAGTTGTTCTACCTGCTTGATAACGGCTACTGCACCCCGGAGGATATCGATAAGGCTTGCATTGCGAGCTTCATACCGCGCGCTGTCGTGCTTGGGCTTTGCAAACGCGCCGATTTCGGCGGCCTTGATATGACTGCGAACAATTTCAAGAACAAGAGCTATACGATGCCTCCCGAGGTTGATATGCCGAAGACCCTTCAGGAGCATATCGACAAGGGCGAACTCGGCTTCAAGACCGGAAAAGGTTTTTACGACTATACGGGGGTCGACAAGCAGGCGGTCATCGCCAAACGCGACAAACAGTTGTTTGAAGTCTTTAAAATAGCAAAAAGGTTTATGGACGACCCGGTATAGGGGATAAGTATAATGAACAGGCGACCCGCATCCGGGAAGCCCCCAATGCGTGGTGCGCCATTAAAGTGTTGGATATGCAATGCAATAACAATTGAAAGGAATACTCATAAATGGCAAAATCAAACAAGATAATTATCCAGGTATGCCTCAGCGGCGCCGCGACAAAGAAAGATACTGCCCCGACAGTACCGTATACTCCGGACGAAATCGCCGAGCAGGCTATCGCTTGCGCGAAGGCGGGCGCTTCCATCGTTCACATCCATGTGCGCGAGGACAAGGAAGTGGCCGGGAAGATGGAAATCGGCTATAAGTCAATGAGCCGCGATATGTTCACGCAGTCCGTCGAGAAGATCCGCGCACTCAGCATAAAAGAGGGCGTGGACGTCGTCATAAACCTGACGTCGTCAGGCGGGGAGTACGAAGATGAGAAGAGGATCGGGCACATCAACTCATTGCGCCCGGAAATGTGCTCATTCGACCCGAACACGCTAAACTGGAACAACTCGTTCATTTTTGAGAACCACCCGCGTTTCCTCAACTACCTGGCCGCAGAGATCGTCAAGCAAGACGTCAAGCCGGAGTTTGAGATTTTCGATACGGGCCATATCGACTCGGCTATGTACTATGTCAAAAAGCACGGGATCCCCGAACCCGCCCATCTCCAGTTCATCATGGGCGTTGGAGGCTCCATGCCGGGAACCGCGGAATGCCTCGCTTTCATGGTAGGCAGACTGCCCGCTAACGCGACCTGGAGCGTATCAGGTATCGGCAGGGCCCACCTGGCGATGATGCTCGCCGGCCCCGCGCCCGGGGGCGACGGGCTCCCCGTCGGGCTTGAGGACAATATCTACTATTCAAAGG
>Ga0082212_10007727_pt1 | contig 14150 bp, 14 predicted proteins | sample TergutNt197P3_FD_71548 | JGI IMG/M metagenome (GOLD analysis project Ga0082212, IMG submission 71548) | Neocapritermes taracua P3 segment gut microbial communities from Petit-Saut dam, French Guiana - Nt197 P3 | ecosystem: Host-associated > Arthropoda: Insects > Digestive system > Gut ... | reverse complement strand
CAATGGCTTTCCAACTTATACTCTAAATGACTGCAATTTCCGTAACGCTCCATAGACATATTGCGGTGATACACAACATATTTCATCAACGGACCGAAAGTGAGAATATCCATATCGCCATCGCCGTCCATGTCGGCAATCACCACATAATCGCCATCGGTGCAGAACAAATTGATGGGATTTTGATTTTCATAATAAGTAGAAAGAATTTGCTCAGAAAACAACTCAAATTTCAACACCGTATCGGAAACGTTTCGATAAACCTTAATCCCCGCCGTTTGGTAGGTGAAAATATCTTCTTTCCCATCTCCATCAAAATCAATCAATTGCATAAAACCCCGCAAAGGAGGAAAACAAACGGCATATTGCGGACAATAGACATAGCCCGTATCCTGCCAAAGAAAAGGAAGGATTCGATTGCCCTGAACTTCAAACGCAATCAAATCCTTTTTCCCATCCAAATTGCAATCCACCCATCCCAACTGAACGTTGTTGATCCCTCCCGCCCAAGCATATTTATAAAGCGTTGAATCAGAACGATAAACAGGAATGGAAACAGATTTTTCAAACCCATAATCATGATAGGTCTGGGCAGACAACTTCGGTAAAAACAGAAGTAAGAAAAGATAGTAACTTACTTTTTTCAGCACATTACAAACTGTCCACCAATTGACGTTGTGTCATAAAAAATTCAATTCTACTCTTTTCGTCCACTTCTGAAATTTGCAATGATGTTCTTTTCTTCAACTGCATCCAGCCTTTGAAAAGCCCTATCATTTTCGGATTGAAGGTATAAATATCATGCAAATTAAACGAATGAACGCGGAATGTTTTTAGTTTGTCCGTATCGAAATAACTATAATTGGTGTTGATGTTAATCATGGAAACATACAGTTGTACTTTATTTTTCGTTTCAGGGAAACAGCCTGTATTTGCAATTTCCAATAGATAATCGAGCAGGGCATGCAGATCCTGTTTAATCAGTTCCTTTTCCTCGTCTGTAATTAACAGAATGGAGTGAAAAAAGTGAATGTCTCGCACCAAATACTCAAATATTCGATGTTCCAAGATGTAGCTTGTATTTTTCACGTGCTTCATAAGGCTATAATAATTAGACACTTCATGTTGCACTGCACTGGGGATAACGATTTCGGCATACTTTGTATTGACTTTATCGTTGCGATATTGGTATGCCCATTTAAATATATTAAACTTATAAATGTATTTAAACCCAGCCGATAAAGAGCGTGATAAGTTGTTGAAAATCACCATATACTCAGAATTTGGAGTCGTTTTGAGGTGTTCAATCGATTTCACTCTTTTTTTAAACGTTTTCATTTCACTGTCCGAAGGGTCAATGTAATTCATCGGTTGAAGCAGAAAAGATACCTTCCCCGAATGAATCCCAATGATTTCATCCAAAGAGATATTCCATTCGGAGGCAATTTTTACCATTTCATCCGCAGGAAACATAACATCTTTACGCAATCTACGATACACCGCTTCGCGCTCGATGGATAATAAATCCATAAGTGCCTGTGCCAGTTGCGTTTTCTTGGGGTACTTTGTCAAAAGAATATTTATAAAATGCTCGTACCACATTTTATTCATCTCATTCATTTCGTTCATTTCATCCATTGTACATAAATTTTTTGTGAATATTAAATTAAATTTCGGTTATTTTTTTAGATAATGCAAAGATATAAAAAAAAATTTAAATGCAAGCAATTTTTTTTAAAAAATGTTAAAATTAATTGAATCTTTTTTTGAGAGTATTCTTTTTTTAGCAACATCTTAAATTAACTGATGTTATTATTTTCATAATTATTATCTTTTTTATCGTCTTCAAATACAAAATCAAGAATAGCAAAGGGTACATTATCATGTTATCAGAATGTACATTGAAACGTATTACCACAGGCAGGAAAACACGGAATAACAACATCGGTTAATTTAAGACAGTATCGTTTTTATGCTAACTTTTGCTGTTTTTGCATTTTATAATTAAAAAAAACTACCTTTGTAATAAAGCGATGGAATTTGTGAAAAATCTCCATTACACTTTTCATTAACAAAAAACAGTTATTAAATTTTTACAAAAAGGGGATATTATTATGTAAAAAGAATATATCTTTGTTTTTTGCTATAAAAGATAGCAGATTTTTGTTATATGACTGATTACACGGGCAAAAACATTATCACGTTGGAGTGGAACGAGCATATACGGCGGCGACCGGGTATGTATATCGGCAAGTTGGGCGAGGGGTCTTCGCAGGATGACGGCATTTATATTTTGGTCAAGGAGATTATCGACAATTCTATTGACGAGTTTATGATGGGAGTCGGTCGCAGCATTGAGATTTCCATTAAGGAAAATCAGGTTTCGGTGCGGGATTACGGACGCGGCATTCCGTTGGACAAAGTGATTGATTGCGTTGCCAAAATGAATACGGGCGGAAAGTACGATTCCGATGCTTTTCAACGTTCCATCGGCTTGAACGGCGTGGGAACAAAGGCGGTAAATGCTCTTTCTAAATATTTCAAAATCAAATCTATACGAGATGGACAATGCAAGATAGTGGAATTTTCCGAAGGAAATTTACTCAAAGACCATCCGCTTGAACCGACTACGGAACTAAACGGCACGAAAGTCGTTTTTGTGCCTGATGAAAGCATTTTCGGCAATTATAAATTTTATGGCGAGTACATTGAAAAAATGCTTTGGAATTATGCCTATCTCAACCGTGTATTGACCATCGTTTTCAACGGACAACGCTTTTTCTCCAAAAATGGATTGTTGGATTTATTAACACAAAATATTAGTAATCAAACCGTTTATCCGATTATTCATTTGCAGGAAAAAGATTTTGAACTCGCACTCACCCACATGGAACGGGAGGGCGGCGAGGAGTATTTTACCTTTGTAAACAGCCAGCATACCATTCACGGCGGGACGCATCAACAGGCACTGAGAGAGGCAATTGTGAAAACCGTCCGCGATTTTTACAAAAAAGAATACGACCCCAGCGATATTCGGCAGTCTATCACCGCTGCGATGAGTATCCGCGTGCAAGAGCCTGTGTTTGAGTCGCAAACCAAGACAAAACTCGGTTCTATTGACATGAAAAAAGGCGGTCCCACGGTGCGTTGGTATGTCAATGATATGGTTAGCAGATTGTTGGACAACTATTTACATATAAATCCTGACGCGGCAGCCGCTTTGCAGAAAAAAATTGTGGAATCGGAAAAGGAACGCAAAGAAATTGCGGGAATTAAAAAATTGACCAAAGAAAGTGCGAAAAAAGTAAGTTTGGTCAATAAAAAACTACGCGATTGCAACATTCACCTCACCGATGAGAAGAACGAAAACCGTTGGGATACTATGCTGTTTATTAGCGAGGGCGACTCGGCATCGGGTTCTATTACCAAAAGCCGCAACCCTGATTTGCAGGCGGTGTTTTCTTTGCGGGGAAAGCCGCTCAATTCCTACGGAAAAACCAAACGCATTGTCTATGAAAACGAAGAATTTAACCTCCTCCAAGCCGCTTTGGATATAGAGGAAGGCATTGAAAATCTGCGATATAACAACATTGTAATCGCCACCGATGCCGATGTGGACGGTATGCACATTCGCTTGCTTTTACTAACTTTTTTCCTGCGTTTTTTCCCCGAACTGATACGAGGCGGACACGTTTATATTTTGCAAACGCCGCTTTTCCGCGTGCGGAACAAAAAAGAAACCGTTTATTGCTACAGCGAAGAAGAACGCGTTCTCGCCATCGATAAATTGAGTGGGAAACCCGAAATCACGCGTTTTAAAGGACTTGGTGAAATTTCTCCCGACGAATTCAAGCATTTCATTGGCAAAAATATCCGCTTAGACCCTGTGATTTTGGGCAAAAGCACCAGCATCGACAGCCTCTTGTCCTACTACATGGGCGAAAATACAATGGACAGGCAGAATTTTATCATCAACAACCTGCGAATAGAGGAAGATGTGGCGGTGTGAGCGGTTTACAAATCAAAAAAAAACTTTTTGCAGAAAATATCTCACTGAGTGTGCCTTCGTTTTGCCTTTTTCTTAAATTGTTCAGCCTTTTGGTGTGAACGTTCAGCTTTTTTGTGTGAATGTTTAGCCTTTTAGTCTCAATATTCAGCCTTTTTCTTGAATCATTCAGCCTTTTAGCCTGAATGTTCAGCCTTTTAGTGTGAACGTTGGCACTTTAAATAAAACGATTTTCGCAAAAAATAAAAAAAAGACAATAAAATAAAATTCCTCTCCTATCGTTTAATAATAAAAAGAAATTAACGTTTAATTTTTGTTTGCATGAATCCGAATTTGAATCCGCACAACGACAATATGAGTTTCACCGAAAAGGAAATTGAAAAAGTTATCCGACCGGGGGAGTTTATGGATTTTGCCGGACAGGAGAAAGTGGTGGAAAATCTCAAAATTTTCGTTCATGCCGCCAAACAACGTAAGGAATCGCTCGACCATGTCTTGTTGCACGGTCCGCCCGGATTGGGGAAAACGACCCTTTCGCATATCATCGCCAACGAAATGGGCGTAAGTATGAAGGTTACTTCGGGTCCTGTGATAGATAAGCCGGGCGATTTGGCAGGGCTGCTCACCAATTTAGAACCTAACGATGTGCTGTTTATCGATGAAATTCACCGCCTGTCGCCCGTAGTGGAGGAATATTTGTATTCGGCGATGGAGGATTATAAGATTGATATTCTGATAGAATCGGGTCCCAATGCCCGCAATGTGCAAATTGGATTGAATCCGTTTACCTTGGTCGGTGCGACTACGCGGTCGGGGTTATTGACCGCTCCTTTGCGGTCGCGTTTCGGCATCAATCTACGTTTAAACTATTATGATGCAGCCACATTGGAACAAATTATTATCCGTTCCGCCAGCATTTTAAAGATTGCGATAGACCGCAATGCAGCGATGGAAATTGCCCGCCGCAGCCGCGGAACGCCGCGTATTGCCAATTTGTTGCTCCGCCGCGTCCGCGATTTTGCTCAGATAAAAGGCAACGGACACATCAGTCTGGAAATTGCACAATACGGATTAGCCGCCCTCAACGTAGATGCACACGGTTTGGACGAAATGGACAACCGCATTCTGACTACCATTATCGGCAAATTCAAAGGCGGTCCTGTGGGATTGACCACCATCGCCACCGCCGTAGGCGAAGATGCCGGAACAATTGAGGAGGTTTACGAACCTTTTCTCATCCAAGAGGGTTTTCTTATGCGTACGCCCAGAGGTCGCGAAGTAACGGCTTTGGCTTACGAGCATCTGGGTATTCAATGGGTGGGGGGTAATATGGGGTTATTTGAGTAGGGGACGTTCCGAAACTACAAAAAACAAAGATCGTTTTAAATTAGATATATTTTTCGTGTTTTTTAAAAAAGATTTAAAACCATGTTCGAAAACACCTATAAAATGATTTCCGCCCCGATGGAGGCTGTGTTCAAGGACAAAGGCAGCCGTTTTATTGCGTTGGCTTTTCCCGTGAAAACCGAAGAGGCTGCCAAGCAGCAAATCGCCGAGACGAAGAAGAAATACCATGATGCCACGCATCATTGCTATGCCTATTCCATTGGATATATTGGCTCGCCTTGCATGCGGCTCAACGATGACGGCGAACCATCGGGAACGGCGGCACGTCCTATTTACGGACAAATTCTCTCCCACGATGTAAAAAATATTTTGGTGATTGTCGTCCGTTATTTTGGCGGCACAAAACTGGGTGTCAGCGGTTTAATAAATGCCTATAAAGAAGCGACCCGCCAAGTGCTTACCGCCGCTAAAATAGAAGAACACAAAATTAAAGAAACGTTCACGATTGAGTTTGATTATAGTTTGATGAACTCGGTGATGCAAGTGCTGAAAAATCCCGCTGTAACCATCAAAAGCAATGATTATCTGAACAATATGTGCCAAATTACCTTTGACGTAGAGCTGTTCAAAAAAGAGGAGGTCGGGGAACAGTTGAAGGGGATTTATGAGGGGAAAATAAAATATGTTAATGCAATAAAATAACATACTCCTCGTTAAATGAATAAAACAACAACCCATGACGAATAAAACAACCATCCTTTGGGCAGATGATGAAATAGATTTGCTAAAACCCCATGTTCTTTTTTTGGAACAGCGTGGCTATCAGGTTATTACAGCAAAAAGCGGCAACGAAGCCGTTGAGGAATTGGATAAAAACATCGTAGATGTAGTCTTTTTAGATGAAAATATGCCGGGACTTTCGGGCTTGGAAACGCTGTCGTTGATTAAAGCAAAACAGCCTTCTTTGCCCATTGCGATGATTACCAAAAGCGAGGAAGAGCATATTATGGATGATGCAATCGGCTCAAACATAAACTATTACCTCATCAAACCCGTCAATCCGCATCAGATTTTGCATTGTTTGAAAAGTCTGACCGAAAATCGCAGACTTACCTCTGCAAAAAGTTCGTCCGATTATCAGCAATCCTTTCGCGGAATTAGCATGAAATTGATGGACAAAATGGATTATACGCAATGGATTGATATTTATAAAGAACTCACAACGTGGGATTTAAAGTTGGCGGAAAACGATGACCCCAGCATACATGAAATCTTCAATTCGCAGAAGCAGGAGGCAAATTTGCTGTTTAGCAAGTTTGTTACGCAAAACTATGTTGATTGGCTGGGCGGCAAAGCCGAAAGTAAGCCGTTGATGTCGCATACCATCCTGAAAGAGAAGGTGTTTAAAGAAATTGATGATGAGCGAACTGTCTATTTAATCCTGATTGACAACCTGCGTTACGACCAGTGGCGGGCAATCGAGCCGACCATCAGCGAGTATTTTCGCGTGGAAAAAGATGATTTGTATTACAGCATACTCCCCACCGCCACGCAATATGCTCGTAATGCGCTGTTTGCGGGATTGCTGCCCAGCGAAATTGCCAAAAAATACCCTCAATATTGGTTGGATGAACACGAAGAAGGCAATAAAAATGACTACGAACACGATTTGTTGGATGAATACCTCAAACGTTACGGCAAGCACATCAAGCACTCTTATTCCAAAGTTTTGAACATGGACTTTGCTAAAAAAGTAACTGATAATCATGTAAATACGATTAAAACGCCGTTAAACGTCATCATTTACAATTTTGTGGATATGCTTTCCCATGCCCATACGGATGTCGGTATTGTACGCGAATTAGCTGATAATGAGGTCTCTTTCCGTGCCGTTACCTTGTCGTGGTTTTTGCATTCGCAATTGTTTGAAATGTTGAAAATTTTATCGGAAAAGAAGGTGAAAATTTTTATCACCACCGACCACGGCTCTATCCGCATTGAAAAACCTGTCAAAATTGTTGGCGACAAGGAAACCAATACCAATTTGCGGTTTAAGGTGGGGAAAAATCTAAGTTATTCCAGCAAAGACGTTTTCACGGTGAACGACCCGCAGGAAGTTTATCTGCCGCGTTTGAACGTAAGTTCTAAATATGTATTTGCTTGCAGCGACAGTTTTTTTGCCTATCCGAACAACTACAATCATTATGTCAATTTCTACAAAGACACGTTCCAGCACGGTGGCATCTCGATGGAAGAGGTGATGATTCCGTTTATTACGCTGGTGCCGAAGTAAAATATAAATTTAGCAAACAAATTAAATAGTTACCTGCCATATTACGAAAGTGCATATTTGCCACGAAAAACACTATTGATTTTTATCCCAAAAAACAACAGTATTTTAACTCATTTTTTCGACACGAACACCATTTCTCTTCCAAAACTTCTCCAAGAATGAAAATAATAAGCCTGTTTTTATGTCTAAAAAACCTCTAAAACCATTAAAAATAATATGTGGAATGAAATTTTTATACCTGATAATCAGACAAATAAGAAAAAAAATGTTTTTTTCAAAAAAACTGCATTTTATATTAAAAAAAAATTATATCTTTGAAAATCGACAATATTGTCAAACAAAATTATTTAACTAAATAATTATATGCTTAATAAAGAAGTAAACACAGAGCAAATTATTCTGGCGGCGGCAGAGGCGGAATTTCTGGAAAAGGGCTACGGTAATGCGAAAACCGTTGCGATTGCTCAAAGAGCGGGCGTAAGTCATTCGATGTTGCATTATTATTTCCGCACGAAAGAGCAATTGTTTCAAAAAGTGTTTAAGGAAAAAGTGCAGGCATTGACGCAAATGTTCAATGTGGTGTTTGAACAAAATATTGAATTTACTGAAACATTGAGGCGTTTAACGGAAACTCAGTTTCAATTTTTAATGCAAAATCCGCAACTTCCGATGTTTATTTTTAGAGAAATTTTATCAAACAAGGAAAACCGTGAATGGGCTATCAAAACGCTTTTTCCGCACTTATTTCCTTTTTTATCTACGATTGAGAAAATGCTAAATAGCGAAATTTCAAAAGGTAAAGTTCGTCCGATAGAAGTTCAGAATTTGTTGATGAATATTATTTCCATTAATGTTTCCGTATTTGTCGCTTTGCCTGTTTTGAAAGAAAATTTGCAATTCAATAATAGTGAAAATTTGGAAAAATTTCTCAATGAACGATGCGAAAGCAATGTGCAATTTGTTTTAAATGCTATAAAACCGTAATTTTTTTGTATACAAATAAACAAAATTGTCTAATAAATATATTTAACAAAAATGTCAAATCTTAAAATAACAAAGAAAATGTACAGAAAACCGATTTTTTTAGTTTTTACGCTCTTGCTTACGGTGCAAACATTCGCACAGTTGAGTATTGAAGCTTGTTATGAAAAAGCGCGGACAAATTACCCGCTCATCAAGCAATATGACTTGATTGAACAATCTAAAACCTTTAATATCGCTGTAGCTAATAAAAATTGGTTGCCACAGTTGTCCCTCACAGGCAAAGCAAGTTGGCAAAGCGATATAACTACCTTTCCTGAAGAACTTATTGAAAGATTTGAACAAATGGGTGCTTCTGGTATAGCGTTTCCCACGAAAGACCAATATAATGTTGCTCTCAACCTGTCTCAGGTGCTTTGGGACGGCGGAATTATGGCTACGCAAAAGAAAATGGCGACCGCAACTGCTGAGGTGAACCGAGAACAAACGGAAGTAAGTTTGTATGCCCTTTATTCTCAAATCAATCAATTGTATTTCAGCATTTTGTCGCTCAACGAACAACTTAAACAAAACCAACTGTTTGTTGAAGAATTGGAACGAAATTACGCCAAAATTGAAAGTTATATTGAAAACGGCATTGCATTACGTTCCGATTTGGATAATGTGAAAGTGAGTATTTTAGATGCAAAACAACGCGCAACGGAAATGAAATCGTACCAAAAAGCAGGCATGGCGGTTTTAAGCGCATTTATTGGCGAAACTATTACTAATCCCACAGATTTGGTGCGCCCGCAATTGGTAGAGGCACAGACAGGAATTGCAAATCGCCCCGAATTAAGACTTTTTTCAGCACAAAACAAACAGTTTGAAATTCAATCGCAAATGCTTTATACAAAAGGAATGCCGCGTATTGCATTATTTGCTACCGGTGCAATAGGCAATCCGGGATTGAATATGTTTAAATCGGGATTCACACCTTATTTTATTGGCGGACTTAATCTTTCGTGGAATTTTGGCGGGCTTTATACCATGCGGGATGACAAAAGAAATTTAGCCAATCTTCAAAAAAACATCGACGTTCAAAAAGAGGTTTTTCTATTCAATATCAATCAAAAACTTACACAACAAAATGCTGATATTGAAAAGTTTAAAGAACTTCTAAAACAAGATGATGAAATTATAGAATTGCGAACAAGAATAAAAAATACCTCTGCCGTAAAAGTGGAAAACGGAACGCTAACCGTAAGTGATTATCTCAGAGACGTAACCAACGAAAATATGGCACGACAAATTAAAACATTGCACGAACTTAATTTGCTGCAAACGATATTTCAATTGAAAATTGAGAATGGAGAATTGAAAATTAACAATTAATAATTAACATTTTTAAAAATATTAGATATGATAGAGAAAATAACAAACCAAAAGAGAAATAATTGTCAATTATCTATTGTCAATTATAAATTAGTATTGCTTGCAGTCGTTTTATTGACCGCTTGTAACAGCAACAAACATCAGGCAGACGCTTCCGGCGTTTTTGAGACCAAAGAAATTATCGTTTCCGCAAAAGGAAGTGGCGAAATTATGTATTTCAATATAGAAGAAGGGCAAACAGTAGAAGCCTTTGAAGCATTTGGATATATTGATACTACGCAATTATATCTCAAAAAAATGCAGTTGGAAATCAATAGCAAAGCCATTAAAAACCAATTTGTGGATATTAACAAACAAACCGCAGCCCTTGAACAGCAAATTGCAACTGCCAAAACGGAAAAAAAGCGGATTGAAAACCTTTTGAAATCCGAAGCTGCAACCCCCAAGCAATTAGATGATATTAACGCTCAAATTGCTACATTGGAAAGACAGTTGGAAGCCGCAAAAACATCTATGCAACAGTCTAATAGTGGTGTTGAGGATACCAAAAGCGGTGTTGCCGTGCAAATTGCCCAAATCAACGACCAAATTAAAAATTCCATTATCCAAAGTCCGATAACCGGTACAATTTTAACCAAATATGCAGAAGCGGGCGAATTGGCAGTACAAGGCAGACCTCTTTTCAAAGTTGCCGATATGAATACTATGTATTTGCGGGCTTATATTACGGCAAGCCAACTTACTGAACTCAAAATCGGGCAACAGGTAAAAGTTTTTTCCGATATGGGAAAATCCGACCGCAGAGAATATCAAGGTACTGTAACGTGGATTTCCGACAAAGCGGAATTTACGCCCAAAACCATTCAAACCCGCGATGAGCGTGCCAATCTTGTGTATGCCGTTAAAATTGCGGTGAAAAATGATGGGTATATTAAAAAAGGAATGTACGGGGAAATTAAATTGATAATTAAATAGGTGTAATACAATGGAAAATAAAAACAAATACTACATATTTTGAATAATATAATATGCAGTAAATACGTTTACTGTTTTGAAATACTGCATATTTTTAATACATTTACATGCAGAAAAATAAAGATAGATGAGAAAATTTGATTATTCATTTTTGAAAAACACGTTATTGCCGATCAATTTACTTGGCATTACCAACAGCATTGCCGAGTTGAAAGCATTGGAACAAGTTCGAAAGCATGATTTCCAAAAGATTTTTACAAAATTGGAAAGTATCGCTAAAGTACAGTCGGTCAAAGGGTCGAATGCCATTGAAAATATCGTTACCACCGATAGGCGTATTGAGGAAATTGTCAATCAATCGTCTGCACCACTCAACCACAACGAACAGGAAATTGCAGGCTATCGCGATGCGCTTAATGCCATTCACAATGGTTTTTCAACTATTTCGCTTGATGAACAAAATATTCTAAACTTTCATTCCACCTTGCTTTCTTATACCGAAACAGACGGCGGCAAGTATAAAACTTCCGACAATGTAATTTTGGAAATTGACAGTGACGGCAACCGAAAAATACGGTTTACTCCAACAAAAGCAGCTGATACACAGGTTACTATGCAACAACTTGTGTATGCTTTCATTGATGCAAACAACGACAGCGGAATAAACAAACTGCTGCTTATACCGTGTTTTATCCTTGATTTTTTGTGCATTCACCCATTTTCAGACGGAAACGGTAGAATGTCGCGACTGCTTTCGCTGTTGCTGCTGTATAAAGCGGGTTTTGATGCGGGAAAATACATTTCTTTTGAGGAACAAATCAACAAAAATAAAAATTCTTACTACGAATCATTGCGAAAATCTTCGGAAAATTGGGAAAGTAACAAGAATGATTATCTGCCGTTTATCGAAAACTTTATTTTTACGCTACTCATTTGCTACAAAGAACTCGACAAGCGTTTTGCTGTTATCAATTCAAAAAATATTTCAAAACGTGAGCGAATTGAGCAAACCATACTCAATAGTTTGCTTCCACTTGGTAAGCGGGATATCATTTATATTTTACCTGATATTTCGGCAACTACCGTAGAAATTGTTGTTTCCCAAATGCTTAAACAAGGAAAAATCAAAAAAATCGGAACTTTTAAAAATGCAAAATATATCAAAACGTAATATCATTAACAATTAAAAATTAAGAGAAAAGAGAGATGAACGAAATACTAAGCAACCCAAACCCCAATACGAAATTTCCCGTACAAAATGTTGATACAGTTTGTTATGTGAAACCGCTTATCAAAAATTCGAATGTGATTGTTGGCGATTTTACTTATTTTAGCGATGACGAAAATCCCGAAGATTTTGAACGACATATCACGCACTTTTACGATTTCTACGATGACAAACTGATTATCGGGAAATTTTGTCAGATTGCAAAAGGCGTTACTTTTATGATGAACGGTGCAAATCATAAAATGAATGCGTTTAGCACTTACCCGTTTTACATTTTTGAGGGTTGGAACGCGAAAACTCCGCAGATAAATGAATTTTCGTTAAAAGGGGACACCATTATTGGCAACGATGTTTGGATTGGCGAACATGCTACGATTTTAGCAGGTGTAAAAATAGGCGATGGCGCAATTATCGGCACTCGCAGTGTTGTTGCAAGCGATGTAGAGCCATATTCCATTGTCTGTGGAAATTCGGCTAAACAAATAAGAAAACGTTTTGATAAGGAAACTATTGATTTTTTACTTCATCTCAAATGGTGGAATTGGAGTATTGAAAAAATCAAGCAAAACATTGATATTCTTTCAAATGCAGATATTGAAAAATTGAAAACTATTGATTGATATGATTTTTTGCACGCAGATTTTATTTATCTGTGCAAATCTGTTAAATCTGTGTTATCAGCGTGCCAAAATCAAAATAATAGGAATTGAAAATGAAAGCAATAGAAATAAATAACATCTGTTTGAATTACGGTTCGGTTGAAGCCCTGAAAGAGATTTCTTTAGAAGTTGAGCGCGGCGAACTCTTTGGTTTGATTGGTCCCGATGGCGCGGGGAAAACGAGTTTGTTCCGTATTCTTACCACTTTGATTCTTGCCGATAGCGGCACGGCAACCGTTGACGGGCTTGATGTGGTGCGCGATTACAGGCAAATCCGTACCCGCGTGGGCTATATGCCGGGGCGGTTTTCGCTTTATCAGGACTTGACGGTGGAGGAAAATCTGAAATTTTTTGCCGCCGTTTTCAACACCACCATCGAAGAAAATTACTACTTGATTGAAGATATTTACCGCCAGATAGAACCGTTTAAAAATCGCCGGGCGGGGCAACTTTCGGGCGGAATGAAACAGAAATTGGCATTGAGTTGTGCGCTGATACACAAGCCGTCAGTGCTGTTTCTCGACGAGCCTACAACGGGCGTTGACCCTGTGAGCCGCAAAGAGTTTTGGGAAATGCTGAAAAAATTGAAGCATCAGGGCATTACCATTCTGGTTTCCACGCCCTATATGGACGAGGCGGCAATGTGCGACCGTATTGCGTTGATTTTGAATGGCAAATTTATGCAGGTCGATACTCCGCAAAATATCATTGACCGCTATCCCGAAACGCTTTGGTCTGTTCAAACCGATGAAATGCCGAAGTTGCTTAAAGAACTACGCAACAATCCGTTAGTAAAATCGGCTTATTCTTTCGGGGAGTCAATACATTTTACAATTGATAATGGAGAATTGACAATGGATAATGAAGAACTTAAAAATAATTCTCAATTTTCAATTTTCAATTCTCAATTAACTAAGATTGAGCCGACTATTGAAGATTGTTTTATGTTGTTGTCGAAAAATCAGGGAAATGAAAAATAGAGTTATACATACAGAAAATCTGACCAAGAAATTCGGGCATTTTACTGCCGTTGATGCCATTAGTTTTGAGGTTTTTAAAGGCGAGATTTTTGGATTTCTGGGTGCAAACGGTGCTGGAAAAACTACCGCAATGCGTATGTTGTGCGGATTGAGTAAACCCACTTCGGGCAGCGGAACGGTGGCGGGTTTCGATATTGCCAAACAGTCGGAAGAGGTGAAGAAAAACATCGGCTATATGAGTCAAAAATTTTCGCTGTATGACGATTTGAAAGTGTGGGAAAACCTGCGTCTTTTCGGCGGAATTTAC
>Ga0082212_10007726_pt1 | contig 14151 bp, 13 predicted proteins | sample TergutNt197P3_FD_71548 | JGI IMG/M metagenome (GOLD analysis project Ga0082212, IMG submission 71548) | Neocapritermes taracua P3 segment gut microbial communities from Petit-Saut dam, French Guiana - Nt197 P3 | ecosystem: Host-associated > Arthropoda: Insects > Digestive system > Gut ... | reverse complement strand
TTCCGTTAGCCGCCGGCACAATTGGCGGATTAACCATCTCATTAGTCGGACTGTTTTGCTTCTTGCCTCTCTTTATGGGAGTGGGGAAGAATCGGAAAAAAAGATTTGGAAACTGAGGCGACTTTTATTATGTAAAAATCTTTAACTTTGCAAACTTCAAAATTATTAAATATTTTTTATATGTCTAATTATCAACAATTGTTGGAAAAACAAAGAAAATTCTTTGCTGCAGGTAAAACGAGAGATACCGGTTTCAGAATTGTGCAGCTAAAAAAACTTTATCAGGTAGTGAAAGAAAAGCACGAAGATATTGAAAAATCTCTTCGCGCGGATTTGAATAAATGTGAATTTGACGCATTTGTAACAGAAATTTCGGCTATCTTTGATGAAATAAATTGCGCTGTGGAGAATTTGGAGGCGTGGACAAAACCGGTAACGGTAGCTTCGCCGCCCGTATTCGGTACGGCAGAAAGCAAATACTACTACGAACCTTACGGTACGGTACTGATATTGAATACATGGAATTATCCTTTCGTGCTTTGCTTCAAACCGCTTGTCGGCGCTCTGGCAGCAGGGAATTGCTGCATTGTGAAACCTTCGGAAACGGCGCCTGCCACATCGAAAGTGTTGGCGGATATTATCAATACCGCTTTTGACGAGGAATATTGTGTCGTGATAGAATGTGACGTGGAGGGTACGACCGAACTGCTGAAAGAACGGTTTGATTTTATCTGCTATACGGGAGGCACACAGGTTGGGCGGATCGTAGCGCATGCCGCTGCCGAACATCTGACGCCGACCGTGCTTGAGTTAGGCGGGAAAAGTCCGTGTATTGTTGATAAATCGGCCGATATAGCGCGTTCTGTGGCGACTATCTGCTGGGGAAAACTGCTTAATTCTGGACAGACATGTACGTCGCCCGATTATATTTGGGTGCATAAAGACGTGAAAGATCAATTGATCGAAGCGCTTAAAAACCGGATTAAAGCGTTTTATGGCGACGACATTAAAAATAATCCCGATTTTGGCCGTATCATCAATCTGAAACATTTTCGGCGTTTACAGGCGCTTTTGGATGACAGCCATATTGTTTTCGGAGGCGAAACGGATGAAAGTCAACGCTTTATTTCGCCAACCATTATCGACGAAGTCACGTGGGAAAGCCGCATCATGCAGGAAGAGATATTCGGCCCCATTTTCCCGATTATGACTTTCGAACATTTGGAAGAGGTGGTGCAAGAACTTTCCCGTCGCGAAAAACCGCTTGCCTTGTATCTGTATACTACCGATAAAACATCGGAGGAGTTGATAATCAATAATGTGTCGTTTGGCGGCGGTTGTATTAACGCCACCTTGATGCACATGCTGAATACCAATCTGCCGTTCGGTGGGGTAGGGAACAGCGGTCATGGCAATTATATGGGACGATGGAGTATCGAAACTTTTACGCATAAAAAAGGCGTTCTCAACAGGGCTTTGACGGATGATCCGTCGCCAGTCTTTCCACCCTACGAAGATCATGTGAAGTATGTGAAACAGGCATACCTTTGAGAGTTAAGAACTAAGAGTTAAGAGTTAAGAATGGGAGTCAAATCCCCTGTAGGGGCGTAAGGCTTACGCCCAATCGAAAATGACAACACGTATGTCATCCCGAGCGAAGTCGAGGGATTTCACTATTTCATTTCAGATTCTTCGAATGCGCTACCGATGACATCCCGCATTTCCGTCATTGCGAGCCTGCGAAGCAATCCAGTGAGAGACAAAGCATTATATCAACTTCTGGATTGCTTCGTGCCTCGCAATGACGGGGGACTCAAAACGTCATTTCCGGCTGTTTGGCGGCACGCTATCCCCATTCAGAATGACAGGAAAAGGAGTGCACGTGATGACACGAAAACGATAAGGGAAAATGGGAAAAATCAACAATGAATAAGATATATATGATGTTTATTAAACAAATATTAAAAAATAATGAAATGCCGAACGATGTAGCCATGATTGACCGGTTGAAAGTGTCGACGTTGCCGGTGGTTATGTATGGCGCTTCGCCGGATGTGGCTGACCAAATCGTAAAGAAATTGCTACTCAATCAAATCACGGTTTCGTTTGTGGTTTATGATGAGGATTGTCCGGTGATGACCGCTTCGGCCGCTTATCTAAAAGATATCCAAACGGTTAAAATTAAGGATTTGGACTCAAAAATTCCTGCTTATAACGTAATTATCGGATTTGTAAAAGGGTATATGAATATAGATGCGATACGCCCAAAGTTCCGACAGGCAAAATCTATTGCTTATCTTTCCGAAATATTTGATATGGAAATTATTACCCGATCGTTTGTTGAGGAAAACAGTGTCTTTTTGGAAGATTTTTATCGAAATCTGCAAGATCAAAAGTCGAAAGACTCATTTACAGCCTATCTGTTAAGCAAAGTGCGGCAAGATATGCAATACCTGCCCCCTGTTTTTGAAAAGGTGCAATATTTCCCGCAAGGGATATTTGAATTGACGGACCGGGAGGCGTATTTCGATTGCGGCGCCTTTGAGGGCGATACCATTACAGCATTTTTGAAAGCCACAGGAGGACAATACCGGCATATTTGGGCTGTCGAGCCTGACAAGTCGAACTGTAAACAACTGATTAAATATATTGAAAACGAAAAACTGACGCATATTGATGTGGTGAATAAGGGAATATACAATTCTGCCGGTAAACTTCCGTTCCGGGAAACAGGTAATATGCTGTCGATGATTACAGACGATTCGAATAACAGTATCGAAGTAGATACGATAGATCATATTGCGGCAGGAAATCCGGTATCATATATTAAAATGGATGTAGAAGGCGTTGAATTGGAGGCTTTAAAAGGCGCCGAACAAACAATCAAGACGTTCAACCCCATTTTAGGCATAAGCATATATCACAAACAACAGGATTTGATTGATATACCCAAATATATCAAAGAAATCGTACCCGAATATAAATTCTATTTCCGGGTACACAAAAAATTGGCGATTGATACAGTCTTGTATGCAGTGATTAAGAGGTAGTTATTAGAGTTTAGTTGAATCTTTCAATTAATCGTTATTCAGTTACTCAGTTATTCAGTTATTCAAAACAATGCGAATCATCGAAATATGTGCCAATTCGGCGCAAAGTTGTGTAGAAGCGGAAGCAGGCGGCGCAAAACGGGTGGAGTTATGCGCCGGCATTCCCGAAGGAGGGACTACGCCGAGTTATGGAGAAATCAAGGCGGCTCAATCCCTGACTTCATCCATTGATATCAACGTGATTATTCGTCCGCGTGGAGGCGATTTCCTTTATACGCCGGCCGAAATACAGTCCATGCTGTTTGATATCGAAATTGCAAAGCAATTAGGCATACATGGCGTTGTATTTGGCTGTCTGACAAAGGAGGGTGATATGGATATTGCGTTGCCGGTTATCTCTAAATATGTTTGTTTTGAAAAAATACGCCGTTTTTAAAAAAAGAAATATCTTTGTCTCATTATTCATTCAGAAAACATCAACACTATGGATCAGCAAGTATTCAAAGAAATTCAGCTACTAAAGCGTCAATTACTTCCGAGTGAAAAGGTAATTCTTTACGGTTCGCAGGCACGCGGAGATGCCTGTGAAGACTCCGATTGGGATTTGCTGGTATTATTGAATCGAGAAAAAAAGAATTTTATTGAAGATTATGATATGTATGCATATCCGTTTAACGAATTGGGATTGAAATATAACGTCCTTATCAATGCAAAAGTTTTTACCGTAAAAGACTGGGAAAGACAAAGCCCGTCAATTTTTTATAAGAATGTTAAACAGGATGGAATAGAAATAATATGACACTAACCAAAGAAGAAAAAGATGTTATTGTACAACATCGCTTGGAAAGAGCATACGAAACATTAACGGAAGCCAAAGATTTGTTAAGTTTAAGTCATTGGTTTGGAGCGGCAAATCGTTTGTATTATGCTGCATATTATGCAGTGTCTGCACTGCTCGTAAAACATGGGCACATCGCACATACACATGGCGGAACAAAAAGTCTGTTTGGAAAACACTTTGTTTCTACCAATATCATTGGCAAAGAGCAAAATAAATTGTACGAAAAACTGTTTGACCTCAGGCAAAGCGGCGATTACAGTGATTGGATTAGTATCGATGAATCTGATATCAAACCGCTTCTCGAACCTGCTGAAAAATTAATTTCCGATATAGAAAACTTGATAAATAACGTCAATTCGACCAAATTAATATGAAAACGACCGGTTTACAGGATATTTCTCTAATAAGTATGCTTGCAGAAGTCCGTCAAGCGCTAATCAATAACATCAGTGCAGAGACGTCGTTTTCGCACGACCGGTTTTTCAAAGAAGGGGAAGCGGCGAAAACTTACGGACTGAAAGCGGAGGAGGTAAGGAAAATTGCCAAAACAGGTTGGCAGGAAGTAAAAGCATTACCGAAACAAACCGTCTTTGCGCTGTGTGAAGCGCTGTGGAAATCGGGATATTTTGAGGAAAGACTGATTGCCTGCACCTGGACGGAAGCGTTGCACAAAAACTATGAACCTGCCGACTTTGCCGTATTTGAGCGGTGGCTCAGAAATTATGTGAATAATTGGGCCGATTGTGATACCTTGTGTAACCATACCATCGGGGAATTTGTGATGATGTATCCCAATTATATTGACAAGCTCAAGGAATGGGCAGAATCGTCAAACCGCTGGTTACGGCGCGGGGCGGCCGTCAGCTTGATTATTCCGGCACGCAAAGGCTTGTTTCTGAATGATATTATCGAGATTGCCGGTATATTGTTGCTCGACAAAGACGATTTGGTGCAAAAAGGCTACGGCTGGATGCTAAAGGCGGCAAGTATGAGCGAAACATTTGTCAAAGGAGATGATCTGAAAAAAAGGCAACATCTGGATGCCGTGTTTAACTTTGTGATGAAGAATAAATCGGTAATGCCTCGCACAGCTTTGCGTTATGCCATAGAGAAGATGCCGGCAGAATTAAAAGCCAAAGCAATGGAAAAATGAAGAAAATATTCGGCCTGGAAAGGAACGTCTTTTTTACGGGACTGACAAGTTTCTTTACGGACACATCCACCAAGATGATATACAGCGTTATGCCGTTGTTTCTCTTGTCGATCGGCGCATCCAAAACGACCATATCACTTATTGAAGGCATTGCTGAAAGCACGGCATCGCTTGTCAAGGCACTGTCGGGCTACTGGAGCGACAAAGTAAGACGAAACAAACCATTCATGCTGATCGGCTATGGCGTGACGGCTTTGGTAACGCCGTTGTATGCCTTTGTGCGTTTGCCGATACAGGTGTTGTTCTATCGCTTTTTCGAGCGTATCGGCAAAGGATTGCGGGCTGCGCCGCGCGACAGTCTGATAAGCGGTTCGGTTGCGCAAAAAGATGCAGGCAAGAATTTCGGGTTTCACAAGGCGATGGATAACAGCGGCGCCATCTTCGGCCCCCTGATTGCTTTCCTGATGCTCTCTCACTTTCCGATGAATTTTAAATATATCTTCCTGATAGCCACTATCCCTGCCATATTGGGCGTTATTACCATTGCTGTTTTTATCAAGGAAACAAAAGGCGTCAAAACCGAAGCCGCCACAGTTTCGTTAAAACATTTGCCCAAAAAGTTTTATTTCTTCCTGTTTATCATTTTTGTATTTACGCTTGGTAATTCGGCCGATGCGTTGTTGCTGGTAAAAACAACCGAAACGGGCATCGATAAAGCCTATATCCCATTTGTATATATGATTTTCAACGTCGTATCGGTAGCTTTGGCTGTCCCAATCGGTAAACTGTCCGACAAAATCGGCCGCGAACGTTTGATTATCCCCGGATTTTTGATTTATGCCTGTACCTATTTTCTGTTCGGAAAATTCAACAGTATATCCGTTTTTATCGGGTTATTTGCAATGTATGGGCTATATAGCGCTTTGGTTGACGGCAGTCAGAAAGCGATGATTTCGGATATTGTAAGCAAAGATTTACGCGGAACAGGCTTTGGGATTTACCATTCCGTGCTTGGCGTCACGTTATTACCTGCCAGCCTGATTGCCGGATTGCTCTACGACAAAGTAAGTTCAAACGCCCCCTTCTATTTCGGCTCAGTCATGGCGCTGACCGCAACAGTCTTGATGATCGTTTTTGCAATTGGCAATAAAAAATAGCTCAATCTTATAGATACATTTCATGCAAGTGTTGTGTGAGTTTTTATTCAATATATTTAGCAAACGCCGGCTTATACACAAGTTCTTCATTTAAATAAAAGTGAACAATTATATAACTACCGCTATTTGAATGGTATACCCACAATTGATCAAAATTACTACTTCCTATTACATTCATTTTGTATAGAGTGCCATCAAATTCAGCTTCATTTTCAACGCCTAAAAAAGCGGCTATACCGGTATAACTAAGAACTCCCGTAAATTTTTGGATTTTAAAAATCTGGTAATTTCCGGCGACACTTTCATTTAGAGTGCCATAAGTATAAGTTCCATCTTTTTTGAATTCTATACCATAGCGTGAGTCAAAATTACCGGAATCATTCGTAATGTTGACCCATTTGTACAACATTAAAAGATGCCTTTTATCTATATCTTCCGGTTTATCATCTTTATTGCAAGACGTAATCCCAATACATAAGGTTGTTGCCATGGCAACCGCCATCAAATTGAAAAATGTTTTTTTGTAATTCATGATTTTTTTTCTTTTTTATGTTAATAATTCCGCCAAAGTTAGTAATTCTTATTTGGAAAAACAAACCTTTTTTTCAAAAAAAGATCATCTATCTATCTATCTATCTATCTATCTATCTACAAATAATCATTTGATTACTAACAATATAAAAAAAATGAAATTTCGCGTAATTTAAATTCAAAACGGATGTATTTGGCTAAGGCCGATTTTCAATTCAATTTGTCGCGTTCACTTTCTCATTATTGGATTGCCCTGAAAGGGCAACAGCATCAGGATAGGGCATCGCCCTATTATTCAGGCGTTTCAATAAAAATAGCCCTGAAAGGGTGAAATCAGGATATCGCCCTTTCAGGGCTTTTTAGAGAGGCGTCATTCAATCCGTAGGGCTTCACCCTACGCTATTGATTACAAGGCTTTCAGCCTTAATTTATGCGACAAATTGAATTGAAAATCGGCCTTAGCCAAATGCACCCGTTAAAAACTACACTCTACACTCTAATATCTAAACTCTAATTTTATTTACCTCGACACATACACCTTCCCCTGCGTCTCGTTATTCAACGAAACGATGTAGAATCCCGCCGGCAGCGAAATGGTCCGGGTTCCTTCGCCCACATTGACTTGTTGCACCAACATTCCTTCAATGGAATAGATACGCACAACGGTCGGTTTATCAACCCTGACAATCAAATTTCCGGCTTCCGCCCAAATTCTTTTTTCCGCGATTGTTTCCGAAATGCCGGCGATTAATAACTCCTGACATTCATAAGCGCCTATATCCACCGTTGTGTCGAAAATACGCGGATTGCCGTCCAAATCGACTGTGGTGGTTACAAAGCCATTGTTTCCTTGATTAATCAACGGACTGCCCTTACCCGGTCTGTAATCGCCTTCGGCGGTAGGAGCAAAATCGGCGTCTATGGGTTTGACAAATTTGGGATCATAATCATAATTGCCTGCTGTTCCATGGAATACCATTAGTTCCTCTATTTGACTGTGTTGTATATCTTCAATACTGCTTGCACTCCCCATATTGAGATAGTTAGGGTATGCCAAGGCTTTGTTGCCGCAGATTACGGTATTCCGGAGTGTGGGAGATGAAATGCCGATAGGCGTTGAATCATCGCCGGCTAAACAAAAGAGGCCGCCCCCGTTTGTACCCGATTTATTACCGCTAATGGTGACATTCGTTATTACAGGTTTAACCATACCTGCATAAGACTGTATATATGCTCCGCCGGCCCTGTTTTCGGCTAAATTTCCGCAAATCAACACATTGGTCATCACCGGCGATGTTTCCACAGCTTCGGATATGCACCATAACCCTCCACCTCTAAATGCCTGGTTACCACTGATGATTACATTTTCCAATACCGGAGAAGATTTTTTGTTTCCGTAATTGGCAAAACCTCCACCATATTCGCCTGATTTGTTATTACGAATTATGGTATTGGATATTTTTGGAGATGCGTCGCCAAATGATTCATTACTGAAACCCGCACCTCCGCAGGTAGAGAAATTTCCTTCAATGATAAGGTTATTAAGGGTAGGAGAACTTGCGAAAGAACCTTCTGAAATCGCGCAAATGCCACTGCCTCGAATCATTCGCATCGGCACAGGCAACAGATTCATATTTCCTCCGGTGATGGTAAAACCGTCAATGACGGTGGTTTCGGATGCATTAAACAGATAAACAACACAATACACATTGTCTTGCATACCGGTAAAATCCTTCCCGTCATCTTTATTCAAATCACCACTCAGAATGGTTTGATTTAATTTCCAATCACGTTTGTCCATCCCCGTATTATCAACGGCATTAGCCGGGAAACCTCCGTATATCTTCACGCCGGCGGGGATTACAAATGCTTTATATCGATCGGAGGTCGGTTGTCCTTCGCTATCGGTATCATATATTTTTTTTGTCGGCAGATAAAGACCTGACGCCACCCAGATTTCATCTTTGTTTTTTGCGTTTTCTAATGCCGGTTGTATAGTAGCAAATGCTTTAGACCATGTCTTTCCGTCATTACTGTCGTTCCCTTTTGTCTGATTGACAAAATACCTGTTTTGTGCCGAAATTGTCAATGAGCACAAACACCACAAAATAAATAAAAATTTAGTTTTCATGTGTGAGTTATTTATTGTTAATTCAATTGATTGTTTGATAATTAGCATTCAAATCACAAAAATACAAAAAGTTTTTTTTATTTCATATAAAAAATCGCGAAAAATGAAGCATTTTTCGTTTTAAGGGAAAGAGTTTTAAAAAAACAAAATAATTAACTTACTTTTGAGCCCAAAATAATTTCAAATAAATATGTTGAAAAAAATTAGAATTTCACTTGCGGTAATCTTTTTTGTGCTTATCACGTTGTTGTTTCTTGATTTTACGGGAACACTTCATGCGTGGTTCGGGTGGATGGCAAAGATTCAATTCCTGCCTGCCGTTTTAGCTTTGAATGTAGGCATTATCGTATTTCTTGTGCTGCTGACACTGATTTTGGGGCGGGTTTATTGTTCGGTTATCTGCCCGTTGGGAGTGTTTCAGGATATGGTAGCACGGATTGGCAGACGAGGGAAAAAGTTGCCCTATACTTTTTCGCCTGCCAAATCGTGGCTCAGGTATGGAACGCTTGTTTTTTTTATTGCAGCATTTATTGCGGGCGTGCATGTAATCGTTTCTTTGATCGACCCTTACGGAACATTCGGACGAATGGCGAACAATTTGCTTTTACCTGTTTGGCAGTGGGGAAACAATCTCTTGGCAATGATGGCCGAACGGTTGGACAGTTATGCTTTTTATACAATCGACGTATGGTTGAAAAGCCTGCCGACCCTTATTGTTGCAGTGGTAACATGTGTCGTTGTAGCTGTTTTGGCATGGCGTAATGGCCGCACCTACTGCAATACGATTTGTCCGGTGGGAACCTTTCTCGGATTGTTATCGCGGTTTTCGCTGTTTCAAATCAGGGTTGACGAGCACAAATGTACCAAATGTACGCTCTGTGCCCGACACTGTAAAGCCGCTTGTATCGATTCCAAAGCAGGCAAAATTGACAATAGCCGTTGCGTTGCATGTATGAACTGTATCGGGAAATGCAGTACCGGCGCCATCGGCTATCGTTTTGCCCTTCCTTTCAAAATAGGGGAAATGGGGGAAATCGGGAAAACCGGAGAAGTCGGGGATACTAAAAAAAATCTTACGCTCTTACGCTCTTACGGTCTTACGGTCTCAAACCCGAACGGACGTAAAGCATTTCTCGCCACCTCAGTAGTGTTGGCTTCAGCAGCATTGAAAGCACAGATTGTTCCCAAAGCTACAGATATAAAGATGGACGGCGGGCTGGCTGATATCATTGAAAAGCAAATCCCTCGTCGTCAAACTCCGATCACGCCTGCCGGATCGTTGAGCGACCGCAATATGAAACGAAAATGTACTGCATGTCAGCTTTGCGTTACGGTTTGTCCCAACGGCGTTTTAAGGCCTTCGACTGCGTTGAACACCTTGATGCAGCCTGTGATGTCTTTTGAAAGGGGTTATTGTCGTCCGGAGTGTATAAAATGTTCGGAAGTTTGCCCCACCGGCGCAATCAATCTAATTTGCAAATGCGAGAAATCTTCCATTCAAATCGGTCATGCCGTGTGGATGCGCGGGCGATGCATACCAATTCGTGACGGTCAGGAGTGCGACAACTGCGAACGCCACTGTCCCACCAATGCAATTACCATGATTCCATCGGTAGCCGGCGATGACAAATCACTGAAAATACCGGCTGTTAATGAGGAACTATGTATCGGTTGCGGTGCATGTGAGTATTTATGTCCGGCACGCCCCCTAAGCGCTATCCATGTGGAAGGACACCAAATCCATAAATTCATTTAAAGAATCACGAAATGAAAAATAATATCCAATATATCAACCGCAGAGATTTTTTGAAAGCAACGGGAGTTGCGGCAACGACTGCAACATTGGCAGGTTGCACCTCCGGTAAAGACAGTTCGGGCGCTTTAGGCCCTGTACCGACCGACAAGATGACTTATACAAATTTGCCTTCGTTGGGAGGCGATAAAATCTCCATTTTAGGATACGGCTGTATGCGATGGCCTACGATGCCCAATCCCGAAGGACGTGGAGAGATTATCAATCAGGAGGTAGTAAATGAATTGGTGGATTATGCCATTGCGCACGGCGTAAATTATTTCGATACGGCGCCCGTTTATGTGCAGGGACAGTCGGAAAAAGCAACCGGAATTGCGCTCAAACGTCATCCGCGTGACAAGTTTTTTATCGCCACCAAAATGTCGAATCCTGCGGCTCCCGATTTCGACGCTTCGGTAGCCATGTATAAAAACTCTTTTGAACAGCTTCAGGTGGATTATATCGACTACTATCTGTGTCATAATATCGGTACAGTTGGCGCACGCGGATTTGAAGTGCGTTTTATCGACAACGGACTGCTTGACTTTTTGGTAGATGAGCGCGAAGCCGGACGTATCCGCCGGCTTGGCTGGTCGTTTCATGGCGTTATTGAAGAATTTGACCGTATCCTTGCCTGGCACGAAAAGGTACATTGGGATTTTGTGCAGGTACAGTTAAATTATTCGGACTGGATGAATGCCGCCTCAGGAAGGAATGTGAATGGCAGCTACCTGTACGACGAACTTGTCAAACGCAATATACCCATTGTAGTGATGGAACCTCTTTTAGGGGGGCGGCTGTCCAATCTGCCGACACATATCGTTTCACGCCTGAAGGAACAGAATCCGGAAGGCAGCGCAGCGTCGTGGGCATTTCGCTATGCCGGTTCGTTCGACGGCATAGCTACGGTACTGAGTGGGATGACTTATATGGAACACCTTCAGGACAATATCCGTACCTATTCGCCATTATCGCCATTGTCGGAAGAGCAAAAAACGTTTCTCTACGAAACGGCAGAATTGATGCTTCAATACCCTACCATTCCTTGCAATGCGTGCGATTATTGTATGCCGTGTCCTTACGGTATTGATATTCCGGGTTTGCTGGTACATTACAATAAATGCGTAAACGACGGCATCGTTCCCAAAAGCGCCGGCGACGACAATTACCGCAAGAACCGGCGTGCCTTTTTGATCAGTTTCGACCGCAATGTCGAAAAGATCAGGCAAGCCGACCATTGCACAGGGTGCAAACAGTGTAACGAAGATTGCCCGCAAAGAATAGACATCCCCGCCGAACTGCAAAAATTAGACCGATTCATCGAACAACTCAAACAGGAAACACTGTAACATGAAATACTTATTATCCGGTTTATTATGCAGCATTTTTGCTCTTTTGTTTGCGTCTTGTTCTTTAGACGAACAATTTCAGAACTACAACGATTTGTCGATAGATGAATCAAATTTTAATCAGATAAATGCTGATTATAATTCTACATTGCTTCCATTTGCAAAAGCGCTTTACAACGCCATGAAGGAAAGCCCGAAGCTGCGTGAATTAATTAAAAACGAATCCCTGGAACAGTTCAACAAAGAGTATGAAGTTCTTTATCAATTCATTAAAGATGCGATGGTAGAAAATGGGATTAGCGTACGCGATTTATTGTTGACGTATTTTAAGGATGAAGAAGTACTGACTGCTATTGAGGGGTTATTTCCTACGCTTACGATACATATCCCCATACTTCCTGCCGAATCTTTTTCGGCAAAGATTTGGAATACAAAAGAACAGATTCCTTCTGTTGCCATTCATTCATCTATTGGCTTAAACCCTGTTATAGTGTCAGAGAGAGGACAATATGTTAAAGACAGCGATGAGTTTATGATAAAAAGCGGTCATGTTCCGGGTTTTCCTGTTATAGTACTGAAAGAAAATGCTCGAGTCGTCGTTTCACAAAACGCAAGTTCGAAATATACCTCCTTAAATAATCGCAACAGCGATTATGTATTTGATTTTATCGACGATTATTTTGACGGAAGCGTCAATAATAAAGATAATGAAATAGATAACGATTCCGAAATCGGCTTGAGATCCTCTTCATATTGGGTAACTCCTTTAATTAACCAAAAATCAGTTGACGCATACAATATTTACGGCGCCTATAACGGATGGCAAAGAGATTATATATATTATAATATAACACCATCAATTACAACAGGTTCGCTTTCTTTAAATTTTATGGAAAGTATCATATCATTCAAATTTGACCCTAATCGTAATCCGCAACAGGTATGCAATTATCTCATGAATTCTCCCATAAGCGATCCTCCTTTCCCATGGACATCGGGGAAGTTTGACTTTAGAGTGGAGGCTCAGTTAGCTTCAAAAAATGGCAGTCCGCCCACAAAAACCAAATATTTTGATGCTTATCCTTTAGAACTGTTCGATGTGACTTTTGTTAAAAGTGGAAATACATATATTCCGACTTTCAATGGATTCAGAACTAAAAGTTTAGAGGTGCCTATACTGAATTGGAATCTGGCAGAATATGGGGTAATAATGAGAATTAGCATCTGGAAGAGGAGTACAAGTGGAACAGCAACACAATCTTATAGTTTTACCTTTTCTTCTACTGAAAATGTTAAAAATTATGATAAAGATGGACGTGAATACGGAAGTTCATCAACAACAACATCCTATACCTCGAATTATTCGATAACCTATCAAATTAATGATGTACAGTTGGGAGATGCAGAGGTGAGTTTCGGCCAACCGGTTATAACCGGCACTATGCCTTTTATGGGATATACAGCTTATGGTTTATTAGATTATGCTTCCGGTTACTTTATTATAAACGTCTTCCCGGTTCAACAATATTAATTTAAGTATCCGGAAAAATGTCGCCTTTTGGCGAACTATATAGGGCATTGTTAATTTACGGTTGCCCTGAAAAGGAAATATCAATAGGATAGGGCATCGCCCTATCATTCAGTTATAACGGTTATTTGAAGCCCTGAAAGGGCGAAATCAGGATATCGCCCTTTCAGGGCTTTTTCGAGAGGGGACATTCAATCCGTAGGGCTTCACCATACGCTATTGATTATCAGGCTTTCAGCCTTAACCTTGTGGCAATGGGGCATTGCCCTACGCTAATGATTACAAGGCTTTCAGCCTTAACTTGAACGACAAATTAAAATGCGCTCGTTTTTTATAAAAATGTCAATTGTCAATTAAAAATCGTATATTTGTGCTTTAATATAAAATATTTGGATAAAGTATTAATAACTAAAATTAAAGAGTCATGGAAGAGCCTAAAAGATTGTATCGTTCGGACCGGGATAAGATGATTGGCGGGGTTTGCGGAGGTATTGCAGAATACTTTACGCTTGATCCGACATTAGTTCGTTTGGGATATATTGTGCTAAGCATTTTTACTGTATTCTCAGGAATATTGGCATACTTTATCTTATGGATAGTTGTTCCTAAGAGGAAAAGC
>Ga0082212_10007725_pt1 | contig 14152 bp, 11 predicted proteins | sample TergutNt197P3_FD_71548 | JGI IMG/M metagenome (GOLD analysis project Ga0082212, IMG submission 71548) | Neocapritermes taracua P3 segment gut microbial communities from Petit-Saut dam, French Guiana - Nt197 P3 | ecosystem: Host-associated > Arthropoda: Insects > Digestive system > Gut ... | reverse complement strand
AAAAAAGATTGTTTGAATTGCAAGTATTACAGTAAATTTTGTGAATTTAAGGAAGCAATTGACCTCTCTTTAAACAAAATAATAACCGGTCAGGTTCAAAAAGACTTGGACAGTCTTTTGACATTGAAATTTCAATTATTTGAATAACTCAGTTTATGAACGAGGTTAGTATAACTTCATTTTACGACGTTTTCGCCACATTGCCTACAACTTTAAAATCTGCGTTGTCTGTGTGCTTATTTGCTTGAGGCAGAAATCAGCATCACACAGTAAATACTCTTATTGGTACGCACCACGATTTTTCCGTCGGTAAAAGCCGGCGTAGCAAAAGTCTGTTCGCCTGTTTCAAATGAATCCAGCAATCTGAATTCGTCGTCGGCTGAGAAAATATGCACTTTGCCATCGGTGTTGAAAAGAAAGACTTTCCCATCGGCAATGATTGGCGATGAATAGAATCCCTCGCCCAATTCGTGTTCTTTCCGGACGGTTCCGGTTTGCGTATCAAATGAAATGGCCATGCCATAACCGGTAGCCATGTAAATATTGTCTTTGGTGGCCACCGGGCTTGATACTTCCGGAAGGAAATCAATGTTTTCCCACAGAACGCTTCCATCGGCGGCATTGATCGCGATCAGTCTGGAATATTCGGAGGCGCCATACACCACGCCGTTAGCGCTGCACGCGCTGGCGCCCACTTCTCCCGTGAGACATTCCACACGCCATAACTGTTCGCCATTGCCCGGATTGTAAGCGGTGATGGACGGAGTACCCATCAGTACCAATTGCGGCGCATTGTTGATATACGTAATGACGGGCGAACACCAGCTTATTTTATCCGGACGGCTTTTGCTCCATCGTTCGGCGCCGGTGGCTATATCCAATGCAATGACTCTGGCGGATTTTTGATTGTCGTACTGGATAATGAGCAGGTCGCCGAACGTGAGCAGCGAGGCGGCATAACCATAATGATTATCCGGTATGCCGAGGTTCTTTGCCCACAGTTTCTTTCCGTCCATATCGGCGCAAATCAGGTCGCCGGTAGCAAAAATGGCGCATACCTGCTTTCCGTTAGTGGCGGCGCTTGATGCGGCTAATCCTGTATCTTCCGCTGTTTCAGGAAGTCGCTCCGGCGAACCGGGTATATTGGCAGCAACTAACGACCAAAGTTTATCGCCCGTAGTAAGATCATAACAGTACAACTCGCGCGTCTGCTCGTCGGCTCCGGTGAAGAAGACCCTGTTGCCGTTGATCAAAGGCGAATTGTAACCCTTGCGGGGAATATCCCGTTTCCATGCAATGTTGACGCCCCCGTTTAAATCCCATTTTACGGGAACACCCTTCGCAAGGGAGATTCCGTCGGAATTATTTCCGCGAAATGCGTTATGAGTAACTTTTGAAACTACCGGCCGGGCAACTTTCTCTACGGTTGAAACTTCCGGAGTTTCTGTTGCGGCTGTTTCCTGAGTTTCACTTATCGCGCTCTCTCCACTCTCCTGTGGAGAAGGGTCGGGGGAGAGGTTTTGTGAAGAGGTGTCAGGGAAGAGGTCTGTTTCTGTCGTCTGATTTTCCTCCGCTTTGGTTATCACGCTCTCTCCCCTCTCCAAAGGTGAGGAGTTAGGGGTGAGGCTTTTTGAACTCAGCGCCACAAAAACAAGCGCTGTTGCAGCCAATCCCAAAGCGCCCCCAATCACGTATTTTCGTGCTTTTGTTTTTACAGCCCACTCGTCAATGGGGTCGATATCCTTGTCAGGAACATCCTTATTTCCTGAGAAATAGAAATGCGTACAGACGAAAAACACGGCCAACATTCCCAGCAGGATATAAACGCCGGTCATCAGGCGGTTGAAACTAACGAAATAGGCTTTACGCGCCAGAAGATCCAGTTGGCGTATCTGTTCCTGCAACATCGGGTTGTTCGCATTTCCGTCATTCAACTGTTTCAGGGTTTCTGCCACTTCGGTCTGGAGCGGGTTGACGTCCTTTATCTGAAAATAATTGGCGATCAGCATGACGGAAAAGGAAACAGTGAAAATGGCCGATACGATGGCTATATTTCTAAAAATGACTTTCTTCATATTGATAATTTCCTGATTCGATTATTAAATTTTTAATATCACCATCGTTGCCCCGTATCCGTATTCCTTGAACGAGGCGTCCTGAAAACGCAGTTTCGGATATTTCTGATTCAAAGTCCGGTGTATTTCGAGACGCAGCCGCCCATTACCTACGCCATGTATAAAAACAATGCGCCTTAGCCGGTTACGGATGGCTCCTTCGAGTGCGGATGTGAAATGTCGCATTTGTATATCAAGCATTTCTGCAGGCGTAAGTTTTTTTGGGTTATCATCTACCAATTGTTCGATATGCAGATCAACTTCTTCTGTGTCAGTTTCAGGCGCTTTCTTCACAGATCGGGGCGGATTGTCGATTTGCATCTTTTGCTTTTCAAATTTCAGTTGCGCTTCCCGTGCCACATTTTCTATTCCGGCCATCAGATACTCTTCCGAGATATTGAAAATCAGCGCTTTTTCATCAAAATATTCGTTGGCCACATAATTGACGGAATCTGTCAGGTAAAATTCGTCGGTTTTCAGTTCGTAGCGCATCGGTTCCTGCGGCATGTAAGCGCCTTTTTTGAAGAAAAGTATTTCAAGCCGTATACTGCTGATGTTTTGCAAATCGTCGCCGGATATTTGCGTCAGATGTATCATAGCGTTGCTTTCGAGCATTCCTGCCTGTATGCCGCGATACGCCCCTTCGCTGATCATGGCCGACACATAAAGGGTATGATAATCGCAGGCATTCACCAAATAAAGATCAAACGAAATTTTCTCACTCTTTTTCTTCCGAAGAATCCATGCCAATAAAATATGAACAGAGGCATTAATATTTGATTCGTCCGGATCGTCTGCCAGATCGATATAACCGGGTATATCTCCGGCAGGTGGCGCAACGGTTTCTTCAGGATCAACAAAAGTTGCCTCTTGCCGGACTGCAACGCCGGTAAATGGCGTCGATCCGGCCTGCGGTACATCTACATGCAACAACTGCGCTGCAATGGCCGGAACTTCAAAACCGTCTTCGTTTTCAACATATATGGTCTTATTGTCTGTACGGGTAACCATGCCGCCGCCTACATCATTCAGGAATTTTACCCGGTCGCCTTTCTTAAATAACATTGATGATCTTTAATGTGGGTTGTAGCGGATTCGAACCGTTGACCCCTACCCTGTCAAGGTAATGCTCTAAACCAACTGAGCTAACAACCCGTTTCAGGCTGCAAAGATATACAAAGGATTTGAGACTGTAAAATATATTTTCAGGCTATTGAAAATATCTGAAAAATTCAATGATTTTACTGGGGTTTCAGAGGTGGCATTTCAACCAATTCATCAACCCAAAAAATGATGAATGCAACAGTTAATATAGTGCGTATTCACCCGTTTGAAGACGGCAACGGACGAATTGCCCGTCTTCTGGTCAATTACATTCTTTTGCGACATAATTATCCGATGATCGTTATTCGTACCGACGACCGTCAAAACTACCTAAAAGTCCTGCATCAGTGCGATTTGCATACAGGAAAAATCCCTTACGACGGCGCTCGCGTCACGCTGCAACAGATAGAACCGCTCGTTGATTACATTTTTGGCATTTTGGAAAACAAACTTACAGCGCTCATTCAACTTGCCAAAGGTGAAATTTCTGAATTTGTTGAGGCAAAAGATGACGAAAAAAGTGGTCAGAAAAAGTGGTCAGAAAAGGTGGTCAGAAGTGTTAGAGTTGATAAATGAAAATCCCAAAATCACAAGAGGTGAACTTTCCGAAAAAATAGGAATAAATCCTTCTGCTATTCAGCGATATATACAGAAACTTAAAACAGACGGCGTCATAAAGCAGATTAGTAGCCTAAATAAATATTTTGAAAACATACAACACTTTTTAACAATTTGTGGTGATTACTTTTCTCACGTATTGAAAATCGAAAAATAAATTTTGAGAAAATTTGGACATATATCAAAAAACATGTAAGTTTGTCGTCAAATTTGAATTGAAAATGAAGTTTGGGATCGTTAATTTTCCGGGAAGTACCGGTTTTTCAGATACAGTGTATGCGTTACATTTTATTCTTGAGCAGGATGTAGTTGAGTTGTGGCACGAAGAAACCGACCTGCAAGGGGTTGATGTTGTGGTGTTGCCATCGGGGGCGTCGTTTGGCGATTTACCGAAACCGGGGGCTATTGCCGCCAGATCGCCCGTTATGGCTTCCGTCAAAAAATTTGCAAAAAACAAAGGTATCGTACTGGGTATCGGCAACGGGTTCCAGATTTTATGCCAGTCCGGTATGTTGAAGGGAACGCTCAACCCCAACCAGTCAAATACTTTTGTCGGGAAAAATATTTTTGTGAAGACGGATCGTACAGATACTCCGTTCACTAAACTGATCAATAAGGATCAGGTAGTTCAGTTGCCAGTTGCACATGCCTTCGGGCGCTTCGACGCCGACAAGGAAACCATGCGCGAACTGCACCGGAACAGACAGATACTGCTCCGCTATTGCAGCGAGGACGGGAAAACGACTTCAGAATCGAATCCCGATGGTTCTATTGATAACATTGCCGCTATCTGCAACGCTTCCGAAAATGTTTTCGGCGTCATGGCCTGTCCCGAAAGGGCAGTCGATCCCGGTTTGGGTAATGTCAACGGATTGTTAATCTTCCAGGGGCTGATTCGTTAAATATGAAAGTGCGAAATATTTAATTTTTACCTTACACATCTTACGACAGCAGGTCGTTGATCATCATACAACTGAAAGCGTCAAACCATTCTTCGGGATGCCACTGCACTGCCATGACAGGTTTCGACGAGTGACGAAAAGCCTCTACCAGCATATTGTCCGAATCGGGATTTGCTTTTGCCACCGCCAGCGGTTCTAATTTGGGCGACAACCCATGAAGAAAAACGCCCTGATGATGATGCGAGTTTACTTCAAAAGATTGCGCCGCGTAACGCGAAGCAGCCGGAAGCGGTTCTACCGCGTGTCCGGCAAGACTGCGGCCGGGGCTTTGCGGATGTCGCCACAAATGTTGTTCCAGCGCAGAACCAAAAAATACGGCCAGCATCTGGAACCCCATGCAAATGCCGAATACCGGAATACCTGCATCAATATATGACGGCAGACGTTTTTCGTAAAAAAACTGCTTGAACACATCCTGATGGCCGGTTTTAAATGTGGGTATGACTCCGAACGATTGCGGGGCAATATCCAGACCTCCCGGAAGTATCAGCAAATCAACATTAACGACTTCCTCGCCGGGAAAAATAATGTATGGCTTTCCGAAACGCGAAATCAGTTCCAAATAGTTGCTGCCGGCTCCGAACACCGACCCGTCCTCCGAACAGTAACCCACAATACCAATGGTTTTCATAGCTTTATAATGATTCGCCGTTCACGATTTTTCCGTCGTTCATTTCGTATCTGATGTCCGACATATCGGCTAAATGCGTGTCGTGCGTTACAATGACGAAAGTTTGTCTGAAGGTATCGCGCAAAGAGAAGAACATGGAATGCAGTTCCTGTTTGTTTTGCGAATCGAGGTTTCCCGAAGGTTCGTCGGCAAAAATCACCATCGGGTCATTCACAAGCGCGCGCGCCACTGCTACCCGTTGCTGTTCGCCGCCCGACAGTTCGTCGGGTTTATGGTTCAGGCGGTCGGCCAAACCGAGAAATGTCAGCAATTCCACAGATTTCTGTTCGGCTTTGGCCTTCGGAATGCGATTGATATATGCAGGAATGCAAACATTTTCGAGGGCGGTAAATTCGGGCAACAGATGATGGAACTGAAATACGAAACCGATGTTACGGTTGCGGAATTGCGATATTTCCTTTTCGCCCAGACTGCTTACTTCCTTCCGGTCGATATACACCTTACCCGAAGTGGGACGGCTTAGTGTGCCAAGTATTTGCAACAATGTAGTTTTGCCTGCTCCGCTCGCCCCGACGATAGATACAATTTTTCCCTTGGGTATCTGAATATCGATCCCTTTAAGTACCTGCAGATTACCAAATGATTTAGTGATATTTTCGCCCCGTATCATGCTTCTGCCGGTTTAGTAGTATCATCGGCGGATTCCGTTGCCGGCACGTTTTCAGACTGCTCGTTATCAGGTGTTTCAGCAGTATTTTCGATCACGTTTTCCGAGGTTTTTGCCTCTTCCTGATATTCGTTTCCACGACTTCCGGTATACTCCGGGTCATTGTAGTAATAATCCACATTGTACTGTTCCTCATACTCTTTGAAAGTTTTTTCAGTTTCGCTTGCGGTTTTCTGCATTGGTTCCGCAATTTCCTTGGTCAGCGTATCGGTCAGATCGCTCTGAATTGATCGGATTTCATTCAACACGCCCGATGTGCTGTCGCTAAATTCACGCTTGATATCGTCTGTCGCTTTCTTAAACTCATTAGCTGCTTTGCCCATCATTCGTGCAAATTTCGGGATTTGATCGGCGCCAAAAAATATCAATATGGCCAGCAAAATGAGGAATATTTCGCCTCCGCTAATAAAAAGTACCATTGCTAACATGTTCGCTTAATTTGGGGGCGAAGATACAAAAAAACCTGTCAAAATGAATTTATATTTTCCTGAAAAAATTTCGTTCGTCAAAAATTAGCCTCATTTCATGTTTTAAAATTGAACATTCATCTAAAAAAATACGTATACATGAAATAAGGAAGTAATTTCGTTGCATCAAAGAGTGTTGTTTTTTATATGTTAAATGTAAAAATTAGTGAGATGAATAAAAAGAAGTTAAACGAAATCCTTAACACGATTAACGGATTTTATCATTATGATGACGATGTGGCGCATCAGTACATATCGCTCATTAATGAATCCCTCGATCTTGTACGCGGGATAGAAGCCCATCCGACAAGCATGCTGGATAATGCCAAAAATGATGCTATCCTTCAATTGTGCAACGAGTTGGTAAACCGGATGAATGAGAATTTTTTCCATGTCGTTTTGGAACGTAAAAAAAACGATTTTAAGATTTCCAGGATGTTGGTTGGTCTTGCCCTTGGAAATGTTTTAACCAATATGCCGTCAGTTGATGATCGCTAAAAATAGCTGATTATTCCAGGTATGTGTATCCGTACAATCCCGACCGGTAATTCGACAGAAATTCTTTTCCTTCTTCGGCTGTAATCATTCCGGCTTTTACAGAACCGGTCACCCATGTTTCCATCGTGCGCACCAATTTTTTGGGACTGTACTGAACATATTCGAGTACTTCGGCAACCGTTTCACCATCAATTACTTTTTCTATTTCATATTTGTCGCCGTCGGTTGAAATGTGTACTGCGTTGGTGTCGCCGAACAGGTTGTGCATATCGCCCAATATTTCCTGATAGGCGCCCACAAGGAAAACGCCGATATAGTAGGGTTCCCTTCCTTTGTGCGTGTGTACCGGAAGATGATAGGAAGAACTTCGCGTGGAAATGAAATTGTCGATTTTCCCGTCCGAATCGCAGGTAATGTCCTGCAAGGTAGCGTAGCGTTCGGGTTTTTCATCGAGCCGGTGGATGGGCATGATCGGAAATACCTGGTCGATCGCCCATGAATCGGGTAAGGAACGAAACAGAGAAAAATTACAGAAATACTTGTCAGAAAGAGATTTGGAAAGATTGCGGAGTTCGTCCGGAATATGTTTCAATTCGGCGGAAAGGCCATGCGCCTCGCGTGCTACCGTCCAGAACAGCCGTTCGATTTGCGCCCGCGTTTTCAGGTCAATCAGCCCCAAACTGAACAGGTCGAGCGCTTCTTCGCGGATTTGTTGCGCATCGTGCCACGATTCGAGCATCTTCAACTGATTGAGGTTGTCCCATATCGAATAAAGGTCGCGAACTAATTCGTGATCGTCGGGCGATATGGTTTCGTTTTCGTCCCACGAAGGGAATGTAGTGGTTTCGAGCACTTCAAATACTAATATAGAGTGGTGTGCCGTGAGCGAACGCCCCGATTCGGTGATGATGTTCGGATGCGGGATGTTGTTTTTGTTACTCACATCAACGATGGTGGAGATGGAATCGTTCACATATTCCTGTATGCTGTAATTGATGCTGCTCCCGCTGATGGCCGATCGCGTACCGTCGTAATCGACGCCCAGCCCGCCGCCAATATCCACAAAATCGACGTTATAACCCATCGAACGTAACTGTACGTAAAATTGCGACGCTTCGCGCAAAGCATTCTTGATACGGCGTATCTTGGTCACCTGACTGCCGATATGGAAATGCAGCAATCGAAGGCTACCTTTCATGTTTTTCTTTTCGAGCAAATCCAGCGCATCTAACAATTCGCTCGAATTTAAACCGAATTTGCTGCCGTCGCCGCCCGAATCTTCCCACTTGCCGCTCCCCATACTCGCCAATTTGACGCGAATACCCACGTTGGGTAATACTTTTAGCCGTTTGGCAATGGATACAACGAGTTTTAACTCATTCAGTTTTTCAATCACGATAAAGATGCGTTTGCCCATCTTTTGCGCCAGCAGAGCAAGTTCAATATAATCCTCGTCCTTATAGCCGTTGCAGATGATCATTGCATCAACGTCGGTATTAACGGCCAGCACGGCATGAAGTTCCGGTTTGGAACCGGCTTCAAGACCGATATTGAACTTTTTCCCGTGACTGACAATCTCTTCCACTACCGGCCGCATCTGATTGACTTTGATTGGGTAGATGACAAAATTCTGCGCCTGATAACCGTATTCTTCAGAAGCGATTTTGAAACAGTTGAAAATCTTCTCGATACGGTTATCCAAAATATCGGGAAACCTGAGCAGTACGGGCGTTGTCACATCGCGCACCTGCAACTCGTCAAGCACTTCTTTCAGATCGACGCTTGCGCCGTCTATCCTCGGGGTAACCACCACGTTACCTTTTTCGTTGATAGAGAAATAATTCAATCCCCATCCACCAATATTATAAAGTTCAACCGAATCATCGGTTCTCCATTTCCTCATTTTCGCCGTTAAATTTGAAATTTGATGATATTATAAAATGTGCGCGAAGTTACGGAAAAAAATAAAACATTCGTATCAACGGCGAAATATATTTTTTGATTACTTTTGCAGTGATCATCAATTTTCAATATATGTCCAATTTCATACACTTACACGTACATACACAGTATTCTACCCTCGACGGCGCTTCGCAGATACCTGCATTAGTCGATAAAGCCATTGCCGACGGCATGAATGCGGTGGCCATTACCGATCATGGTAACATGTTCGGTGTCAAGGAGTTTTTTAACTATATAACATCCATCAGCAAAAAAACAGGTAAACCTTTCAAGCCCATTATCGGGTGCGAGGTATATGTGTCGCCCACCAGCCGTTTCGACAAGAAAGGCAGGGAGGACCGCAGCGGCAACCACCTGATACTGTTTGCAAAAAATAAAATCGGCTATCACAATTTAGTGAAATTAGTATCGCTTGGCTATATTGAAGGATTTTACTACAAACCGCGTATCGATAAGGAGATACTCGAACAGTACCGCGAAGGACTGATTGTTGCGTCGGCCTGTATTGCAGGCGAAATTCCGCAACACATTCTTGACGGGAACATTGCCGAAGCCGAAACGGCCATCCTGTGGTTCAAGGAACGTTTCGGCGATGATTTTTATCTTGAACTTCAACGTCACAAGACCGACAAGCCCGGCGCCGCTACCGACGTGTATCCGCGACAGGCGGAAGTCAATCCCGTATTGGTGGAACTGTCGGAAAAACACGGGGTGAAGTGTATCGTTACCAACGATGTGCATTTTGTGAATGAAAACGAAGCGGAGGCGCACGACCGTTTGTTGTGTATCAGTACGGCCGCCGATGTGAACGACCCCGGTCGTATGCGCTACACCAAACAGGAATGGTTCAAAACGCGCGCCGAGATGAAAGCCATTTTTCCCGACCTTCCCGAAGCGCTCGAAAATACGAACGAAATAGCCGAAAAAGTTGAATTTTATGACATCAACAGCGCGCCCATCATGCCCGATTTTCCGTTACCGGAAGGGTTTGATGACGCCGACGCATATTTGCGACATCTCGCTTACGAAGGAGCAAAAAAACGCTATGGTGACAATATCGAAGAAAATATTCGCGAACGCATTGATTTTGAGTTGGAAACTATCAAAAATATGGGTTATCCCGGTTACTTCCTCATTGTACAGGATTTTATTGCTGCGGCTCGCGCGATGGGCGTTTCCGTGGGGCCGGGGCGCGGTTCGGCGGCAGGATCGGCAGTGGCTTACTGTTTGCGCATCACCGACATCGACCCCATCAAATACGACCTTCTGTTTGAACGTTTTCTCAACCCCGACCGTATCTCAATGCCCGATATTGACATTGATTTCGACGACGACGGGCGCGGGCAGGTGCTTCAATGGGTAACCGAGAAGTACGGCAAGGAACGGGTGGCGCGTATTGTCACTTTCGGTACGATGGCCGCCAAAGGCGCTATCAAGGATGTGGCGCGCGTGCAAAAGTTGCCGCTGTCGGAAGCCGATCGCCTGAGCAAACTCATCGACGAAATACCGCGCAACGAAAAAGTGACCATCAAAAGCGCCATTGATCATGTCCTTGCCATGAAAGAGGCGTACAACTCGCCCGATCCGCTTGTTGCCGATACCATCAAATATGCGCAGATGCTTGAAGGCACCGTGCGTCAAACAGGAGTACATGCCTGCGGGGTAGTCATCGGCAGCGACGACCTCACCAATTTCGTCCCTATCAGCACCGTGTTCGATAAGGAAACGAATACCGATATTCTGGTCACACAGTACGAAGGTTCTGTTATTGAGGATGTTGGTATGATGAAGATGGACTTTCTGGGATTGAAAACCCTTTCCATCATCAAGGAGGCTCTGGCGAACATCAGGCAACGACGCGGTATCGACCTCGACATTGACGCCATTCCGCTCGACGACGCGTCTACCTACGAACTGTACAGCAAAGGCGAAACCACCGGCACGTTCCAGTTCGAGTCGGACGGTATGAAAAAATACCTTCGCGAGTTGCGTCCCACCAAATTTGAAGACCTCATCGCGATGAACGCCCTCTATCGTCCCGGTCCGATGGACTACATCCCCGACTTCATCGCCCGTAAGCATGGCCGCAAACCTATTGTATACGACATCCCCGTCATGGAAGAACGCCTGAAAGACACTTACGGAATTACGGTATATCAGGAGCAGGTGATGCTTCTGAGCCGCGACCTTGCCGGATTCACGCGCGGACAAAGCGACGAACTCCGAAAGGCAATGGGTAAGAAGTTGAGAGAGAAGATGATGTCCTTAAAGGAAAAATTCGTTGCAGGTTGTAAAAACAATGGCCACGACGAAAAGGTGATCAACAAAATTTGGGACAACTGGGAAAGTTTTGCAGAGTATGCGTTCAACAAGTCGCACGCCACCTGTTACTCGTGGGTGGCTTATCAAACGGCGTATCTCAAGGCGAATTATCCTTCGGAATACATGGCTGCCGTGCTGAGCCGCAACATCTCGAACATCACGGAAATCACCAAGTTCATGGACGAGTGCCGCCGTATGGGTATCGAGGTTCTTGGGCCCGACGTGAACGAAAGTAATCTGACTTTCACGGTCAACAGTCAGGGAAATATCCGTTTTGGATTGGGCGCTGTGAAGGGCGTGGGCGTCAACGCGGTGGCGGCTATCGTAGAGGAACGCGCCAAAGGCGGGGCATTCAGAGATATTTTTGATTTTGTGGAAAAAGTGAACTTGCAGGCCTGTAACAAGAAAAATATAGAGGCTTTGGCACAGTCCGGGGCATTCGATAATTTTCCCGGCATGAAACGCGAACAGTTTTTTGCCGAAAATGCTGCCGGCGAAACTTTTACTGAAATATTGCTGCGATTTGGCAACAAAATGCAATCCGACAAGCAGATGACCCAGCCCCTGCTCTTCGGCGGAAGCAATGCCATAGCCATCACCCGTCCCGAAATGCCGCTCGTGGACGAATGGAGCATCTTTGAAAAACTGAATCGTGAAAAAGAACTGATCGGGATATATCTTTCGGCGCATCCGCTCGACCCGTTCCGCCTCGAAATCAAGTATTTGACTAATACGCAAATATCAGATTTTCAGGCCGCAATGTCTGAAGGCAAGGAATTTACCATTGCAGGATTGGTATCAGCGACACGCAATGCCATCGACAAAAACGGAAAACCATGGGGTTCGCTTACTTTGGAGGATTTCAGCGGATCGTATGAATTTCGCTTTTTCAATAAAGACTATGAAACGTTCCAGAATTATCTCAGGAATGGAGCGCCGCTGTTCATCAAAGGAAGCATCCAGCGTAACTTCCGCAGGGAACTGGAACCGAAAATACGAACCATATCCTATTTAACCAATGTCCGCGAAGAAATGCTCAAAAGCGTATCGGTAACGCTCCCGCTTGAGCGCATCACCGACGACTGGGTGAACGAACTGAACATCCGCACCGAAGCCAGTAAGGGTAACGTCATGCTGCGTTTCAAAATCATCGACCACGAAACGAACCAGACTGTGGAAATGTTTTCGCGAAAGCAAAGGATCAACTTAAACAAGGAATTTATTGATTATTTGGAAAGTATGAATGTGGAGTTCAGGTTGAATTAAAGAGAGAATAACTAAAACTAAGAAAATTTAAGTGACCCTTCTCTTTGTATATCTGTTTTTAGCGCTCTCGGTTTCGTTTCTTTGTTCGATAGCCGAATCGACGCTTTTATCTGTGTCTCTGTCGTTTGCAAAAACAAAAGAAGGGCAGGGCAGCAAAAACGCCCGCTTGCTGATCAGATTCAAGGAAGATATCAGCCGTCCGTTGTCGTCCATATTGTCGTTCAACACCATTGCCAATATCGTAGGCGCGGCGGGCGTGGGCGCTCAGGCGACGATAATATGGGGTGAAACGTATTTTGGCGTCGTATCGGCAGCGCTCACCATCCTGTTGCTGTTCGTTTCGGAAATCGTCCCCAAAAGCATCGGCGCACGTTATTGGCGCACGCTTGCCATACCTGTCGCCCTGATAGTGAATGTGATGATTTTCATCATGTATCCGGTGGTTTGGGTGTCGAAAGGAATAAGCAGACTGATTTCCGGCAGCAAACCGCAGGAAAAAGTAAGCCGCGAAGAGGTAGCCGCCCTTACCGATATTGGTTTGGCAGAAGGCGTTTTTGCCGAGAGCGAAAGCAAAACCATCAAAAACCTGATACGGTTGCGTTCCATCAAGGCCAGCGAAGTGATGACTCCGCGAACGGTAGTAGTTTCCGTTCAGGAAAATACCCGGTTGTCCGAATTTTTCGACGACCCCGATGTTCGCAGGTTTTCGAGATTTCCAATATATGACAAAAATCCCGACAACATCACCGGTTACGTCCTGCGATTCGACATTACCGACAACCTGCGTAAGGGCGTCGGCAACATAACGGTTCGCGACGTCCGACGTCCCGTCGTTGTTTGTTTTGAAAATATAACTATACCAAAATTGTTTGACGTTCTGCTCGAAAAAAAGGAACAGATTGCCGTTCTTGTCGATGAATACGGCGGTATGTCGGGAATCGTAACTCTCGAAGATATTATCGAAACTATTTTTGGTTTTGAAATCATCGACGAACGCGACACACAGGCCGATATGCAGCAGTTGGCCAAAGAAAAATGGCGCACGCGCGCCAAAAGTCTGATAGTGAAAAGCGAAGAATAACTTCCCCCCCTTTCGCGCAACCTTTAAGTTATCGGGGAATTATTCCTGATGAAGAAAACAAAGAGATGTTTGTTCATGACAATTCGGGAAGGAAAATAATAGTTTGCCGAACCTTCAACTTTCCATCAACAAACTGAAATCAATTTCCTGCGAAGTTTCCGTCTCTGTCACCCGTTCATGATCGCATCTGATGGTGCGGAAAGGATATTTCTTGAGAAGGCTGTAATTGTGCGTCACCATCACTACCGTTTTTCCCGTATTTTTGATGCCAACCAATATGTCCATGATTTCGGAAGATGTCTCCGGATCGAGGTTTCCTGTCGGCTCGTCGGCGAGAATGAGTTCCGGAGCGTTGAGCAGGGCGCGGGCAATGGCCACCCGTTGCTGTTCTCCGCCCGAT
>Ga0082212_10007724_pt1 | contig 14152 bp, 15 predicted proteins | sample TergutNt197P3_FD_71548 | JGI IMG/M metagenome (GOLD analysis project Ga0082212, IMG submission 71548) | Neocapritermes taracua P3 segment gut microbial communities from Petit-Saut dam, French Guiana - Nt197 P3 | ecosystem: Host-associated > Arthropoda: Insects > Digestive system > Gut ... | reverse complement strand
TCGGTATAATAAGGCTCTTCGCCGCATAAAAAATAAACCGGGTGATAAATTTTATTTTTCAGCTCCTGAATAATCTGTTCGAAATCCACGTTTTAAAATTTTAGATGTTTTACCGACTGCCCGTTGTTTTTTATTTCGAGCAATGAATCTATTCCGATATTGATGTGATTTTCAACATATAACGATGAAACTCTTTTGTCGCTTTCTTCGGTTTTCACGCCGGTCGAAATCATGGGCTGGTCGGAAACCAGCAGCAACGCCCCCGAAGAAATCTGGTTAGCAAATCCAACGATGAAAATGGTTGCCGTTTCCATATCGACGGCCATGGCGCGGGTTTTTGCAAGATATTTTTTAAACCGGTCGTCGTATTCCCACACCCTTTTGTTGGTTGTAAAAACCGTTCCAGTCCAGTAATCCTGCTGTTTTTCGCGAATCACGTGCGACACGGCCCGTTGCAGGTTAAAGGCGGGCAGCGCGGGAATTTCGGGCGGCAGGTAGTCGTTCGACGTTCCGTCGCTGCGGATGGCGGCAATGGGAAGTATCAAATCGCCCAGTTTGTTTTTCGATTTCAGTCCGCCGCATTTCCCAAGGAAAAGCACTGCCTCGGGATGAATAGCGCTCAACAAATCCATGACGGTGGCGGCATTGGGACTGCCCATTCCAAAATTTATAATGGTAATTTCATTGGCGCTGGCATTGGGCATCGTGCGGTCAAGCCCGATTATGGGAACATCGAAACGTTGGGCAAACAGCTCGACATATAACTGAAAATTTGTCAGTAAAATATATTTCCCGAATTCATTTAACGGCCGCCCGGTGTATCGCGGCAACCAGTTTTCAACAATTTCTTCTTTTGTTTTCATGCAGTATGTATGATGAAATAATTAACTTCGTCGGATCAATCCAGAACTGACACAAAAATAGTAATTTGAATCGGGATACCATGCATAAACTCAATTTGCCGGATTTTGGTTTTCGCATCAGCGATGAGGGCAGCCAGACCCGCATTTTTGATCAATTCAGGCGCAAATGGGTGGCGCTCACACCCGAAGAATGGGTGCGCCAGCATATGTTGCGCTACATGGCCGATTTCAAAAATTATCCCCGCGCATTGATGGCTGTGGAGAAAAAAGTAGATGTCAACGGACTTTCGCAACGTTTCGACCTTCTGATTTATAACCGTCGGGGCAAACCACTGCTGATCGCCGAATTCAAATCGCCCGATGTGAAAATCGACCAACGTGTTTTCGACCAGATGATTCGCTACAACACCCGGTTGCTGGCTCCATTAGCGCTGGCCTCAAACGGCATGAACCATTTTATTTGTAAACTCGATTTCGAAAACCATTCGGCAGAATATCTTTCTGAAATTCCTGATTATCTGTCGATTCAACATTTCGGATAATCCGGCAAATTGCATGGGACAATCCAAAGAAAAAGAGATTCCTCACTTCTGATGAAGCGGGGAATCTCTTTCATGTTATTCATTTTCGCTGCCGGAGCAAACTTTCGGAAACCGACAATAGTTGTTGGCTACGGCCTCATCAACATATGTGTAGGCTGTCAATCCAGTCCGGTTAAAATTTTTTGCCGGTAACGTTCGACTTCGAGCTTTTCAACGATTTAACGCTTAAACTGGTTTTATAAAATAGATTTGTTGAATGCAAGCCAAGCTGTGACGAATATTTGAGGTGCTATAATCTTAGTTTTACCCTTTTTCAGTTCATCAGAAGTTATAAAATACAATTTGTTTTTATCATCCAAGACACCTAACAGTTGTAAATCGCCTACTACATGGTTGTGTAGGCCATTGCGCTTAAGATAGAGCGTACAAATTTTTTGTGCTGCATCGGGAAATGCCGGAGTTCCGTCAAAATTTATGGAATTGGCGAACTCATGTTTGCCGCTCCATATATGACTATCCACGATAACTATATTGTCAGGAGAGACGCCCGACTCTTTGCCAATCAGCAAAGGTAACGTATTTACAAAGTCATTGAGTTTTTCTTCTCCCAAAAATTTTGCCATGGTTCCCAGTCCGATGAAAGCATATACTTTTTTATCGTTACTTGTTTTATTACGGTTGAAAAGTTTCATTTCAGTTCCATTTTTTCCTGCGCTTACGGCTTTGCAGATCTTGCCTCCGTTGTTGCAAACATTCAAACTGTCAACGCTTGCCGGCAACGTTCGACTTCGAGCTTTTCAACGATTTAACGCTTAAACTTTGCTTTTCGGAACTGTTTTTCAGTTGTGCGGACACCATTTTATTGGTTGAAATATCGACTGTCACAGTTTTATGTCCGCCGGGCAAAACAGTCAAAGTGGCGCCTCCGGTTGCAATTACATCTTCGTTAACGTCGAAAGTTCCCCAGCTAAGTTCTGCATTTCTCATTTCCAGAAGATAAATGGAATTATAAAAACCGGTATAGTCCGAATCTACTTCAAATCCATCATATAGTGGTTCTTCTATCAAAACCGATTTTTCGGCGATAACATCGTAATAGTAGTTCGATATTTCCAGCATGTAACCGATATATGCGATCTTTTTGTCGGTTACATTTTTGAAGAGAAAATTAATGAGGGCGCCCGGCGATTCGGTTTCTATCGTAATTTCCTTGTCGTTATTTACGTTCATTGTGCTTATGTGAACGCCCAGCATTTTATAGTGATATCCGATGTATCCCAAATCGTCGATGGTAAATTCCTCAAGCAAGGAGCTGTTTGCAAATTCCCAACATTCGAAGATTACTCTTCCGTTTCGTGTTTCCACAATGTCGGCGGTAGCCACAATTGTATAAATTCCCGGCTTAACATCAACGGCAAAATCGGCATATTCGGCAAAATTGGCGGTCAGCAAGGTTTCGCTATAGTAGAGTTTACCTTTGTTGTCGTAGAGGTATATATTGACTCTTACCGGCGAGCCGTCGTCGACAGCGCCATTGGGATAAATATAGTCGCCGTTAGGATCCGTGATGTTTTCCACCAGAGAATAGTTGTCAACTCTTATCTTTAACATAGGGTCGTGGTCTTTTTTCGAGCACGCTGCAAAAAGGATAACAAAAGCTATCGATAATAAAGCAGTAATCATTTTCTTGGTTGTCATAGTACAAAATTTTTGATGAATGATAATGCGAAGATACGTTATTTACAGATTGCAAATACCCCATTTATGGGACGGCTTTATATTGATCATAAACAGAAAGGAGCGATAAATTTATACTTTTCCAAAACAAGTCTGATATTCAATGTGTTAGCGTTTAAAAACTTGTGAGATAAAAACTTATCAATTGAAATTCATACAGTTTGAAGAAAACTATCTGTTGTTTTTTTGTGGTTTGGCCGATTTTGAATCCCACGTGTCGAGATTGTCTTCGTCGTTAAAATCATCATAGATAGATAGCTTTCTTTTTGAACTTTTTTCTTTTTTTGCAGGGCCCGGCGCGGCTATTCTCTTTTCAATTTTATCGGCCTTTTCATGATGTACCGGTTTAGAAAAATCGCGTTTCATTTTACAAACAAAATAAATTAAAAAACAGTGTTAATTAAAATTTTAAAAGTTACTAAGTCGTTATCGCATTGCCTTTTCAGGCCTTTTGATAACACGCCAAATATAAAAACAAAATTCAAACGGTGCGATTCGTTGTGAATTTTTATGCCGAAATAATATTTTATTCTGTCGGCAGCAAAATTATACCGGCCGCAACACGTTTATAATCTGTAAATCGAGGCGATATTTTTTGCAGCAACAATGCAGTCATGGTGAAAAAATGCACATACAAGTTCTTGATTATTATCTTGTTGATGATGATAATTTCCTATGCATCCGCTCAAAAAAGCGGACAGGCAGGTAAATATCTCGAAAATGCAAAAAAATATTTTGTGGAACGCGAATGGGATAAAGCCGTCGAATGGGCAGAAAAGAGTTTGAAATCGGCTCCCAACTCACTGGAAGTCATTTTGTTGTTGGCCGATATTTACAAGGAGACTGATCGGCCTGAAAAAGAAATTTCCTGCCTTCAAAAAGCATTGCAGCAGGAAGGAGCGCCGTCGCTGGTACATTACAGGCTGAGCGAAGCCTATTTTAGCTTGGGAAGATATGAAGAATCGCTTGCTGTGATTGAAGACTATCTGGATAAAAATCCTGCCGCCGCCCTTGTTGCCAAAGCGGAACGAATACGAGCCAATGCACAGTTCTCGATCAAAGCCGTAAAAAATCCCGTCAGGTACGATCCGCAGCGCCTGAGCGAAAATGTAAATTCGCAATATAGTGAATATTGGCCGTCGCTCACCATCGACGGTAATACGTTGATTTTCACAAGATTGGTTCCGGTTGGCAACGGACGTTCCTTTTTACAGGAAGATTTTTTCATGAGCCGTTTCCAAGACGGCGGCTGGCTCAAAGCGCTGCCTGTTGCCGAACTAAATTCAGAACTGAACGAAGGCGCCCAAACGCTCTCCGCCGACGGAAAGCTGATTTTCTTTACGCTGTGCAATCATCCCGACGGAGAAGGGAGTTGCGACATCTGGTTTTCGCATTTTACCGACGGGAAATGGTCTGCACCACGCAATGCAGGCGCTCCGTTGAATACGCAATATTGGGAGGGGCAGCCGTCGTTGTCCTCTTTTGGCGACATTTTATATTTCTCCAGCAACAGACCCGGCGGACGCGGAAATAAAGATTTATGGAGCATCGTCCTGAAAGGGTGGAACGCAGCCGGATATCCCCTTTGGGGCGAACCTGTCAATCTGGGCGACAGCATCAATACCCCCGGCGACGAAATATCGCCTTTCATCCATTCCAACGGAAACGATCTGTTTTTCGGCTCCGATTATTGGCCGGGACTTGGCGGTTTCGACCTGTTCCGTTCGCGTCGTAATCCGGACGGCATCTGGTCCAAGGCCGAAAATCTCGGCTATCCGGTCAACACTTCCGGAAACGAGCAGGGGCTGATAATCGACCGCACGGGAAAAACCGCATTCACGGCTTCCGACCGCTTTGGCGACACAGGAATGGATATTTATACCTTCGACGTGGACGAAGCGCTCAAACCGGAGCCGGTGACCTACATTCGCGGAAAGATTGTGGACAAAAAAACCGGAATGCCGGTGCCCGCGCGGGTCAAACTGCTGAACCTCGATAAGGGAAAACCCGTGGAAACCTTATTAGACGCCGACAACGTGGGCGCTTTCATGGTCATCCTGCCGGTAGGCGGCCGGTTCGCCTTTCATGTTGGAGAGGAAGGATATCTGTTCTATTCCGAGAATTTCGATGTGGAAGCTACAGCCGACAATTCGCCTGTTTTTCGAACCATCGAACTGGAACCCGTGGAAGTGGGGAGCACAACAAATTTGTATAATATCTTCTTCGAAATCGATGCTTACGCCATTCTTCCTGCATCGGAACCCGAGCTGATAACATTGGTGAAATTTTTAGAGCAGAATCCTTCGCTGAAAATCGAAATTCAAGGTCATACCGACAATGTGGGAACCGAAACATACAATCAAGAATTGTCGGGCAGGAGAGCTGCTTCGGTAGCTGCTTTTCTGGAAGAACACGGCATCAACAGCGCGAGGCTCTCAACAAAAGGATATGGATTTTCGGTTCCCATATTTTCCAACGAAACCGCAGAGGGACGCGCCCGCAACCGCCGGACAACCATCCTTATTACCGGAACCGAATAATTTTCGCAACGTCGGTAAACTTATCTGCTGTTATGCCTCGGCGCAAAGCAGAATGTTTGATCTCTTTTGTCAATGGCCTGCGCCATTCGATTTGTTCAAACAACAACAATCAATTCGTTTTTGCAGAATCCTGAGCGGCTTTTTCCCTGTCGGATTTTATGTCGGCAATCATGTCCAACTGGATATTTATCTTGTTGTTCTTATCCTGATCCTTAAAATTCATGGAGTATATCATAGCTTCGAGTTGCCTCACATAGTTTCTTTTATCCATGCTGGGTGCATACACATATCCTTCAGCGATCACCACCCTTTTGTTGTAAGCATCCAATTCGGCCAGCATAACGAAGGGGCCGCCCATAAAATCGTTTTGTACTTTCCACAGTCCCCGCATTTCAACGGCATAGTTGGTATTGTGCTTGGTAACCTGATACAAAAGATTCACTTTCCTTTCGGTGGTCATGTAGCTTCCTTTGGTAGGGCCGGGAACATTGATTTTCAGCACACTGTCTCTCTTGTTAATCAAATAGTTGGCAGTAAAGACAGAGTCCGAATCGTAGGGAAGCCAGTAAAGCATTATCGATTGCTCTATTTTTGGCGTATTGTGCCTTATCCATATAAAATCCTTATACTCTTCGGCAACAACGAATCCCGGCGGCACATGGAGCTTAATTCCATATTTATCATATAAAGTATTATAGACGCTCGTTTCGAAATTCTTTGCATAAATGCCCATCAGCCTGTCTTTTTCGGCCTTAAGGAAATAGCCGATTATTTTCATGTAATTCTCGTTGTAAAGTTTCTCAAACTCTTCGTTGTCGCGCGCGTTAACATGAACGGTAGCTTGTGGAGCTGCCCAAACGTCGTTAATGAATATCACGCCGGGATTTTCAACAAGGGGTGAAATTTTCGTCTGAATTATGTTTCTGTTGGACTGGAAAATCTCTTTAAAAGCTTCGGGAGGAATTGAGATCAGGTTAAAAATGGGCTCGTCCTGATTCAGCGCTAATTGCGGTTGTGCAAGCGTTTCGCGGATAATCTTGCCCGGTTTTCCGTCCCACAACTGCTTGGGGATAATCACTATCACTTCGCCGGCACTGCCGGTTATCTTTTTTTTATAAACCTGATTATCATCGCATGATGCAAAAAAAATAACCGTAAAAAATAGTAAGAACAACGATCTCATAACAGAATATGTATATGTGAAATTTGAAACGTAGGGTGTTTTTAGCAAAAATCTTGCCAAAAACCGACAAATATGAAATTAAGTCCATAATTCGAGTTGCTGATTGATGAGGTTGAAAGTTCGGCGGTGCCATTGCGTGATGCCGTTCTGTACAATGGCCTGCCGATGCGCTTGTGTGGGATATCCCTTATTTTTGTTCCATGCGTAATGCGGAAACTTCTCGTGCAATTGCATCATCCGCTCGTCGCGGTGTGTCTTGGCCAGAATCGACGCTGCTGCAATCGGTTTGAAAAGGGCGTCGCCGCTTACAATGCAGGAATGGGGGATGCCAGTGGTATTCCTGAAACGATTGCCATCGATAAGCAAATATTCGGGTTTTATTTTCAGTTGCTTAACGGCGTCGTTCATTGCCTTGAAACTGGCATTGAGAATGTTTATTTCGTCAATTACCGGCGCTTCTACAAAAGCGACAGCCCAAGCCAGCGATTCATTTTCAATTATCGGGCGCAGGAGTTCGCGCTGTTTTTGGGTCAGTTGCTTGGAGTCGTTCAGCAGGGGATGCGAAAAATCGGGCGGCAGAATTACGGCGGCGGCAACCACCGCCCCGGCCAGACAACCGCGCCCCGCCTCGTCGCAGCCGGCTTCCACATATTGCCGATTCAGGTATGTTCGGAGATTCGCAGAATGTTTCTTCGCAATCATTTCAATCGGTTATTTTGCACCGAGGCAACGGTTGTTTCAATACTTTCCCACAATTTGTCGGCGCTCTTGTCCCACGAAAATTTCTTATGTTGTTCGTTTCCTCGTTCCACCAGTTTTTTTCGCAACTCTTCGTCGCTGCTGATTTTTTCCATGGCCGATGCAATTTCTTCCACATTGGCGGGATCGACGTAAACAGCGGCGTCGCCGCCCACCTCGGGCAACGATGTGGTATTTGAACATATCACGGGTATGCTTGCTGACATGGCTTCGACCACCGGAAGCCCGAAGCCTTCGAAAAAAGGAACGAAAGTAAGCGAAAGGGCGCTTCCGAGTATTTGCCTCAACTCTTCGGTAGAAATGCGTCCCGTGAAAATCACATCCTGTCGATGCTGCATCCAGCTCCAGACATCGTATATGGTTCCGGTTTTAAACATTTGACCACCCACGACAACCAACTTCTCCGCCAACCCGGTTTTGCTTTTATAGCGGTCGAAAGCTTCGAGTAGCCCTTCCACATTTTTGCGTGGATGCAATGCCCCGATGAATAGAAAATAGGGCTGCCCCTGCGTGTATTTATTGCGTGTTTCCCTGATTTCCTCCAGCGGCAGCGCCGTGAACATGGTGTTGCTTCCACTGTAAACTACATCGATGTTATCGGGATTCAGGTTGAAACTTTTGGCAATATCATTTTTGGAATAATCCGACACGGTTGCCAGCCGGTGGGCCCGCCGTGCAAATTTCGGGAAATAGTGATTGTAATAATAGGACGTAAACAGGGGCAAATCCTTGGGACGATGGAAGAAATTAATATCGTGGATAACGGCGAGCTGGGGTACATTCGTGCGTAACGACAAATATCCGTCGGGACTCAGAAAAATGTCGGCTTTATATTTTTTTAATATCTTGGGAATGCGACAGTTGAACCAATAGTGCCACAGGATCGGGTGGCGTGTAGGCGGCCCAAGGACTATCGGTTTCACATTCCCCGAAAAAATGAAACTGCTGTCGTAAGGTCTGTCAAACAGGAAAATAAACTCGTGTTCCGGATGGTCTCCGGTGATGCGCCTGAGCGTTTCATAGGTAAACCAACCGATGCCTTCGAATTTGTTTTTCAGAAGAAGCCTTGTATTGACAGCTATAACCATTTGCGTAAATTTCTTATAAACGATAAATATAACAAAATTGCGCAAATTATTATACATTTAACGCCGAATTTTAGGAAAAGCAGCTAAAAAAACGAGTTTTGAAACGTAAATTTGTTACCAACCTGATATTGCTTGTTATCCTCAATCTGCTGATAAAGCCTTTTTGGATTTTCGGAATCGACAGGGTGGTGCAGAATGTGGTGGGCGCCGAAAGTTACGGAATGTATTTCGCTTTGCTCAATTTTTCGTGGCTGCTCAATATTCTCCTCGATGTAGGTATCACCAATTACAACAACCGCAACATTGCCCGGCACCGCTTCCTGCTGCAAAAGCATTTACCCAACATTGTGGGGCTACGGCTATGGCTGGCTGTGGGGTATGCCGCTGTCTGTTTCGGAACTGGCGCTATAATTGGGTACGACAGCGTGCAACTTCATCTTTTAATTTTCTTGGTTATCAATCAGTTTCTGGTGTCGTTCACACTATATCTCCGCTCAAATCTGAGTGCGCTGATGTATTTTCGAACCGACAGCCTTTTGTCGGTACTCGACCGAACATTTATGATTATCATATGCAGCATATTGCTGTTCACAAACATCACCGGCGGCGTCTTTCGCATCGAGTGGTTTGTGTATGCGCAAACGGCGGCTTACGTCCTGACGGCGCTGATCACACTGGCCATCCTGATCTCCAAAACCGGACGTTTCTCCATCAAATCCAACTGCCGATTTTCGCTTGTCTTTCTGAAAAAATCATATCCCTATGCGCTGTTAATCCTGCTGATGGCGTTTTATAACCGCATTGATTCGGTGTTGCTGGAGCGTCTTCTACCCGATCCGACAGGAAAACAGGAAGCCGGAATTTATGCGCAGGCATTCAGGCTTTTCGATGCTGTTTCCATGTTCGGGGCTTTGGTTGCCGGACTTCTGCTGCCTATTTTTGCCCGCATGATAAAAAAGAGGGAACCCATTGAACCCATCATTGAATTGTCGGTTTCGTTGCTGTTTGTGCCGTCGGTTATTGTCGCCGTTTCGAGCCTGCTCTACAACCACGATATCATGGGCTGGCTCTACCACTCGCACATCAACGATTCGGCAAATATTTTCGGACTGCTGATGGTCGGGTTCACGGGCGTCTGCATGACCTACATTTTCGGGACGTTGCTCACTGCCAGCGGAAGAATCAGGGAACTTAATATAATGGCCGCCTGCGGAATGGTTTTCAATGTGGCTATAAACCTGTTGTTAATTCCGCATTTTCAAGCATTGGGCGCCGCCACCGTAAGCATGCTCACACAGTTGTTGACAGGAGTAGCGCAAATTGTCATTTCCATTCGCCTGTTAAAGTTAAAAATTCAAAAAAAATACATTTTGAAACTACTTTTATTTATTGTAATTATTGTAATTTTAGGTTTTCTTTCGAATTTGACAGACAACAGGATTGCAGGGTATTGTGCGTTGATTTTGACGAGTTTATTAATCGCTTTTGCAGCGAAATTGATTAATTTGCGCGATTTATATGGCATTATTACCGACAAAGAATGAACAAAAAACCGTCGATAAAAGAGCTTCACGACAGCGATAAGTTTGAATTGATCGCTGAGGTGGAATATTCGCGAATCAAAGATTTTGTTTTGAAATTTCTTTTCGAAGACAAAAAAGTGGTTCCCGCATATATGGTCTACCAAATGGTGATGTTCATTGTTGGGCTGTTTTTTTTTACACGCGGCATTGTATTCGCATTGCGGGGCTCCCCGATTTTCTTGTTGGTTTCTTTCGTTGGCGTCGTTTTCAGTATATCTTTTCTGGTAGCTTTCCATGAGTTGTTGCACGGAATTGTCCAAAAATTCTGTGGCGCTCCCAAGGTTTCTTTCGGGCGCGTTCCCGGCAAATATATCTTTTACTCCGAAGCCGATAAATTTGTATGGGGGCGCCGTCAATATACGCTGGTAGCACTTACGCCCCTCATCTTTGTGCAGATAATCACCTTCTTGGGAATAATCATATTTCAGGACAGCCACCTCTTTTACTTTTTCATGATGGTGATGTGCATTCACAGTTTTCTTTGCGCCGGCGACGTAGTGATGGCCACCGTATTCTACCGTTTCCCTGGTCGCAATGTTTATACTTTTGACAATCAGAAAGAAAAGAAGAGTTACTATTTCGTCGAAAAAGCGCGCACATAAACGGAAAAATAAAGTTAAAACACATCCTTTTCGAAGGTTAATAGTTGTTAACTTTATTCGAAGTTACGCGGTTTTGCATATCTTAGCGGCTTCAAATCTTGATGAGTACGTATGGAAATCAGAATAGTTAACAAGTCGGATAACGAATTGCCCTCATACAGCACAATCCAGTCGGCAGGCATGGATATTCGGGCGTTCTTGGCGGAAGATGTAGTTCTGGAACCGTTGGAAAGGAAGTTGATTCCCACCGGATTGTATGTCGAAATTCCCGACGGATACGAGGCGCAAATCAGACCGCGCAGCGGGTTGGCTATCAAAAAGGGCGTTACCGTGCTGAATACGCCGGGTACCATCGACGCTGATTATCGCGGCGAAATAGGCGTCATTCTGATTAACCTTTCAAACGAAGATTTTGTCATTAAAAACGGAGAACGTATTTGCCAAATGATAGTGGCAAGCCACGAAAAAGTGGAATGGAAACTAACCGAAAAGCTGGAAAAGACCGTTCGCGGTGCAGGCGGATTCGGGCACACAGGAAAAAAATGAATGGAATGAGAAAAACAGTCATAATAGCCATGCTTGTTTTGGCGGTAATTTTTAATGCTTGCAAAAGTGTCAAAGATGCGGTGAGGCTGGAAGAATCGCTACGTGAGATAAACGAACTCTCGTTCGAAAAAAGAGCCGAATTCGATTATATCTTTGTGGAAGCGCTGAAACAAAAAATGATAGGAAATCAGCAGCGGGCTGTCTCGCTGTTATCGACATGCCTTGAAATGGATCCCAATTCGACAGCATCCATGTACGAGCTGGCCAATATTCACATCGGCAACAGCGATTTCACCAGCGCCTCGTTGCTTCTCGAACGCGCCGTCGACATCGACAATACCAACAAATGGTACAAACTGCTTCTGGCGCGCGTTTACCAGCAGCTCAACAAAAACGAAAAAGCCATTGCGCTGTTCGACCAGTTGCTCGCAAAAGAGCCCGACAATATAGATTATATTTATATGAAAGCGCTGACGCAGGCCTCACAGGGAAAATACAACGACGCCGTGAAAACCATCAATGTGCTGGAAAATAAAATTGGCGTCAATGAACAGCTATCCATGCTGAAACAACAAATTCTTCATGACTCGGGAGACGACAAAGCTATTTTAGCCGAAATACAAAAACTTATCAACGATAACCCCGGCGAAGCCCGATACTACGGAATGCTCGCCGACGCTTATCTCGAGCAAGGCGACAAAGCCAACGCCCTGAAAAACTATGAGAAAGTGCTGCAAATGGATCCCAATAACGGGATCGTACATTTTTCGCTGTCGAATTACTATATGGAAATCGGCGATGATGTGCGTGCATTCGATCACCTGCTCAAAGGATTCGCCAGCAAGGAGGTGGATGCGGAAACAAAAATGCAGCTTATTCTCCTCTGCATGGAAAGAAGGGAAGAGTATAAAATCACCGACGAAAAAGTGGAAGAACTGATAAAAATTTTAGTCGGGACAAACCCCGACGATTTCAGGGTTTACACCATTTACGCCGATTTTCTGATACGACAGAAACGTTACGATGAAGCGCGTACGCAATTGGGAGAGACAATGAAAATGGGCGTGAAGGATTATATACTTTGGGAACAGCTTCTCTATCTCGACAATCAGTTGGAAGACTGGCAGGCCATGTATAAACACACAAGGGAGGGCATCGAGGTTTTTCCCAACTTGCCGCAAATGTACTTTTTCCATGCCCTCGCCTGCGTGCAATTAGAGAAATACGACGAAGCCATCCAAATCAGCGAAGAAGGGTTGATGTATGTGGTCGACGACCCCGAAATGGGTGGACAACTGGCGTTCATAAAAGGCGAAGTATATTACAAACAGGGAAAACTCGATCAGGCGTTCAAAATTTTTGACGAAGCGCTGCAGAAATATCCTGCCAATTATGTGGGAATGAACAACTATGCATACTATTTATCGCTGGCAAACACCGACCTTGACAAAGCCGAAAGACTGATTCTGCAAGTAATAGAGAAACTTCCCGACAATTCGACCTATTTGGATACCTATGCATGGGTTTTGTTCAAAAAGAAAGACTATTCGCTGGCGCGTTTCTATCAGGAAGCAGCCCTGAAAAAGGATACCGAAAACAATCCCACCTTGCTAGAACACTACGGCGACATTTTGATTATGCTCAACAGAACCGACGAAGCTGTTACCTACTGGCAAAAAGCCAAAGAACTGGGCGGCAATTCGGAAACGCTTGATAAAAAAATTGCCGCAAAACAATATATCGAGGAGGAATAAAGAATTTGTCAAACAGAAAAATGACTATATTGTGAGGTTAAAAAAAATCACGTCATGACAAAAATTAACAGACGTAACTTTATCAAAACCGGTGTAGCCGGTGTGGCCGGGCTTACGGTGGCAAGTTCGGGAATAGTCAGCATGGGATGTTCGGCGGCGCCATTGACTGTCGACCGGGTGAAACTGGGGAAATCGGGACTTACCGTTTCGCGCATCGCCATGGGAACCGGCACGGTGGGTTACAATAAATCCTCGAACCAAACACGGCAAGGAATGGAGGCCTTCGTAAAAATGGCCCATCATGCCTACGAAAAGGGAATCCGGTTTTTCGACATGGCCGACGGCTATGGCTCCATGCCTTTCGTAGGCGAAGCCATGAAATCGCGGCCGCGGGAAAAGGTGACGCTGCTCTCAAAAATATGGACGTACCCCGACGGTTCCGACCGCAACGAACCGGTGAAAAATATCATCGACCGCTTTTTGAAGGAAACAAGCGTCGAATATTTTGATATTCTGCTGATGCACTGCTTGACCGATGGCAACTGGGACAAAACACGAACGCATTACATGGAAGGGTTTTCGCGGGCTAAAGAAGCCGGAATCGTAAAAGCTGTGGGCGTTTCGTGCCACAACTGGGATGCGATGGTCACAGCCGCCGAATCGCCATGGGTAGATGTGATTATGGCACGAATCAACCCTTTCGGAACACTCATGGACAACACGCCTGAGAAAGTTAGCGAGCTGCTCGCCAAAATCCGGAAAAACGGCAAAGGCATTGTGGGAATGAAAATTTTCGGTGAAGGAAAACATGTGAGCGACGACGAACGCGAACAATCCATACAATATGCAATCAACGCGGGAAGCATTCACAGCATGACCCTTGGCTTCGAAAAAATCGAACACATTGACGACGCTGTCGAAAGGGTGATGCGTGCCATAAAAACAAAAAAATAAC
>Ga0082212_10007723_pt1 | contig 14153 bp, 13 predicted proteins | sample TergutNt197P3_FD_71548 | JGI IMG/M metagenome (GOLD analysis project Ga0082212, IMG submission 71548) | Neocapritermes taracua P3 segment gut microbial communities from Petit-Saut dam, French Guiana - Nt197 P3 | ecosystem: Host-associated > Arthropoda: Insects > Digestive system > Gut ... | reverse complement strand
TAATTTATTAACTTCTATGATTATGAAAAGAACAAATTTTATTTATGCTGCAATTTTTGCTTCCTGCACCATGCTGTTATGTGTTGCCTGCGTAGAAACAAAGCACAACACGTTGACAGACGAAGAGATCGCACAAGGGTGGAAACTCCTTTTCGACGGTGAGTCCATGGCCGGCTGGAAAGATTTTAACAAACCCGGATTAAATCAGCCATGGCATGTCGTGGACGGCTGTATTCAGGCCAAAGGCGACGGCAGCGATTCGGATGGATACCTCGTCACGGATAGGGAATATGAAAACTTCGAACTGTCGTGGGACTGGAAACTGTCGAAAGGCGGAAACAGCGGCATGTTGTATCATGTCGTTGAAAATCCGCTGTTTAAAGTGCCTTATGCCACGGGACCTGAATATCAGTTGATCGACGAACCGAATTTCCCCGAACCGTTGGAAGAATGGCAAAAATTAGGCGTCGACTATGCGATGCATCTGCCGGACAAAAACCTGATGAAAGTAAATCCGACCGGAAAATGGAATAACTCAAAAATTGTATTTGACAACGGACACGTAGAACATTGGCTCAACGGCGTTAAGATTCTTGAGTTTGAGGCATGGAGCGACGACTGGTTCGAACGAAAAAACAGCGGGAAATGGGAGCAATATCCTGAATACGGTCTTGCCCGTAAAGGTGTTCTCTGCTTGCAAGATCATGGTTATCCTGCCTCTTTCCGCAATATAAAAATCAAAGAATTACCACGTAAAACGAGAGAAGTAAACTTGTTTAACGGTGTTGACCTGAAAGGCTGGGAAATCTATGGGACAGAAAAATGGTACGTCGAAAACGGCCTTTTGGTTTGTGAAAGCGGCCCTGACAAACAATATGGCTACCTTGCTACTCGCGAATATTATGACGATTTTGACCTCACCGTAGAGTTCAAACAGGAGGCCGACGGAAATTCGGGCGTGTTCTTTCGTTCATTTATTCCGTCGGGCGTTAGAATAAACGGCTGGCAGTGCGAAGTAGCGCCTTTAGGTCAGCATACCGGTGGCATTTACGAATCATATGGACGCGGATGGCTTATCATACCTCCTGCTGAAAAAGAATCCGTCCTGAAAGAAGGCGACTGGAACACGATGCGTATCATCGCCCAGGGCGATCATATTGAGACATGGCTGAATGGCATACAAATGATTCATATCCACGACGCAAAAATCGGAACCGGCAAAGGCCGCATCGCCCTCCAGATACACGATGGCGGAGGTATCCGGGTGCTTTGGAGAAACCTGAGACTGAAAACTTTATGAAAATACTTGCATCTGTGACCCGCAAGCCGGGTCAATTATCTTTGGAAGAAGTAGAATTAGCGGCGCCTAAAGCATCGGAAGCGCTTGTTCGAATAGTTGCCTGCGGCGTATGCCACACCGATGCGGCCGCACTCCATGCGTTCATTCCCGTCACGCTGCCAATTATCTTGGGACATGAAGGCGTCGGCGTCGTCGAAGAAGTAGGAAGCGAAGTGACCACCTTGAAAAAAGGCGACCGGGTCGTCTTGTCGTTTCCGTCCTGCGGGAAATGTGATTATTGCCTTGAAGACCATCCGTATGCATGCGATAACCTGAACACATTGTTTTTTGACGGAATATACAACGACGGAACGAAAAGATTTTCACAAGACGGAACAGAAATATCTTCGTTCTTCGGACAAGGCGCTTTTGCCGATCATGTCATCGTTGATGCGCGTAATGCGGTAAAGGTGGAAATTGATTCGGATGATGATTTAGCCAAATTATGCTCACTGGGCTGCGGCGTTCAGACGGGGGCAGGCGCTGTGCTGCTTCGCATCAAACCGAAAAAAGGCTCGTCAATCGCCGTATTCGGATGTGGAGGCGTAGGAATGAGTTCTATTATGGCGGCTGCTATTGCCGGATGCAGTACGATTATAGGCGTCGACATTGATCCTTCAAGATTAGCGTTAGCAATGGAACTTGGCGCAACACATGTAATCAATAGCAGCGAAACCGATCCGGTCGAGGAAATAAAACGAATCACGGGCGGCGGTGCACATAATAGTGTAGAAGCATCCGGAATACCCGACGTTACGCTACAGGCGCTCAAATGCCTGCGACGCGAAGGCATGGCGGTTTTACTCAGCGTCACCGGGCCTGTAGAAGTCAATATTCCGCTGGAAGCGCTCATCATGAATCCTAGCGCCACGCTTACCGGTTTGTGTGAAGGCGCATCCAATCCGCAAACATTCATTCCCGAATTAGTCCGGTACTACAAAGAAGGCCGGCTTCCTGTCGATAAACTCGTTAAATTCTACGACTTTAAGGACATTGAAAAAGCATTCGACGATTCACACAAGGGAGTAACCATCAAACCAATCCTGCACTTCTGATTTACCGTCATTGCAAACGAAGTGAAGCAATCCGGCGCATTTTTTTCGCCGGATTGCCATTACTTCACGCCTCGCAATTTGGCGATCACAACGATAGGATTGTCATCGAATTTTAAAATTTTCAATAACTCCCTTAATTTTTGATGAGCCTCTTGGTCCTTTATTTTTTGTTTTGCAAAATAATCTTCCGTAAGCATCTCCTTCATATCGTCAGGATTCCAGACGCCAACTACTTCGCCGTTTTCGGCATAATATATGGGAACAAAAGGCAGACCGCCATTTATGTCATTAATCATTCCCTTTTGAAAATACTCATCAGTATCCAGAAGGATATTGGTACGCTTTTCAATATCGTAAATACCATACACTGTGCCATCTGCGGATTTGAACTCATTCGTTGCCGGCTGGTAATACGGTTTTGATTTGGGTCTTGAAAATATGTCCGGAACAAATATTCTGTAAAAAAAGAATTTGGGCGTACCCATTAAACTAAAATCAATACTCATCTTAAAAAAATCGTTTCGACGAATTGAATTATACGATCTTTCTAATTGATCTTTGGGAAATGAATATTTCCCAAACCCAAAAACATATGCCGGGCGCATTTCTGAATGTTCAAGAACATAGATTGTGTCGTTTACATAATCTTTCAAAAAGACACGATTATCAATACAAAAAGGAGGCAATGCATCATCTAAAGTGCTAACCCAGCTACCATTTCTATCAAAAAAAATATGGTTATAAAAACCTTTTACAGTATCGCCCTGCTGATCGAATAAACAATATTTGTATTTATTTTTACCATTATACGGTACATTGCCTATAAAAAGATTATCTCCAACGTAAAAACAACCAGATAATCGGGAATTTCCAATATTTGGTCTTATTATTGACCGGATATATTTCCCTTTATAATCGTATTCAAGAATGTTTTTTAAATCTTCAATGAAAATTGTCGATTTAGCTGTATTAAGAAAAAAAACAGTTCCATATTGATATTCGCCCGGTCCTTGCCCTCTTTCTCCTATTTGATTCAAGAATTTTCCTGTTCTGTCAAAAACAAATGCACGATAATTTCCGTACATGACGATGATGCTGTCATTAATAGCAAATCTTTTGAAAGTTGTATTAAGCAGGCAGTCATCTCTTGTTTCCATAGGAATCAGTTCGATGGACGAAAAATAATCTGAACAATGCACTCTTTGATATTTACCAATGCCCCCTAATACATCAATCATCGGGTATTCCTCTACATTTCTTTTTTTAGAACAACATATAAAACTTACTAAACAAAGAAAAAAAATTACTTTACTCATATTATTCGACTTTCGTTTACTGCATATTTTATAAAAAAGAGGCTATACATGAATTTCCCTTTTCCTTGATATTTATTCATGATAGCCTCTAATATTCAGTATTTAGAGAAACTATAACACTGTTTAACTACAAATGCATTCAGCGTCTATATTCATCATATCACAAGATTCCTTGCATGTAGATGCATCTGGATCAGCACATCGCCCTTCTCCAATGAGATGCCCTTCATTATCATAAACTTTGCAAGTGATATATCCGCCAGAGATACGTTTAAGTTGATTCTTTCGAAGGATATCATTTTGATCTACACTATTAAGTGCAATTTTTGATATTTTTTTCATATTTTACACAATTTGTGTTAATACTAATTATAACGCCCCGCTAAAAACCAATGGTTGCCAATCATTTGTTTCTTACCCTAATCCAACACGCGGAAATATCGAGGGAATCGCATTTATCTCTGTTTTCTAATCCCACTGCGATTAGAGGAATCAGAGCCGCAAGTCCAAAATTATTTCGATTTATCGCAAATGAAAACATTTCTTAGTACCGGCTTTCTGTTCCGGCGGTTGTCCGGTCAAGGCAACTCTTACCCCACTTCGACGGCGAACTGCGGCAGCCTGTCGGAGCGGGACAAATGAAACTGCCCTGATAAAGCATAAGGGCCTGTGTAATAATTCATAATTCTTCCAATTAATAATTGAGCAGCAAAGATACATCCTATTTTTGAGTTCCGCAATACTTTTCAGTGAAAAATTTTTCTCTGACAAAATATTACTAATGTTTCGCACCTTTCTCTAACATATTGACAAATAAGACATAACAAGATGCGTTTAAATCATATCTATTTGTATATTAATGAATTAACATTTCAAATTCATTTTTTCAACCTGTATTTTTCATCTCTGTTTCGATAAGATAATTTACGTATTTTTGTGCTCTCTGATTTATCATTACCCTTTGGAACAAATCGTAGGGGTCTATATTCAAATCTTCGGCTATCATCCGAATCACTTCAACAAATAAATCCCAAATCCGTTTGTCTAATGTCATGTGCAAACAGTCGGCATTCATTACCCGAAACAGTTCTCCTTTCGATTCATAATGATCAAACCGGTAACGAAACGAAAGCAGGATATAAGTAATCATTGATATGGTTGCATAAACAATATGTGCATCACAGTTACTGGATTGGCAGCCGCCGAGATTCAATAGACCCTTTTCTTCCTTGAAGAATTTATGGAAAGCTTTACATAAGAATTTTTGTACTAAACCTTACGGTAGTTCTATCAATCGACAGTAAACCGTCATGATGATAAATCCTTACTTCTTTCTGATTTTCCCGACCCCGGACGTGCTGACATGCTTGTTTACAGGTTCTTCCTTATACACAATAGAGCCAACGCCATGCGTGCGGCCATCTAAGTACGCTACGGGATAACAATCAATAGAACCGACGCCATCCACCTTTGCATATACCGTGTCGGACAGTAATTCCATCGCATGAATCTTTCCTACGCCTGCCGTCTCAAGACGCGCATTACCTGCTTTTCCGGAAATATCGGCTGAACCAACGCCCTCGGAGCGAACCGACAGGGCGTTTATATACAGACTGTCCGCATAAAAACTGCCTACGCCGTTAATTCTGACTTTCAGTTCATCGCCCGTAAAAAAATTCATACGAACTTTTGCGACTGCGTTCATCTGAATATTTTTAATATCTTTAGTTCGCAGTATGATATTCAAATTGTTTTCACAACGCAATCTGTTGTAAGCAGATATAACCAACCGCCCGTTTTTCAGTTCATACCTGACCTGTTCAACCAGGTTTTCATCGCCGGTCATTTCGATGGATGGCATTTCGTCGTCTATCTGTTCGATTAGCAAACTCGCACATAAATAATTACCGGTTTCAACAGATGTGATCGCCTCATCAAAATCAATTGTTTTTTGCGTTATGACGCTGTTTCCGCGGATTTGCTGCAAACCGGCATGATTGACCCAATTCCATCTGTTAATCCATTTATCGCCGTTGACCCTAAACCTGAATCCCGAAGATAATAAGACCGCCAAAGCCGCTATCCAAAGAATAAGTAACCCCCACTTGATAGATTGATGCAGCGGTTTCCATTTGGCCATGTAGGAAATAAAAAGGTAAAACAAGGCAAAAACAGGAATACCTAATACAATCACTCCCATAATAATTGATAAAATCGGATGATTTGCCACGACAAATAATGGCAGAGAGGCCAATAAACCGCCGCCAACGCCAAATAATACAGCGAACAAAACGATCAGCGCAATAAAGAAGGCAAACAGTAAGGGCAATGCAATCAAACAGCCTATGCCAATAAAAAATGCTTTTACCAATGCGATCATCACATCGGCAAATCCGGCCAAACATCCTTTCGGTTCCCGGGGCGTTACCTGTTCCGATTGGGCAGCAACGGTTTTACCAATGTTTTCTACTGTGACGGGCTGGCCTTTCATTTGTAATTTCTGTTCCACCGAACGTGCTGCCGGAACAATGATCCAGGCAATGATATAAGCCAGAATAATCCATCCTCCAAGCGAACCGGTTATATGCCAGAGTGAAGTTAAAAAAGTAAATGCCTTGAACGAAGAAAGCACAAACGGTAAAAGGATTGCAATCACCCGCACGATCGCCACATTCCAGTCGAAATAGGTAGCAATGCCGGAACAAACGCCGCCTAACACTTTATTTTCCACATTCCGGAAAAATTTCTTTTTAGTCTTCCCTGTTTCAACAAATTGCGTTTGCTTTTCCTGTCCGCTTTCTTCATTCGTTTCAAAATCAGCAGGTTTTCCCACACGGGCAATCACCTCCTCTACATGCTCAAGTGTAATCACCTGATACCCCAGGCGCGCTTTTTCGCTGAACAACTCTTCAATACGCGCTTCAAAATCGTTGATGATCTCCTGTCCGCCTTCTTCTTTCAAAAAATAAATCCTAAGGTTATTCAGGTAACTATCCAACAGTTGGTAAGCGTCTTCGTCAATGGTATAAACCCTGCCATTGAGATTTACAGTTAATGTCTTTTTCATAATCTTATAATTTTTTATAGTTCTTGTAAATGTTTAATTGTATCCCCGACTTCCGTCCAGGCCTGCTCCAGCCCTGCTAAAAACTTTTTGCCTTCAGCCGTCAGTTCATAATATTTGCGCGGAGGTCCCTGCGTCGACTCTATCCATTGATAGTTCAACAAATCCATATTCTTCAACCGTGTCAGCAAAGGATACAACGTACCCTCCACAACGATCAATCGCGCTTCCTGCAACAACTGTATGACGTCGTTCGCATAAGCCCTGCGGCGGTTCAGGATCAAAAGGATGCAATATTCCAGTATTCCTTTCCGCATCTGAGATTTCATATTGTCTACATTCATAACTCTAATAATTTAAAATTGATGCCGCAAAGATAAATGAAAATATAATACCATGTATAACATAGTACTAATATTTATGTTTATTTAACATAAATATAGAATAATTGTTATAATACATTCTGAAATGCACCCGTGATGCAGTTATTATTTTATATTGCCGAAAACTTTTCCTATCTTTGGGGCATATTAAAAACAAATAAACAGACAGGCAGTATGAAAAAAATTTTTGCAATAGTGGTATGCGTTATTTCGTCTGTGATTGTGAAAGCAGGTGATGACGATATGGTAAAGGCTTTTCTTTTTCCTCAGTTTGAAAAGGGGTATGTAGTAATGAAAGGCACAGGCGCCCGATTGGCGGCGCAATTTAATTATGATATGGTCAATGACCGAATGGTGTTTCTAAATCCAGACAGTTCATTAACCGAACTTGATATTAGATCCGTTATTCTTGTATCAATCGGAGAGCGTTCATTTATTCCCATACAAAACAAGACTTTTTATGAAGTGATTAAAACGGGTAATAATGAGTATTATATTAATCATAAATCGAAATTGATGTCAAAAGGGCGGGCAGCAGGATACGGTTCCTATTCGCAAACAGCGTCAATTAATAATATTACTTCGGTTTATAGTTCGGGATATTTGACGCATATCGGTTATGATGAAAAGTTTGAAGGAGTTGATCAGTCAGTCGTGCTAATTAAAAATGATAAAAAGTACGAAAAAGTTATATCATTGAAAGGTTTGTCGAAAATTTTCAAATCGCATGAAACAGCGCTTGAAACATTTGCAAAAGAGAATAAGATTAAATTCAGCAAATTGGAAGATGCTATTGCTATTGTAGAATATGCTTTCTCGTTATAATGAAATCATTTGATTCCCTTATAGTGAAGATAATAAGGAAAATTTGTCTTTTTACGTTTTTCTCCGTCGCAGGTCTTTGCTGCGTATTTTTGATGATGACAGGCTGGTTCTATATCACTTGTCCGGTCTATTCATTTGAAGAACCCAAACCATTTTCCGGTCATCAGTTTTATAATCCTTACCAAAATATCCATGCGAATGCTTGGATGAAATGTGTCTTTCATTTGCATACGAAAAGTTGGATGGGACTTTCAAACGGTGAAAACACATCGGAAGAAGTCAGGGATGTTTACCGGCAATTGAATTACGATTTGATTGCCATTTCCGACTATATGCGCATCAATCGTTTTGAAACGCCTGAAATTCCGTTTATTCCTACATTCGAACACGGATATAATATTAAAAAAGTGCATCAGTTGGCTTTGGGAGCGGATAGGGTAGTGTGGCGTGATTATTTCTTTAAGCAAAATTTGCATCATAAGCAGCATATTATTGATTTATTGAAGAAAAACAGCCTGCTTGTTGCGGTAAATCATCCAAGTATGCGCAGTAGTTATCTGCCGGAAAATTTCATCTATTTATCGGGATATGATCTGTTTGAGGTTCAAAACGGTACGCATATTTCTGAGGCGGCATGGGATGCTGCGCTTTCAAGCGGGTATCCGGCATGGCTGATTGCCAATGATGATGCCCATACAGTCAATAATCCTGCGCGCGTGCAACGGGAGGTTACTTTTGTGAATGTGCCTGCGCCGGGGCGTGATGAAATATTAAACCGTCTTGCACAGGGCGTTTCTTTTGGCGTTCATTGCCCTCGAAAAAAGCAGTCGACGATGGAAAAAAAGATGAAGGAATCCGAATCTTTTTCTTTTCCATTGACAATACAGGTTTATGAGGATACATTACGGGTGGTTTGGCAACAAACGATGCAACACATTGAGTTTATTGGCGACAATGGAAATGTGTTGGAATCGGTAAAAAATAGCGATTTCGCTATTTACGCCATACATCCGGAAGATTCATATATCCGTGTGAAACTCACTTCTGCAGATGATGTTGTTTATTACCTGAATCCTGTTATTCGATATGCAGGCGATGAACCGTTTTTGCAAAGAGTAAGTCATATTGACAGGAATAAAACTTTTCAAAAACGATTGTTTTTTAGCGTTATTATTTTCAGCGTAATAGTTGTCTTTACTTTGTATCTGCGTTATCTGCGTGCTTCATGCTAAATCGAAAAAATCGCAAAAAAAATTGGAGTTTAGTTAAAAATCCGTATGGTAGAACATCCGGTGACGTATCCATGGAATACCTGCTGACTTAAAAAGTTGCAATATTATTAAAAATTTCCACAAACTGTCTTGCTTGGGCTGTGCGGGAAAATTTTCTGATTTCGACTTTATCGGAGTTGTCGTTATAGGGTTGACCTGCTTGCCAGCGGAGGTAATGAGCCTTGATGAAATCGTATGTTTCGTCGACATTGTGAGCAGATAATCCCGATTGTGTACGGTTGATTATTTCTTCGAGACATCCTTCATCACCGTGTACACACAGTATAGGTTTTCCAATGGCAAGGGATTCAAAAAATTTCGTTGTCATCACTCCATTGGGTCCGTTTGTGCCCGATTTGTTGGTTAGCAATAACAATATTTCGCTGCTGTTTAGGACATTGGGGATTTCAGAGGCAGGGATATAGCCCAGATATTCCATAAAAACCCTGATATCGGGATATTTTTCTATTTCGTGTTCGATGATTTGTTTTGATTTTTCATCAACAAGCCATTGAATACGAAACCAGTCGGGCGTAATAATCCGTTCTTTTACAAGCCTGTCCATTGCTTGAAAAAGCAATTCGGGGTTACGCATAGCTACGCTCAACAACCGGCCTGTATAGGTGATGAAAAATTTATCTGTTTTTTGAGGAGCCGGATAAAAAAATTCCGGATCATAACCGTTGTATATCAGTCTTGTGTTTTTGTTATAGATGCCAAGTACGGATACATGCCATGGTGAGATGGTGGTAACATATGCCGCTTCACGTAATATTTTGTTTCTGACCTTCAGATTTCGTTTTTTGAAATTAGAAGCGATGATTGTATCTATACCGAAAATTTTCGGCATAGAATGTGTGATAAACTCATTACCTGTATACTGTTCAATGATATCTCGTATATCTACAACCAATGGCAAGCCTGTCTTACGTGACAATCGCCATGCTGCTTTCATCGGAAACGTGCGGTAGGTACTGCACAGGATAAGGTCGAAACGATACTTTTTCATTATTTTTAACGCTTCCCTATACATCCGATTGTCTTTATATCCAAAAAAAATATCGCGTAAAAATGTCCAACCCCATGATATCTTTCCTGCCAAACCGTTCTTTTTATAATAGTTGATATAAGTCGCATCTACTTCCTTGCAGAGAAATGAATATGTATTTTCGTCCACATTCTCCGTGATGACCACTGGATGCCATCCGTTAATTTTCAGATATTTACACAAGTATCCCATCCGCGGTCCAAATGCAGGCGGAAAAATATCACACAAAATCAAAACAACGTTCATAATTTCAACAGGATTGCATTGACAATTTTCTCTGCGGCATGGCCGTTGCCGTATTCTATGATTTCAGTTTTCACAGAATTGTTCGTCAAACATTCCATGATCTTTTCGGATTGAAAACCGGCTATTTGATTCCATCCTGCATGTACAGTTTCCGTCCATTCGGTTTCTTCTCGCATCGTAATGCAAGGCGTCCGGTAAAAATATGCCTCTTTTTGAATGCCGCCGGAATCTGTAAAAATGGTTGCCGCGTTTTTTTCGAGCATGATCATATCCAAATAATCTACCGGTTCAATCAGTTGCAGGGAGGGATTAGAAGCAATGGTCGCAAATAGATTATAGTTCTTCAAATAAACTTTCGTGCGCGGATGAATCGGAAATATTACCGGACAATCAGGTGTGGCGATTTGCACCATGGCGCGGATGATTTGCGTCAGTCGCTCCGAATAATCTGTATTTTCGGCGCGGTGAACTGTGCACAGACGAAATTTTTTCGGTTGCAACTTAAGTGAGGCGAGAATTTCGGATTTCTCTTCTGCTACTTTATCGAAAGTTAGTGCGGCATCATACATCACATCTCCCGTATAAAAGATACCTTTATGAATACCTTCCTTTGCCAGATGCTGAACAGCCCGGTAAGTTGGGCAAAAGAGCATGGACGAAAGGTGATCAGTCAGGATACGGTTAATCTCTTCAGGCATTTTTTTGTTGAAACTGCGCAATCCCGCTTCAACATGCAATACCGGAATATGTAACTGGGAAGCGGCCAGTGCTCCGGCCAGCGTGGAATTGGTATCTCCATAGACAAGCACATAATCCGGTTGGCTCTCAATCAGCGCTTTCTCGATGCCTGTAAGCATTTCTGCCAGCATCTTTGCGTGGCTTGTCATTCCGCCGCAATGCAATTGCCAATCTGGTTTTTTGATCCCCAACGCCTGAAAAAATACGCCATTCATGTTTTGGTTATAATGCTGGCCGGTATGGAGTATATATTCTTTTATTTTCGGCTTATAATCGGTTTGATTATGTGCCGTAAATGCCCGGCTAACGACCGAAGCCTTAATGAATTGCGGTCGTGCTCCGATAATTGTTACAATTTTTATCATTTATCCTATATAATTCATCAACTTACAATATAAATCCTGCAAGTAACCTTGTTGTTCGATAACCGACGTGTTATGCCATAACACCGTCAGCTCGCCGTTTACAGCCCGGATATTTTGAATGAGCTGTTTGCAATAGTCTCCCGCCCTGTTGGCTGACAGATTCATGTACTTCACTTCGTTCAATGTGCCATCCATGATGATGAGCGGGTGAAGCGTAAGCGACGTTAATCGGCGTGTTGTTGGATTAATGAAACGTACTGGCAGCGATGTGCCGAGGCGAAAGCCCGCCACATCGGCATAGCCCATCGTATAATCATCGGTAAACCCTGCCTTTTCAAGATATTCCATATCTTCGGGTTCGCGCGACGACAGGAAATGATGACGGTTGTGCCTCACTTCCATCCCGATGGCATCCTCTAACTTTTTCTTTTCGGCAGCGATCAGCGAAGGCGTCATTCCTGCCTGGTAACTGCTGTGCAGTCCGACGGTTGCTCCCTGTTCGCGACACAATTCAAGCAATACGCGCATATCTTTACTGTTTAAATCATAACGCGGTTTATCGTTTTTTGTTATCCCTCCGGCTTTAAAAAAGAGCAGCGTCTGACAGCGGTCTTCGCCAACCGTTTGTTCCAATATTTTATTCTGCTGAAACAACCATGGAAATGTATAGTACAAATCCGTATGCAACGGTTTATGTTTTTCGCGAATCATGTCGAAAAAGTTCTTTCCGGAGACTGTGTGACGCGCGACATTACGCCATGTACGACAGTTAAAGGGTGCATCCACATCGTGTGTCAGATTTATCTTACGGACGAACGGCATGAGCTCGTTTATAATAACACCATACTGACTGATCCATTTACGTATCAGTTTTCCGTATTCATCAATCACCGGCCGTTCAATAAATCCTGCGCGATGCGGCAACGATTCACGTCCGGGGAACCGTCCATGCGCATCGCGCAGTTCCCGATGCAGCATCTCCTCGTAACGGCTCAGTAGAAAATAGGCGCTTGCCACCAAGTCGGCATGAACAACGATTGTATCGCCCACGCGCTCAATTTCGGGCGTTCCGAATAAAAAAGGAATACCTTCGATGGTTTTTAAGGGCAAGGCAGGTTTTGTGCGGAGAGTTCCGTATACTCCCTCATCGAAAAAATCCGACGGAACAATCACAACTTTATAATTTGCAAACAAATTCACATCAGATGTATATCCGACCAAACGGCTTACATCGTCAGGCAGGCGTTCGCCAACCATGAAACGGATAATATATTTAATTACTTCTATCAACTAATCTCTAAACTCTAATCTCTAATCTCTAATCTCTAATCTCTAAACTCTACTCTCTAAACTCTAAACTTTATACGCACTCGCTCCATCAGGCCCGGTTTGCCTCGCGTGATTAGGAAGTACGGGGTTTGAACTGCTCCGAACTCGCGAAAAAACCGCTCAACGCCCGGCAACATGGAGCCTTCAAAATCAAATTTATCCGTGAACTGAGAAACCTGCTGTATCGCTTCTTGCATCACAAGACTGTGTGCCCCCGAAGAGCGAAAATCAGGGTCGCCGCCGCCCGCAATGTAATAGGCCGAACTGTCCTGCCATACAATAAATGCCGCCGCATGAAGATTGCCAGCCTTGTCATATCCTCCATAAATTTCACCCTGACCGCGTGCGCGTGCCGTTTCCACTAATCGTCGCAAAACAGCTTCGCTCTGCCTGTTTTTTTTATGCTGACGTTTGAATGTCTGTTCCAGAACGTGAAGAAAATCCGATTCCGCAACGCCGGTTTGAACAGTAATATCCATTTGTTTAGCGTTATTGATGTTCCGTCGCGTCTGCTGGCTCATATCGTGCAAAATCGCGTCGGAACTCTTGATGTTGTGCAGAATGTAAGTATAGCGGGTCGTTTGGGTATATCCTGCCCAGTAAAATGGAAGCCAGTCGGTAAAGGCGTAATTGAAATTTTGATGAAAACTCCGGTAGGGTTTGAGTTTTTCAATGAAGTGTCTGCAAATTGCCTGCCGATGTTCAAGTATAGACGAATATTTAGTATCGTCGGGTTCGGCGGCAAACCATACGCCCATTGTCTGGGTATAGTGCGGCATGGTGACTACACTTTTGCAAGGTAGATACAGCGGCATCGTTGCCAGTATCCTGCCTTTCCTTTCGTACAGCAGTACGTCCCAATCGTCGCCACACACGGCATCGAGCCACCAGTCGCGTGAAAAAACCGGTATGCTGTTTTCTTCTTTGCAAAGTGCGCGATATAATGACTTTGTCATTAAACTATTTCTTCAGCGCTTCAAAAATCAGTCTTTCGAGTTCTTCGGCTAATTCGGGGTTGTCATCAATGCTTTTTTTAGCGGCGTCGCGTCCCTGTCCGAGTTTTGTATCCTGATAACTGAACCATGATCCGCTCTTTTTGATAATATTCAGGTCGACGCCGAGGTCGATAATCTCGCCTGTATGCGAGATGCCTTCGCCGAACATGATGTCAAAT
>Ga0082212_10007722_pt1 | contig 14155 bp, 6 predicted proteins | sample TergutNt197P3_FD_71548 | JGI IMG/M metagenome (GOLD analysis project Ga0082212, IMG submission 71548) | Neocapritermes taracua P3 segment gut microbial communities from Petit-Saut dam, French Guiana - Nt197 P3 | ecosystem: Host-associated > Arthropoda: Insects > Digestive system > Gut ... | reverse complement strand
GCTTTACACGAAAAAGGTAATCTGGTAGGGCTCTATGCGAGCGGTATCGGATACACCTTGCGCAGCAATATCCTCCCCACATACGATATGACGGAAGAATATGAACGTAAAGGACTTTCAAGTGTCATGAGAGTCGCACCGGACGGAAAGATTGCGAAAGGCAAGTTAACGGGTGTGACCTCTATTCGCATGGGTTACGATATGTGCCCCGCAAACGGTTTTGTAAAACAGGTTGTCGCCGATCAGATAGATAAGATATTGAAGAGCAATACAGATTACATCCAATACTTCGACCAGAACGACGGAGGCGGGGCATTTCACTGCTGGGGAACAGAACATGGACACAGTTATGGGCCCGGTTTGTGGCTCACAGAAACAATGGCTGATATATATGACACCTGCCGGACGATCATCCGTCGTTCCGGAACCAAATACCTGATAGGCACAGAGGCTGCCGCAGCCGAGCCTTTTATGAGGTATCTTCCGTTTAACGATGGGCGGGCGTCGGTAACATTCATGCTGGGGAAGCCTGTTCCGGTTTATGCTTATGTTTACCACGAATACGTGAATAATTTCATGGGTAACCAGGTGAATGTACATCAAACGATTGATATAGAACAGTGTCCCTTGAATTTACTGCAACGTCTTACCTATTCGTTTTGTGCCGGCGACTTAATAACCATCGTCATCCGCGATGACGGCGAAATGATCTGGAATTGGGACGGTCCATGGAATGTGCCTGGACCTGACCGCGAACAAACCGTAGAATTAATTCATAACTTGTGCCGTTGGCGGCAAGGTATCGGAAAAGATTATCTCATTTACGGGCGTATGCTCAAGCCGCTTCCGGTCGAAGGTGTACACAATGTTCCAATGATAACCAGGAGCGGACGGAAGATTCCATTCGAATCGATTATTGCATGTAACTGGCTCCTTACGGAGGGGCGCAAAGCACAGATAATCGTCAATTATCTTCCGGAAAAACAATCTGTTACAGTCGACGTTTCCGGGTATAAAGATATTCGCGTACATCTGGCGCCCGACCATGCCACCGGAAATGATACAAAGACCGGTAAAATAGAGGTCACAATTGAGCCACTTTCTGCCATAATGATATCCTACCAATAAAATAATATACATAATAAGTAATTAAAAAAAGAAACATGAAAAGAATTTTTTGTATCGGTTTAATGATAACTTATTTGTTTTTAAATGGGTATGCACAATACGTACAGCCGGTTACCATGGATTTATATACCCCTGCGTCGTATGACAAATTTGTTGGCGGTGAATATGCTTTAAGCATGACCGGTAACATTTCGGCAAGCGGCGGCAGTGTAAATCTAAACATGCCGACACAGCAAATTAGCAGTTTGATCGCTTATGACAAGCTAACTTTTAAGGTTTATCTGGACAATAGTCCAAATATAATTTCTATGAAATTAAGTCTTAATTCCACGCGCTACTCGTATGCTTCAGGTAATCAGACAGAAAGACTCGATGTGATTGAAATAGATCAAAAGAACCAATGGGTGCAATATGAACTTATTCTGGATTACCAACAAAATCCAAATATTCGACAACAACTTTTACATGGTCTCTACGGGGCAACGCTTTCCATTTCGGCATCGGGAGCGGATGCTACTTTCACGGGCGGAAACACCTCCGGATTCTTTACGCTGTATGTTCGGGATTTCAAGCTAAGCGAGCCGAACAATGTGTTTCCGTATGATAACAGCCGGAGTAGTTTGATAATGCCAAGCTGGTCACGCCCGTTAAATAATGTTATAGATTGGATAGAAGGAGAGGACACCAACGCTTCCGGTGCTAAGGTTAACAAACTGCTTGGTACAAACTTCATTGAAGGCCCGAACGAAAGCATGTGGCATTTTGACGCTCTTACGCATGGCAGGGGTGTTAACGATCTCGCTGCATCGCAACTTCCTGACTGGAAGACGGGCGATCCTGATGACGCGAGGCGCGATAACGGTAAGGCGGCTTATTATGCTATCTATAGAATGAACTTGGATGGCGCCGGTACATACTCCGCGTTTTTCTACGGCAGAATACCCGGATATTACGCAAGCGGACTCAAATGGCAAATAGACAGTGGAGATATCTTTCAGATCAGTCCAAATGAAGCGGTTCTACTTCACTACAATGGATTGTTGTCCGGCGAGAGAAACGATTATAGGAAATACGGTGTAATATATCTGGGTAAGTTTACTATTTCGGATAACAATACCGCGCACACAATCACTATCTATGTCGACGATTACATACCTAATGGTCATGATTACAACATGTTTCATCAGAATAATATAACATTTGCAAAAGCTGGGTATTGTCAGCAGATAGACGCGCTTTCGATTCATAAATGCGACTATACAAACGGTTATACGCCCAGTACATCAGATCATCCATCCATGTCGGTAAGAATCAATTCGGGATCAAATGTGCGCTCCTTACCAACTCCGTCTAATAGCAGCAGTAGTTCCAATCAGACAATTACCAGCGGCAGTTTGAGCCTGACGTTGGCGGATAATGGCGGTATACGGCAAATCCGTATCGGCAATACCAACCTCATCAATAATACTTCAACCCCTGCGTTTTTAACCGTCCGTTATAAGGACAATACGGCAACAACATTTGATGCTGTCTCAATCATCCCACAAGACGGCACTATTGTGCTCACGGGAACAAAAGATAACATCTCTGTTAATGCAGTGTTTACGCCCGATGCGGATAAAAACCAGATTCGCATAGATACGGAGGTAACCAACAGCAGGACCGGCGGAACCAGTGATAAGAATATTGACTGCGTGCTGCTCGCGCCGCTGACTGGTCTGCAGTTTACCGACGCGAATTCGAATTATTTAATGGGTATTGATACACGAACCGCCGCTTCGCTGAATTACGCGGCATCCGCGCCGATGTTCAAAATGGATTTTGTGGCGGCATATAACAATGCGAGATGCTTCTATTTTTACTATGAGGACGATAAACCAATTGATTCAAGTTTGGAGGCTAACCGTAGTGGCAGTAATGTTACCATGAGATTGGCAAAATATCCCAAAATATCCCAAAATGGCGGCGTTTATATATCCCCAACCCTTGTATTCGGCGCATATAACGAAGGTGACTGGCACAAGGCCGGCGATTACTACCATGACTGGTGGTATTCATGGGCCAAAACACCCAATTACACCAAGTGGTTCAAAAGCATAGGTGCTATGATACATTTAGGCGATATTTATACTTCTCAAAATCAAAACGACATTATAGAACAATTTAAATACGTAAGAGATAAACTTGGTATACCGTATATTTACTCCGGCGGGTGGTTACCTTATTATACCGAGGCATGGTATCCGGATAGTTATTATGCTTCATGGCAGGATCCTGTTGCCTTTAATATGCTAAAGACCTTCACTGAAAGGTTGCGCGCTGAGAATGGACGGTTTACCGGCTATACAAACGCAATAATGATAAGCCGTATGACGGATTATTTCTGGAATCATCAAAATTACTCCGTTACAAACTATGACGGGACGCATAGCCTGACCGAACACCAAACAAGGCATCATCCAATGGTAAAACCATGTGCAGGAACGAAATGGACTGAGGATTTCTATAACTCACTGAAGGGGATGATTGAGCCGTATGACAATAATGGGACAAGCATCATGGATGTCCTTTATGTTGATCAGATTGGTGCGGTTCAAACGTTTCTCTGCTACGATGAAACCCATGAGCACAACCATGAAGGGGGGATTGGATATGGAAGCTTTGTCTATAATTATGTAAATCTGGTGAAGTATATCCATGAACAGGCTGCGGCGTCAGGCAAGACCGGAGAAAACACGCTGCTGACTTTCATCGAAAGACCGCAGCCCCATACAAATCAATATGCGGCATACTCTTTCATAGGTTCTAACGACGTCTATAAATATATTTTCCCGACCTATACCAGCGCGAGGGGCGAGTATAGCGCGACGACGCTGGAACAGTTTCACAACTCATTGAACAATGCTTTTTTGGCTAACGACATACATGTATCAATATATCAGACTGCATTGTATATGGATGCGAGCATGAACGCAAGGTACAGGAGCATTATGGAATTTAAGAAAAAGGTTTCGCCGGTCATTTGGGACGCCCGTTTCAGGGATACAATAGGTTTAACCGCAACAGGAGGTATACAATCCCGGATATTTAGCGAAAAGGACGCTGTTTACATCACTGTGATAGGCGCCCCGAACAGAGGCAGCGTTACGGTTGATCTCAGCAAACATTTCGGAGAGGATTATTTTGTAGATAGAGCCACTATTTGGACAGATACATCTGCTCCGGTTCAAGTGACTCCAATGATACAAGGAAATAATGTGACAGTCAATATTCCGGCAGGCACAAACGCGGCGCTTATTACAGTTTGCGCCCTGCCTGCTAAAATGTCGACACCCTTGGTGGCTGACAAGTTGTTATACAACATAAACAAAAAACAAAAGGATGATTTGAACAAGGCCGTAGAATTGTCACAAAGCAATTTGTGGGCATTAGTGGAAAAATTGTAAAAAATATTAAAAAAATCAAAATTTCATGAGAATGATCTTTTTTACATTAATTACATGTCTGGCATTTACTTCATGCCACCAACCTAAGCAGCAAGGGCGTACAGAACCATGGAGTGTTGAACAGGCCAAATTTAACAAATTGATTGAAGAAAATTCCGATATTATCACCTATCACTGTTATGGCGACAAGAATATGATGACTTCGGAAATCGAAAAGTACAAAAAGTTTAATCGCCCGATCTTGTGTACTGAGTGGTTAAACCGTCCTCGTAAGTCGCTGATAGCGGACATTATGCCGATGTTGAAGGAACAACGGGTCGGCAGTTTTATGTGGGGGTTTGTCAATGGCAAAACACAAACACACTTGCCTTGGGGGCACCGCCCAGAGAATTTGCCGTATTCCGGACCGTGGCAACACGATTTGTATTATAGTAATTTCGAACCATACGACGCAAAGGAATTAGTAGAAATTAAAAATTGGATCAAATAAGTTTTGTATGATGAAAAAGCATGTTTTTTCCCTTATGTGCGGCTTGTTATACCCCGTATTGATGAATGCCAATGATCCGAAGCCACCGGTTATTATTGGCAAAGAACATGCGTTGTCTGAAAGGATGCTTTCGCCCCAGAAGCAACGTAGTATACTTTCGTTTTTTCAAAAAAACGAAAGTCAGGCAAGCGTTATCGAATCTTTTAGTTTGGGCGATGGAATATCAGTGATATGCGAGGCTAATGATCCGTCGGGTACGTTACTCGAAGTAACTGTAAGTGCCGAACATTGGTCAGAGCTTATCTTTGAAATTGATTTTATTCCTCGATTAAAAGAGATTAGCAAACTTGTTTACAGCAAGTTGAATGACGATTTTGATTTTGTCATTTACGTTTTGAATACTCCAATAGACGAAGAGATTAAAAATCAATTAGGTTTTTATGGCCTGAACAGTAGAGTTAGCAATAGCGTAGAAGGATTAGGTATGGGTAAGCATGATTTTACTTCTGAATGGGGGTCGCAAGGCAAATTGAGGTCTTCCTTGTATTTTCCCTATTACGATGCTATTTCTGCCGGACCTTCTTTACATGAATTTTTACATACTTGGATGGCTTTTATTTGTCCCACGTATGATTTGGGAACAGAATTTTACCTTGCTCATTGGGGAATGAGTAATGCCAATGGACAGGCAGGCGGTTTTCAAAATGTACGCATTGTAGAAGAAAACTGCAATGGCGTGGAAGGGAAAACGCTCTATCAGGCAAACCGCGACCCTGACGGTTCTTTTGAAAATGGCGGATTTGGCGTCAATGCCAATGATGGTAATAGTACGCCATATTCGGACATCGAATTGTATTTGATGGGGTTAAAATCAGCAGAAGAATTGCGCGATGCCAATTTCTATCTTGATATTTATAGTGGAAATGATTATCAGGCAGAGAGTTTTGCTAATGGATATTTTTATTCTACAGGCAAAAAGACCTATACCATTGATGATATTATTGCCAGAAATGGAGAACGTATACCTGATGCTTCTTTATCGCAAAAACAATTCAAAGTACTGGCAGTAGTCTTAACGCCTGAAACAGCAATCTCAAATTACACAAATGAAATCATGCGAGATATAGTATGGCTTGCAGGAGAAATGAATGACGCTACGTATCCGGGACTGTACAATTTTCGACAGGCAACAGATAACAGAGGCTCTTTGATAGTAAATAACTTGATAAGCAGCATAAACAAAAAAGGAGAAATTCAAACAACAGATAATAGTTATTTCATTGTTGCAGATACATACGTTTATCCCAACCCTACAAATGGTATGATAACACTGAAATATGATGTTCAAACAAATTATCGTATTACAATCACAGATTCAAGAGGACAAATATTGATGTTACGAATTGTTTCAGAACCGATAACACAGTTAGACCTTAATAAATTTCCAGCCGGTATGTATCTGTTAACCATTGAAGACGATTTACAGAAGATAACAAAGAAAATTATCAAAAACCGATGACAGAATAGTTTTATACTAATGTATCGTACCTATTTCTAATGGTTTGAAAAACAATAGATTCACACGAAAGATATTTTTGTATAATTTTATACATCAATGACTTATACTAGACCGCTATCAAACTATCAGATATGGCATATAAGCCCCACCTGAATGTTGCTTCCTGTCACTGATATCATCAAGGTATTGACAACGTTAAGAGCCGAATCCTATTTTGATCTCAAGTTTGATTCGCATAAATAATCAACTTATAACGATTTGTTTTACCTGTACCTCCCAACAAAGTCAATCCCACCAACCATTACATGTTTTTTATGTTCTCAAAAAAAGACGCAACCGTTTTTTTCAAATGACAAAGTTCAATCATATCAAAGCCTTTCTTATTCCTCCAGCAGATTCACTTCCCTGATATTTCCCGATTGCGGATCAAGTTGCAACGACTTGATTTCAAACGCTTTTATTCTTCCGTTCCATTGGAAATCAGCCGACGGGAAATCAATCGTTACCGACGTATCTCTGCCCATCGTTTCTACCAAACGAATAATACCGTCATCACGATCTTCGGACAACTTAACGGCAGAAACGATCACATTCGGAACATTGACCGACATGAATGAGTCTGATTTGCTCATTGTTCCCCTGTGGATGCCCTGATAGATGGCGACAGGCGGCGCGATAAACTCTTCGGCGATGCGCGGCGCGTTCGCGTCCTGCCAACTGCCCCTGTGAGGCGTCAGTAACATGCGAAACGTCTGGATTCCCTGATCCTGCCAGATACATTTGCCATCCGGATCCATATCCGTCAGTTTGCCCGGTCCGTGATGCGCGTATGGCGCCGAACGGGTAACCGTGACGCGCATGTCGTTGTCCTGTATGCTGTAACCGTATTTGGCGTCGTTGAAAACCGTCAGTCCGTAATTGCCGGCGTTGCGTTTACCGGTCACGTCTATCCAGCGCTGTCCGGATTCTTCTTCGCCGTTGGTTTCCCTGACGATGAATCCGTAAGGAACTTCGTAAGTGGCTTTTGGTGAATCGACGTCCACAGGAAAGGAAAATTTGAGCATTTTCAGTTTTTCGTGCCAGTTCAGCGTCACGCGGGCTTCAATATTCCGCGAACCCGCCGTCAGCATCCAGTCGATGGTCATGTCGGAATCGCCGTAAGCGTTTTGAACGCGAATGACGGCACGCAAAGGCCCGTTCTCAATCACTTTCATTTTCGCATTGCCGAACGTTCCGATTTCACCTTTGGTGGTGTATTTGTACGAACCGGATGTATTTTTGGTAAAATCGCGTACTTCGTGGCTCCATGTATCGCTCGGATCATCAATCACAACGCCTTTGCAACCCGTCGCACCACCCTTGAACACCTCTTTTCCGGCTTCCTTGTCGAAAATGCCGATTTGTCCGTCGGGTGAAAAAGAAATACGGTAAAATTCATTTTCCAAACGATTGTCTCCCGCGCTGACCTTCGGTTCGGGAACATCTACTCCCCGCCTGACACGTATCTGACGATAGCCCATGGCAGGAATCGCAGCGTTGAACAGGATTCGCCTGCGTCCGGTGACGGATTGCGCCTGAACAATCTGCGATGGCAATGTTTGCCCGCGGTCGTCGGTCACTTCCGGATTCGGGTTGTTGTTCAGGTCGTATTCCACATTCGCTTTCACTTCCCACGCATGAGGATTGAACACAACTACATATTCCGAAGCAGGGTCTTCCGTCGGAATCTGCCATTCTAACTTCTGAACGGCCAGTGTGGCAGCGGTATGCGCAATATTGAGGGCGTAGTTGTGTCCTTCGCGGGCGTCCTGCGAGTGATCCGAGACGGAAGTACCCGCCATACTGTCATGAAATTGCAGAAAAAGTACCTGTTTCCACGCTTTCGTAAATTCTTCCTTCGGATATTGCGCCCCCCAGCTCACCATGCCTACCGCCGTTATTTTTTCGGCTGTGACCAATGCGGCTTCCGACAGACGGTTGTTCTTTTTGATTTCCGCGTCGGCGCTGTAACAGCCGACGGCATGATGTTGAAGGTCGTCCTTCACGACGGGAAGATTCAGGTTTTTAGCGCGGACGTCTTCAAAGTAACGGTCAATCGTGCTGTATTGAATCGCCGGAGCGCCTTTTTCTGCTTTCAGTTCGTTGATGGAGCGGATATTTTCCTTGGTGGGGCCGCCGCCATGGTCGCCAACGCCGTAAAATGCCATAAAGTCCGTCATCGGCTGGCTGGGAGCAAGTTTCAGAATGTTTTCAAAACGACGGTTTAACTCGCGTCCGGCATTGTAACTTTCCTGAATACGGTAGGTTAATACGCGCGATCCGTCGGGCGCTTCCCACCAAAACAGATCGGAAGGAAGCGTTTTTTCGTTCAAGTCAGGGCGCATCATCACATAGTTTTCCATTCCCTGCTGGCGGATGATTTGCGGCAGCGTTCCCGGATGACCGAACGAATCGGCATTGAAAGCCACTTTTGCCCGTTGTCCGAGAAGTTTTTCCAAGGTACGTTGTCCATAAAGTCCCTGTCGTACAAGCGCTTCACCCGAAGGGGCATTCACATCCGGTTCCACCCACCAGCCGCCGACCACATTCCAGCGACCTTCTTTGATGCGCTGTCTGATTTCCCGCAGCATGGCAGGGTCGTTGTCGGCTACCCACTGATAGAACTGCGCCGAACTTGAAGTGAAAACCACATCGGACGTTTCGTTGATCCGGTCGAGCGCCGAACGGAAGGTACTGTGAACCACCGATACGCCTTCCGACCATGGCCACAACCATACAGGATCGATGTGGCCGTGCCCGATCATATAGAATGTGTACTTTTGGGCGTCTTTCGGCCACGGAGCAGCAGCCGGATTCGCCAAAAGGGACGTCGCCGGAGTGATGGCGATAGCGGCAGTTCCCCATGCCGCGCGATTGATAAAAGTTCTGCGCGAAATGACATTGAGCGCTTTACGTTTGTTTTCGATATTCATACTTTGTTATTTTTTGATTGAAACATTGATTTATCTTTTTTGCAAAAATACATGAAATTTTTGAATTATACACAAGCAACTAAATTTTCATGTATCTTTGAGCCATCAATTAAATCCAAATGACACATGAGGACCATTTTAACCTTAGCCCTTGCGTTGTTGCTGTTTCCGGCAGCTTGTCCGCAAACCGGAACCATCACGCTGGATGATATTTACCGCAATGGAACATTTCGTTCGCGTAGTGTGTACGGTCTCCGTTCGATGAAGGACGGCGAACATTACACCACGCTCGAAGAAGGAAGACACATTGTCAAATATGCTTACCAGACGGGAAAAGCAGTAGATACGCTGCTTTCATTGCGATGGAACGCGCAACACAGCATCAACCGTATTGCCGACTACGAGTTGAGCGGCGACGAACGGCAGGTGTTGATTTCTACCAACGTCCGGTCTATTTACAGACATTCGTTTATGGCAGATTTTTTCGTGTGGAACATCGCTTTGCGGGCTGTAACGCCCGTGTCGGACAACGGTTCGCAACAATTGGCTACCTTTTCGCCCGATGGATTCAAAATAGCATTTGTGCGTGATAATAACCTGTTTATTAAATTGATGGATGGCGAAGAATTTGCCGTAACCTCCGACGGGGTTCACAACGAAATCATCAACGGTGCGCCCGACTGGGTGTATGAAGAAGAGTTCGCTTTTTCGAAAGCCTTTGCGTGGTCGTCCGACAGCCGCCGGATTGCATGGATGCGGTTCGACGAACGCGAAGTGGCCATGTTCAACATGGACGAATATCACGATTTGTTGTATCCCGACTGGTATTCGTTCAAATACCCGAAAGCCGGCGAAAAAAATTCGGTAGTGAGCGTGCATATATACGATATGCAGGAGAAAAGCGCGAAAACGGTTGATATTGGCGATGACAGGGAACAGTATATTCCCCGTATCAAGTGGACAGCCCACGCCGGGCAACTTTGCGCGGTGCGGCTCAACCGGCTGCAAAACCGCGCCGACCTGCTGATAGCCGACGCCACAACCGGCAAAACCAACCTCCTTTACAGCGAAACCAACCCATATTATATCGACGAGCCGAACGACAACTATGTGAATTTCACCCCCGACGGTAAATATTTTTACATGTTCAGCGAACGCAACGGATATAATCATCTTTACCTGCACGATATGAAAACAGGTAAGGAAATCCGACCCATCACCTCCGGCAATTACGATGTAGCCGGCCTGTTGGGTTATCACTCCGAAACGAAACGTTTTTATTACACGGCTGCCGACGAATCGCCGTTGCGACGTAATGTGTTTTCTGTAGATATTGAAGGGAAAAAACCGGTCAAAATCACTGCGCAAGCGGGGATGAACAGCGCTGCATTCAGCAGGAACTACAAGTATTTCATCAATTATTATTCCGATGCCAATACCCCGTCGCAGGTGGGGCTCTACAATGCCAAAGGGCAATTGGTGCGTATGCTCGAAGACAATGCCGGATTGGTGGAAAAAACCAAAGAATACGGATTTGTACAGAAAGAATTGATGACTATCGAAACACGGTCGGGCGTTACGTTGAACGCTTACATGCTGAAACCTGCCAACATGCAGCCTGATAAACAATACCCGCTGTTCATGTTCGTATACGGCGGCCCCGGTTCGCAGCAGGTGCTTGATGGCTGGGATGGCGGTATGCCGTGGAAACAGATGCTGGTGCAGAAGGGTTACATCGTAGCGTGCGTGGACAATCGCGGAACAGGTTTCCGTGGCGAAGAGTTCCGCAAATGTACCTACATGCAGTTGGGCAAGTACGAAACGCAGGACCAGATAGATGCAGCCGTTTATTTCGGCGGGTTGCCCTTTGTGGATGCTTCGCATATCGGTATTTTCGGATGGAGTTACGGCGGTTACATGTCGTCGTTGTGCCTGACGGTTGGCGCCGACGTCTTCAAACTGGGCATTGCGGTAGCGCCCGTTACCAACTGGCGGTTCTACGACACGGTGTACACCGAGCGTTACATGCGCACGCCGCAGGAAAACCCCGACGGCTACGACGATAACTCGCCCATCAACCACGCGGCGAAACTCAAAGGCAAGTTCCTGCTGATACACGGCTCAGGCGACGACAACGTACATTTCCAAAACACGATGGTATTCACCGAAAAATTAGTACAAGCCGAACGGCAGTTTGAGATGCAGATTTATCCCGACAAAAACCACGGCATCTACGGCGGTAATACCACCATGCACCTCTATACCCGCATGACGGATTTTATTCTGAATAATTTGTAAAAATAAACATATCATCAGATGACAAACAGAATTTCATTATCTATTTTATTGACAGGACTTTTTGTAACTTTATCCGCGCAAACGGATGTGTCGGACAGCCTGTCGTTGTTGTTCCAACATCAGTTGGCTGTTTTTCCGCAGGAAAAAATCTATCTGCACACCGACAAACCCTATTACATAACGGGTGAGAAAATCTGGTTCAGGGCGTATTTAGCCGACGCGATGAATCATGTCCCCAGTCCGGTAAGCCGGTATGTTTATGTTGAGTTGATCAATCCCTTGGATTCAATTGTCACCCGCGTCAAAATACGGCAGGAGGATGGCGTGTATCAAGGCTATTTATTGATTCCCGACGATATACCCGAAGGCGATTATACGATGCGCGCCTACACAACTTTCATGCGAAGCCTTGACGAGAATTATTTCTGTACCAAACCGGTACGTATCGGCGATCCGCAAGCCCGCGCAGTACATATCGACGCAAAATTTTCGTTTGAATCCAACAGACGGGTAAATGCGGAATTTCGATTTTCCAATATTTATCCTCCCGCGCCGATTGTCCCGCAATCCGTCAAAATTGCCGTCAATGACGGGAGGTTGATGAATGTCAAAATCGACGCCGACGGGGTGGCGGGCATCAATTTCAATTTACCTGCCGCTTCCCGCAAAAGGGTCATTCTTTTAGAAGCGGCGGCCGTCAAGAACCCTTACCGGAAGTTTATCAGCGTTCCTGTGCCGGACGATGATTTTGATGTTTCCTTTTATCCGGAAGGCGGTTCCATCATGCAGGGGACAATGACCAAAGTAGCGTTCAAGGCGATGAAATCCAACGGTCAATCGACGGATATAACCGGCGTGGTGTACGACGGCGCAGGAACCGAAATTGGCGAAATCAAATCCGATTATCTGGGAATGGGAAATTTCTCGCATTTGTCCGAAAAAGGCAATACTTATTATGTTGTTTGTAAAAACGATAAGGGACAGTCGAAACGTTTTGACCTGCCTGCCGCCGTCGAACGCGGATATTCGCTGAGCGTCACTATAGTCAGGGACAAAATTTACATATCGGTACTGAAGCCGGCAGAATCAACGCAGGACGACGAACTTTACCTGCTTGCCCATACACGCGGAATAGTGCATATTGCAGGTGAATGGGATTTTGAAAGGAATACCGTTGTCTTCTCAAAGAATCAGTTTCCGTCGGGCGTGATGCATCTGATACTGTTCGACGCCGGCATGAACCCTGTGAGCGAACGGCTTATTTTCATCAATCATGCCGATCAGGCGCAGGTGACGTACCAGTCCGACAGGAAAGACTTTGCCGCCCGTTCGCTTGTGAAAAACGACGTAACCATATCCGACGCCGAAGGACGTCCATTAACCGGCAGTTTTTCGGTATCTGTAACCTCCGACAAGGAAGTGACGCCCGATTCGACGTCCAGCATACTGACCCAACTCCTGCTTGCATCCGATTTGCGGGGATACATCGAAAATCCGGCTTATTATTTTCAGAACAACAACACCGCTGCATGGGCGCTCGATTTGCTGATGCGCACACAGGGCTGGCGACGTTATGACATGGCGGAAATGGCGCATGGACGTTTATCCCGGCCAACATCGCCCCTCGAACTCGGCCCGGAAATTGCGGGAACCGTCAAAAGCGTACTGTTGGGCAAACCGGTCGAAAATATCGAGGTGACGGTCATGTCGCTCAAAGGCGGTTATTTCGATAACACACAGACGGATAAGGACGGGCATTTTTACCTGCGCGGCGGCGAGCTGCACGACAGCATACGGCTTATTGTGAGCGCTGTGCCTAAAAAAGGTATGACACGCATGGAACTGCTCTTAGAAAAGGAAACTTTTCCCGAAAGAACCTTACCGGCCGTTTCTTTCGCCGAAGTTGACAAGAGCCAGTTTGCAAGATACGCCGATAAAGCCGAGCAGAAATATACATGGGAAAATGGTATCCGCATGGTTCATTTGGATGAAGTGGTCATCACAGCGCAGCAAAAACCGCCAAGAAAGTCGAACTTTTATTCAACACCCAACAATTCCATTACTGAGGATGAACTGGAAACGATAACAGATATACGACTCGCACTGATGCGGATTCCTGGTGTGATGGTGTCGGGCAACAGTGTTTCCATTCGCGGACAGGGTGAGCCATTGCTGATCATCGATGATATCCCTATGGATATTGAATATCTTGATATGATCAGCATATACGATATTGCGCAAATTGATGTATTGAAAGATGCGGGCAATACTGCTGTATTTGGCATGCGAGGCGGCAATGGCG
>Ga0082212_10007721_pt1 | contig 14157 bp, 10 predicted proteins | sample TergutNt197P3_FD_71548 | JGI IMG/M metagenome (GOLD analysis project Ga0082212, IMG submission 71548) | Neocapritermes taracua P3 segment gut microbial communities from Petit-Saut dam, French Guiana - Nt197 P3 | ecosystem: Host-associated > Arthropoda: Insects > Digestive system > Gut ... | reverse complement strand
GGGCGCCGAGCACTCTTTTTAGCCAGTGCAGGTTTTCTCCTGAACCAGATGGCAAAGTGGCTGCCAGTTTGACTTCAAAAGCGACAACTCGCCCACCCAGTCCTTCAACGATCAAATCAATCTCGTGGCGGCCATTTCGATCTCGCAGGTGATACACCGACGCTTCAGCGGCTTGGGCATATACCTTTACCGACAAGTCTGCCAAAGACTCAAACAACATGCCCAAAATTGTGCCCCGCCCAAGCGATGTCTGATTGTAGTGGCCTCCCATCAGAGAAGCGGCATCAAGATTGAGCAGCCTCGCTGCCAGCGCAGTGTCAGCAAGATGATGTTTCGCTGCCTGTCCCAATTGAGCTAAGAACGATGCTCTTGGGAGCCAGGCTGGGGTCGGGTCTAGTAACCACAGTCCTTCTAGCGCCTGTCTATATATCATTGTCGTTGTCTTTGCCGGTTTGTCTGATTGGTTTGAGGTAGCAGCATCCAGAATCTCAACATATTTAGCTGTGCTGGCAGTCGCTGCGGCATACCCTGCAAGCCATGCTCGCAGAGTCTCCGGTTTTCGTACCGGAAACCCTTGCTCAGCAAATTCTCGCTGTACGACATTGTCTATGTAGGTGTCGAGCAGAGCTCGTTGAACGCGTTCGCTGCTCGAATTTCGAATTCCAGGAAATCCGGAGCCAACTATTTCGGTGACATAATTTTCGAGAACAACGTCAGTCTCTCCCTCAATTGACGCATTACCAGATAGCATTTTGGAAAGGCTGACACTCGGCCGCGCCCCCTCTCGTTCAGCAAGTGAAAGTGGACGTACACGAAACCCTACGATCCGGCCTGCCCCCGAGTGAATAGCTGCACCTCTAGGCGCTGAGCTTCCGGTGATCAAAAATCTGCCCGCAGCAGAAGTGGCGTCTACTTCGCGGCGAATCCAATCCCACACCTGTGGAACTCTCTGCCACTCATCGATTAACAATGGGGCAGGCAGTGTCCGCAAGAGCCCAGGATCGGCAAGCAGGCGTTCAACATCATCTGTCAGATCCAGGCGCAGAGAACTCGCAGCTCTCCGCTGCGCAGTAGCGGTTTTTCCAACACCCTTTGGGCCATACAACGACACTGCTGCCAAGTCTGGCTGGACTTCATCAAGAGTAGTGTCAACCACCCGTCTGCGATATCCCAACTCCACTCCTATCCTACTTTTTGCACGGATTCTAGAATACCAAATGAACAAGACTCAAGCTACTACCGTCCCAGCTTTCATCCATCGCAGTTTCGATGTGCAGCCGTTGACTTTGCTCAATCAACAAGCTCAAAAGGGGCTAGGGCAATGCCGCGTTGTGAAGTGCGCCTCCACCGCGCATGAAAACGATCAGGACGAATGCGGCCGCAAGTGACATACCTGCACCGAATACGAAAGGAACAACATCGCCGAAAGCCGTCCAGAGAGCACCAGTGATGATGCTGGCAGGCAGCAGGGCCACTCCGGCGACTGTGGATTGTAGCCCTAGCATTGTCCCTTTCAGTTCAGCAGGTGCGATCTCGGCTACGAATGCTCGTTCAACCCCAGCAGTCATCGCCGTAAAAACGCCGTAGAGAACAAACATGAAATACATGAAAGGTTGATTGAAAGCTGCCGCAAAACCGAGATATACGATTGCAAACACCAGGTAACCGGTAACTAGCAGCTTCTTTCGTCCAATACGATCCGACAGGCTACCTAGCGGCATGGACAATGCGGCTGCGGTGACGTTGAAAATGAAATACAGCAGAATCACTGACACGTTGTCGAAACCTACTGCTTTTGCTTTTAAAAGCAGGAAAGCATTGGATGAATTGCCAAGCGTGAACAAAAACACTACCAGTAGGTACATCTTCAGTTGGCCATCTAGTTCTTTTAGGTTTTTCCAAAAGTGCAGGCTCTTATTCGGTTGACGTTCGGCATATTTTTCCTTAATGAAGAAAAACATGCAAAGTCCAATAATTGCCGGGATAATAGAAATCCAAAACAGAGTTTTGTAATCAAAGTCATTCGTTACATTTTTGAATATCAAGAATGTAATCAGAATTCCGACGGCAGCCCCAGCCATATCTAGCGCTTTGTGGAGGCCGAAAGCATTCCCCATGCTAGCTTTGTCAGCGCTTTCGCTGACAAGAACATCTCGTGGTGCGGTACGGATTCCCTTGCCGAAACGATCTATGACCCGAGCAAACAGGATTCCCGCCCACGAACCAGCCACAATTAACATCAGCTTGTAAAGAATGCCGGTGGAATAGCCAGCAATAGCTAACAGCTTTTTACGTTGAAACTTGTCCGAAATGTATCCGCTATACACCTTCAGTAAGCTGGCCACGCTTTCTGCGATGCCTTCGATCAATCCCACTAATGCCGGGGTCGCTCCAAACACTGAAGTTAGATACAAAGGCACGAGCGGGTAAACCATTTCCGTACTGAGGTCAGTAAAGAAACTTACCATGCCGAGAAAGAATATGTTTATTAGACCGACATTTCGTATTTTGCGTTTTCGACTAATCTTCTTTACCTTCTGTAGCTATACAAAGTCGCGGTATTACCAGCGAGCCGCATCCTACCCAGCAGGTCATTTACGGATGTTTCCAAATATGCCACGCACCAACTCGCGGCTGACTGATCTACCAACCTGAGACAAGGTGCTGCTTACGGCTCTGTTCATCGGACTTGGAGCAGCGCGGCGAGCCGGAGCTTTGGGAGCGGCGGGTTTGGTTGTAGCTGTGGCTTTCGCGGCTAGCTGTTCTTCTTTGAGTTGCTGCGCTTGTTGGGCGGCTTGATCACGCTCCAAGGCTTGCTTGTTTGCTGCTTCTTCCAGCACCTCAAACGCCGAGTACCTGTCAAAGGGCTGGGCGTATTTTGTGTATAAATGTGAACTCTTGGTGAGTTGCTCAATCAGCTCTGGCTCTGCAACGTCAAAGCTGCAACGTGGCGGCAAAATGTACCCGCGTTGAATCATTTGTGGGGCACCTTTTTCGTCCAAGGCCGAGACCAAGGCTTCTCCAGTGGATAGTTCGCTGATTGCAGTTTCGGAGTCAAAGGCGGGATTCGGCCTAAATGAGTTAGCGGCGGCTTTGATCGCCTTGTGATCATTAGGGGTGTATGCCCGCAGCGCGTGCTGCACTTTATTTCCCAACTGTGATAGCACAGTATTGGGAATATCGGCTGGACTTTGGGTGATGAAAAAGATTCCAATGCCTTTGGAGCGGATGAGCCGTACGATCTGCTCTATTTTTTGCAGCAAAGCCTTGGGGGCTCCGGTAAACAACAGATGAGCTTCGTCGAAGAAGAAGACCAGTTTTGGCTTGTCGAGGTCGCCAACCTCGGGCATCAGCTCATACAGCGCTGAGAGCATCCACAGCAGGAAAGTGGAATAAAGCAGTGGGTTTTGGAACAGGGCGACGCAATCCAGAATATTGATCACACCGCGTCCGTATTCGTCGAAACCGAACCAGTCGTTTAAGTCCAACTCGGGTTCACCGAAGAAGCGATCCCCGCCTGCTTCCTCTAATAGCAACAAGTTACGCTGGATAGCGCCAACGCTTTGCGGTGAGATATTTCCATATAAAGTGGTGAACGACTTCGCATTGTCGCCCGCATAGGCCACCATGGCACGCAGGTCTTTGAAATCGAGCAGCAAGAGCTGGTTATCGTCAGCCAGCCTGAAGATGATTTGCAGTACTCCAGTTTGGGTTTCATTGAGTCCGAGGATTCGAGCTAGCAAGATGGGACCCATGGCGGAAACTGTGGTGCGGACTGGGATTCCACTTTCCCCAAACAGGTCAAAGAAACGTACCGGGAAACCTGTGAAAGTGAAGTTTTCTATGCCCATGCTCTCCACGCGCTCAGCGACCGCTGCGTTGGGTGTACCTGGTTTGCACAGTCCGGAAACGTCCCCCTTGATGTCGGCCATGAATACCGCCGTGCCCATTTCGGAAAAAGCCTCAGCCATCACCTTGATTGTGGTCGTCTTTCCGGTTCCAGTCGCACCAGTGACCAAGCCGTGCCGGTTCATCATCTTCGGCAGCATATAGATCGGCATGGTGCCATCTTCACCAGTGGCAATCCAGATTTTGTCATCTTCGCGTAGATACATCATGGAGCCTTTCACGCTACTTGGACTGGGCAATCAGCACATCAATGGCGACGTGCTATCGCTACCAGTCGATTCTACGCTGACAACTATGCTCACTTCATCCTGTGTTCGATTCCAATAGCCGAGTTGATCTCGAAAACACGTCTGGCTGCCAACGCCAGAAGTTTCGAGCGTTGACAGCCAGCGGAAAGCGACGCGATTAGTTGGGTTGGAGCCAAGTATTCCCTACTCGAATGAGGGCGTTCCGTCCAGTTACACCAATCTTCCCAGAAATATTGTGCAAGTGCGTATCTACAGTACGGATGCTCATACTCAATGGCGATGCAATGTCTTTATTTGAATGTCCCTTCATCAGAAGCTGCATAACTTCAGTTTCACGGTTTGAGAGTCCGATTTCTGAGACCAGCGGGAAAAAGAGGCTGGGATTGCGACAACCTTCTGCGATATCCCAAGCAGTGTTGGCGTCAGCCACGCTCTCGGCATAGTTCCCTTCGCTGCGCAGCAATAACGCCCGCAAAATATACGCTCGCACCGCAAGGTAGAACCAGCGATTCTTAACAAAGAGATGTGCTACTTCTTCGAGTTTTCGTAAATCTTTCTTCGCATGCGCCAAGATAAAACTGGCAATTCCTTGCAGCAACGGTGACTCTAACGTCTCAAGTTTGGCTTCCACAGCCTTCAAGACGTTCTTTGATGGAGAACTAAAGAATGTTGCTTCCATCGTAAACAGCAAACTTGAAACGTTGTAGTCCTCTTGGAGCAACACTTCCACTATGTCCCACACTCGCTTGTCAATGTTCTTTGGCAACTTCTGCTCTTTAAAGAGGGACATGATGTGGAGAACTAGCAACTCCATTTGAATCATATCCATCGGGAACTTTTTACTGCCGGTTTGATACTCTTTCCAGCCATATATCAACTCGGCAAGTCTCAGGAAATTGTTGCTGGTGCTGAACTGAGAGAAAATAATCGGAACATGTGTCGCAACATTCTCAATCAGGTCGTGTGCTTCTTTTAAGTTTCCAGCTAGTAACAAGCCCAGTGCAGCAGCATAGCTCGTGATAGATGAGCTTGTGAACAGGCTATCTCTATGCATGGTATCTGTTGGAGATAACGACTTTTTGATCCCACTCTTAAGGTCTCCAGTAATGATTTCGCAAATACCATCCCAATACTGCACATAATCTTTCAAGGAAGGATCCGTGGGGGCGAACGAGTCGAGTAGCCTGCGCGCAGTATCGGTAGCGCCAGCTTTAATCGCTTGCTGGATTCTGGCTGCTTGCAGCACAACTTCTCCACTGCGATGCTCATTCATTCCGGCCGGTGCAAGCATTTCAGGAGTGGCTTTTCGATAATTGTTGTATGACAGGTACGCTTGCCCGGCACGCAAGAACGCATCAAATTGGGGCATCTTTTCGCGTTTTTGATCAATTTCTGCCAATGCCTTATCAAGGGTATGCGTGTTGCCCATCTTCCACAGACAGCACCAGATGAAGAAGGCGGCATCGTCATAGGATTCGTTCCCAATTTCGGTGTTCGCGATCATGTTTGTGATTTCAAGCTGCGGACGATTAGCCTTGATTAACACGTGTCCCAACTCCATCGCGTTAGCTGAAGTTGGAGCTTTCAGCCACGCATTACGTTTTTCATCCAGCAACTTATTTATCTCGTTTGCTTGCTGATAGTTGATGATGGCAATTTCTGTGGAGTACGCCAGACAGCCGCTGTTCTTTGAATCAACATTCAAGAAAGTGCTATTCCTGGAGAAGTATTCACTCATCAACGGCGGGAAAACACCAACGGTGGTCTTACCATTAGCAGTCGCGGAGCGAATGAACCCCGCTTCCAGCAAAGCTCGCAACCGCAGCGGACCGATTTTTTCGGTAGCATTAGGGGCTGATAGTGGACCGCTTGATGCCAAGACGCAGGCAGCATCGTAAAGTTCAGGGGATATTCCAACCAAGTACGATTCTGCAAGCGCAGTCAATTCCGGAGTCCACAGTTCATCTGCTGCGCTCCACAGTCCAAAACGGTTCTGCGTAATCCGCTTGCTTTGCTTCCCGATTAGCAGTACCGAACTTGCGACGCTGAACAGCTTTCCGGAAAATACAGCGACCCGTGATATGGAGATGGGATCCAACGGGCTGCCAAGGATTTTCTCTGCTAGATGGTTCAGCGAGTTGTAGGTTAGGTCTGGCATCTTGAGCTGCGCTGCGGGCGCGATCCCCAGCACCAGCGAGCCTGAGCTCCATGAATATGTTTTTTTACTGCTTGTCACGACTTGGAACGTGTCTGCGTTGTGCGCCGAAGCGATAGCGCCAGCAGTGACAGGGTCGATCTCGTCGGCATCATCAATGATCAGCACCGGAGACTCCTCTAAACAGAAACGACCCAGCTCCGCAGAAGCATCCGTCAATGTCATCACCGGATTATGATTGCCTAACTCGCTGGTTGCAAAACACGCTAAAGGTTGCTGCTTCAGAGCGGGATTGCCCCTGATGATCTGTACCGTGAAGCCGTGACTCTCCAGTGTGCTAGCCAACTTTGCGAGAAAGTATGAACGGCCAGAATGCCTTGGGCCCACGAGATGCACGTTTACGCCCTGGTTCAAGTAGCCCAGAGCCGAATCTAGCTCGTTGTTGAAAATGCCATTGTTTATCATGAGGTTTCGTTTCTGCTAACTAACAAGTCTGTATAACGCTATACCCGCCAGAATTACTGCAAGTAGCTCCGAGTGAAAACTAAGTAGTCGATGCAGCTTTTATGTACGAAAAGTGTATGAGCAGCCGGCTTGATTGCCGCCAACCAGTAGGGTGAACCGCTAATCTTGCGGGCTATGGCTTAGATGTGTCTTCAGGGGCAGTAGGTGCAAACTCCGGTGTAGTTTCTGGTCGCGCTTCGGTAACTCTCGTTGCTTTACCGCCGCGATGGGTTATCAACTCAACGAGCATCGGAATCAGTGATACGAACACAATCAGCACCAGCGCTATTTCGATGTTGTCATGGATAAATTGAATGGTGCCCAGAAAATAGCCGAGTGTCGCCACACCCCACACCCAGCCGATACCGCCAATGGCGGTGTAAACGATGAATTTACGAAATGACATCTTGCTGATACCGGCCACTAGCGTTACGAAGGTACGAACCAGCGGAACGAAGCGAGCCAGTATCAGCGCGCGGTTGCCGTACTTCTCAAAGAAATCGTGGGTGACTTCAACGTATCTCGGGTTGAAAACCTTCCCCCAAAAGCCGGTACGCGGTTTGAAAATCGGCGGGCCGATCAGTGCTCCCAACCAATAGCCAACTAGATTGCCGCCGACAGCTGCCAGTGTGAGTATTCCGCAGCTAATGGCTAGTACCCATCCGCTTCCCAGTTCTGCGAAACGTATCGTGCCGAGCGCTACAAACATTCCTACGGTAAAGAGCAGTGAATCTCCAGGCAGGATGGAAAACAATCCGCATTCTGCAAAGATGATGAACGCCACTCCCCATAGCGCCCAGTTTCCTAGCGATGTGATTATCCACTCCGGATTCAACCAATCCGGAAGCAGCAGTGGGAGCAGAAGGTGCGAGAGTTGGACATTCATATTGGTTAAAGCCTAGCCTGTCTCGTGATGATGAACGAAGACGAAGTCGCCCAACTCTCAAATCCTGGTGTTGGCGCCCACCCCACGCCTTGGCCAGAAGACCCCAGATTTGACCCAGAATTGCTTGCAGAAGGAGATCGCCGCAATGTCGTGGATGCATATCGCTATTGGAGCGTGGATGCTATCGTCGCAGATTTGGACACCAGACGTTCAAAACTTCATGTAGCGATTCAAAACTGGGAGCATGACTTCAATATCGGGTCAATCGTAAGAACTGCCAACGCGTTCAATGTCAGCGCCATTCACATTGTGGGGCGCAGACGTTGGAACCGTCGCGGCGCAATGGTGACTGACCGTTATCTTCATGTGATACACCACAGTGACGAGGCGGAGTTCTTTGACTGGCTCGACGCGAACCAGGTAGTGGGGATTGCCGTGGACAATCTACCCGGAGCGGTTCCGTTGGAGACCGAAAAATTGCCGCAAAGCTGCTGTCTGGTTTTTGGTTCAGAAGGCCCTGGGCTGACTGAAGCGATGGTCGCGGGTTGTCAGCGCATGGTTGCCATCACGCAACGCGGCTCGACCCGTTCCATCAACGCTGGTGCCGCAGCCGCCATTGCGATGTACCACTGGACGTTGCAGTGGGAAATGCCAGTCGGATCGTGCCAACGGTAGGAAAAACATGCACACCTCATGGTGTGCGGCTCGCTCGGAGGTTGCCGCTGGATGAACCTCCACTCCTGAAAGTAGGAATTATAGGAGTCTGTTTAATATGATGGGTTCATGAGCGTACGTATTGTGGAAACCGCAAAAGTGTTGCCGAAGGGGCAGATCACCATTCCGAAGGATGTGCGCACGGCATTGGGCGTCGGCGCTGGCGACCGGGTAATGCTTGTCAGCGACGGCGACCGAATCGTCATGATGAACCCGGCCACTTACGCTGTCGAGTGGCTTGGCAGTCAGATGACGGGCAAGGCCAACCAGGCCGGATTCGCCACCGAGGATGACGTTGCCGATTACATTACGCAGATGCGCCGGGACGCGGCTCCTAGATGAGGGTTCTGATCGACACGAACATCTTGGTGTCAGCGGTGCTGTTTCCCCAAGGGCTGGCTCGCAAAGCCTTGGTCGATGCTGTGGAAAGTGACATAGATGCCGTCGTGTGCGACTACTCGATCACCGAGCTGCATGAGGTGTTCGACCGAAAGTTCCCCACCGAGGTGGGATTACTGCCACAGTTTTTGACCTATCTGGGATCGGGAGTGACCATCGTGTCCACACCCGGGCATGTCGAGCCTGACGAACCAGTTCTGCGTGACCCGAAGGATCAACCTATTCTGTCGGCGGCACGAGCCGCCGACGCTGATCTGATTTTGACTGGTGACAAGGATCTGCGCGACGCTGGACTGACTCACCCCTCAGTCACCAACCCGCGCGACTTCCTCACCCGGTGACATCGCTCGTCGGTCACTGCGTCGTTCGGGTATCTCGAGGGTTCTACGGCACCTTCTGACTCCCCAAAAAAGTCAACCTACGGGTTGGAATTCAAATATGCCAAGGCATCCATAGCGGCTTTGGCACCGTCTCCAGCAGCGATAATTGCTTGACGATAGCCAAAATTCACAAGGTCGCCACAAGCAAATACCCCGGGGACGCTGGTAGCGGTGCTGGGATGGTTTACCACGACGTACCCGTCCGGATTTAACTCAAGCTGGCCGCGTACCAGGTCTGAACTGGGGTCAGCTCCAATGGCGATGAACAGACCGTCGATAATAAGTTCCCGCGTCTGGCCGGTGATGGTGTCGGTGAGCGTGACTGATTCCACATTATTCTCACCATTTATGGCGCTGACTACGCTATTCCAAGCAAACGTCAGCTTCGGTTCGGCCATAGCCTTCTCGACGGCTATGGCTTCGGCTCGCAACGCGTCACGGCGGTGTATCACAGTCACTGAATTTGCGAAGCGCGCCAAGTAGAGCGCCTCCTCGATGGCTGAATCGCCACCTCCAACAACAGCCACATCTTTGCCGCTGAAGAAGAAACCATCACAAGTCGCGCACCAACTCACTCCACGTCCGCTCAGATTTTCCTCGCTTGGCAGACCCAACTTCCGGTAGCTTGCACCCGTCGCCACGATCACAGTCTCTGCCAAATGCACACCTGACGAACTGGCAGTGATCGTCTTCGGCGTTTTGGTGAGTTCGACCGCAATCACGTCGTCGGTAATGATTTCTGCCCCGAATCTTTCGGCCTGGGCACGCATCGCCGTCATCAAATCAGGCCCTAGGATTCCTTCCGGAAAGCCCGGGTAGTTATCCACTTCGGTAGTGTTCATCAACGCTCCACCCCAGGTGATACTGCCTTCAAACAGCAGCGGCTTCAGTCCGGCGCGTCCAGCGTAGATCGCAGCGGTGTAGCCAGCGGGCCCTGAACCTATGATGATAACTTCCCGAGTCTCCATGACAACCTTTCAAATCCGCAACGGATGCATCCTCGCAGCCGCTAACTTGTAGTTACGACTTTACTTGCAGTTCGGACACTTTGGAGATCTTCTCACCAGCAAAAGAAAACGTCCCCACCGCAATCGATGGGGACGCCTCTTATCGCTATGGAATTCAGGCTTTCATCGTTCCGGTCTCTAGGAAGCGGATGTGGAAGTCGAGCGACTCCCGCAGAACGTGCGGAGTGTGCTGACTGTTGGCTGAAGCTACCGCGCGGTTGAAGTAATCCCACAGTTGTTCTTTGTAATCGGGATGCGCACAGTTTTCGATAATCGTCTTGGCGCGTTGCTGTGGAGCCATGCCACGAATATCGGCGATACCTTGTTCAGTGATAACCACATGCACATCGTGTTCGGTGTGATCGTGGTGGGAAACCATCGGCACGATTGCCGAAATCTGTCCGCCCTTTGCCACCGACGGCGTTACGAATGCCGAGATATAAGCGTTCCGCGTAAAATCTCCCGAGCCTCCGATGCCGTTCTGCATCCGCGAACCCATAATGTGCGTCGAATTCACATTCCCATAAATATCTGCCTCGATCAGGCCATTGCAGGACAATACCCCCATGCGGCGAATCGGTTCGGGATGATTGGAAATATCTTGCTGGCGCAAAACGATGCTCTTGGCGTAGTTTGCAGCATTCGCGTTCATCTTTTCCGCGTATTCGGGGCTCAACGAGAAAGCCGTCGCCGATGCAGCAATCAGCTTGCCGCTATCAATCAGATCGACCATGCCATCTTGAATCACCTCGGTATACGACGTCAGTTGTTCAAACGGGCTATCTAGCAATCCCGATAGGACGGCGTTAGCGATGTTTCCCACTCCAGATTGCAGCGGGAGCAAATTCTTCGGTAGCCGCCCATGATTCACCTCGTTAGTGAGGAAATCAAGATAGAAGTTGGCTATCTTCTTGGAGTCGTCGTCGAGCGGTTTGAACGGCGTATTACGGTCAGCACTATCGGTTTCTACAATGGCTACGACCTTTTCAAAAGGAATGTCATAGTACGCCTGACCGATACGCTGTCCTGCTGATGTGATCGGAATCGGAACCCGATCTGGCGGTAGGGCAACGCCGTACCAAATGTCGTGCATCCCTTCCAGGCCTGCGTCTTGCCAGGCGTTGACTTCCAAAATGACAGCATCGGCAGCTTGTATCCAAGAGACGTTGTTGCCGACTGAAGATGATGGAATCAGACGTTCATCTGCCGTGATCGCGGTCAATTCAATGATGGCTACATCCAGTTTTCCATAATGGCCAGCCATTACCTGCGGCCCTGAATGTGAAAGGTGAGCATCTACGTAAACGCTGTCGCCGGCGTTGACTCGATTCCGCATATCAGGGTCAGACTGGTAGGGCATCCGCACACTAATGCCGTCAACCTGCGCTAACGCGCCGTCCAGTTCGGGAGCAGTCGAAGCGCCCGTGAAAAGGCCAACCTTGAAATCCTCGCCGCGGTCATGCGCTGCTTTGATTAACTCGGCCAGCGCCACCGGCACAACCTTTGGATAGCCAGAACCAGTGAACCCACTCACTCCTACATTCGCCCCAGGCTTTATCAATGCTGCCGCATCTTGGGCTGACATCAACTTGCTGCGCCATTTTTCGCTTTGGACTCGTGACATTCTCTCCTCCTCGTTAGGAACTATCGTCGTTGCAATGGGGTTGTTGAAATCAAAGGCTATCGGTTTTTTGCAGCTTTTGCTGGCGAGTTTTTAAGTTCAGCCTAACCATCTAGCCCTGATTGCAGCGATTACTGTTGCGCTCCGGTAGGTCTGATGACAAAACCTGTTCGCAGCTTCGGCGTGAAGAAGGTGGATTTGGGCGGCATCAGCAAACCAAGCCGTGCAGTGCGGTGAATTTCCGCTAACGAAGTGGGTCTGATCAGAATTCCGGCCGCGTAATCTCCGGAGGCTACCGCGTCCAGCATTTCGGAAAGGCCATGCTGAAAACTCACTGTCATTTCCGCTGCGGCAGCCCCGAGCGCATGTTCCAGATAGGCACCGTCAATCTCGCGTACCTGGGCAAAGACTTCCGGTCTGGGAATCAACCAATGAGCACTACCGGTCGGTTCGAGGAGGACTAGCCTGCCGAGTGACACCATTTCACGCAGCACATTGCGATCAATCGGAGCCGTCACTGCGACGATGTCGAAGGATTGCGTCAAGATTTCGCGCAACTCCTGGAACTGAATGCCGCTGTAGAGTCGATGGATAGCTTCGATTGCGAGTTGATCTTCGACTAATTCGCTCACGAAGGTCAGTGTGAACTCCGCTGCACTGTCATTGCGCTGCGTTGCGGCACGCACCTCGTCGCGGTAGGTACGTGAAATGGAATAGCGGTGGTGCCCGTCCGCTATGAGTACGTCGTCTTTGGCGATTATCGCTGTGATTTCGGCGATTCTTGCAGGATCGTCAATGCGCTCGACGCGATGCAGCACTCCTTCATGTTCCAACTCGCCTACCACGATGCCAGGAGTAGCCAGCGCTGCCGTCAATCCAGCCGCCAGTGAAAGCCCCCAAACCGGAGACAGGTTGGCACCAGTCGCCCTGGTCAGGTCTAGCCGGTCACTGACAGCTTTCGGGGTAGTACGTTCATGCGGCAAGACTCCTGGGGCATCTTGATCTACGACCTCAAGTCCGCCCAGCACTCCGACAATCTCGCGCTGGGTTGCAGTTGCGTCGGTGAACCGCATCCGGCAGATCGTGTAGGAAGGGACGTCGTCATGCACGAGCACTCCAGAATTCAGCCAATCCTGCATGGTTTTCGCTGCTGTGATGTAAGGATCTTCGTCGCTGGAAACCGCAGCTATCTGTCCTGGGCGGGAGAGGTCGCCGCCTGCCGGAATGTCGATATGGGTGATGTTATGCGGGTCGCGGGCTTTCAACTCGGCGATCTCGGCGTCTGAGAGCACGTCGTATGGTGGAGCGATGACGGCAGCAAAATCAGTACCTGGCGCATATCGGTAAGCCCTAAACGGGGCAAAAGTAGGCATGAGGTAACTCTATCTCACTGGCCCCATATAGACGGCCACTAGTGACGGCAACATCTCCTAATTCGTCATCCTGTCGCGCTGCATTGCAGCGTCGCAGGATCGATAGACCGACCCATGTTTTTCACAGTTGGGATCGCAAATTTGCACAGCTCAGAACTAAGTAATTTTACTTAGTTTATTAAGTGTCGGTATTTCTATAACACCTTGTCAAAAAGGGTTACCCCCCCCCAGCGAAAACATAGCCGAAACTACAAGTTTCCACAGCTTGGGTTTAACTGAACTTTAACTAAGATTCCCTCAGTAAACCACTAGCGTAGGAAGGAAACGCACCACAGTGAGTAAAAAACCGAAAATTCTAGTTTCATTCATGATCGCCATTTCTCTAGGATTTGGCCTCCTCGCCCAACCCGCAACAGCAAACGCTGCCCCTACTATGATTAGTTCTGCGGGTGCTTCGCCTACTTCGGGAACGACCGCTACAGGTTTCACTTACACAGTCAAAACAAGCACTAACGTCACCAAGTTGGTTTTCAAATACAACGGCAACTCGAAGGCTTACACCGTGACCAGTAGCGGAGCATTATCTCCAGCTAAATGGGATGGCACGACCACAGCATCAGTTTCTACTAGCGGCTCAGTCAGGACTTGGACCATCAAAAATGACAAGATGGCTGCCGGAAACCGCACAATCACCGTCACTCCCTACAACGGCACACTGGCAGGCGCAGCCAAATCCTTCAAAGTCACAGTCAACAAACCAGGAACGACACCACCCAAACCAGCTGCCCCTACGATTAGTTCTGTGGGTGCTTCGCCTACTTCGGGAACGACCGCTACTGGTTTCACTTACACAGTCAAAACAAGCACTAACGTCACCAAGTTGGTTTTCAAATACAACGGCAACTCGAAGGCTTACACCGTGACCAGTAGCGGAGCATTATCTCCAGCTAAATGGGATGGC
>Ga0082212_10007720_pt1 | contig 14160 bp, 9 predicted proteins | sample TergutNt197P3_FD_71548 | JGI IMG/M metagenome (GOLD analysis project Ga0082212, IMG submission 71548) | Neocapritermes taracua P3 segment gut microbial communities from Petit-Saut dam, French Guiana - Nt197 P3 | ecosystem: Host-associated > Arthropoda: Insects > Digestive system > Gut ... | reverse complement strand
GAATTGGAACTAGCAAAAACCCAGGGAAAAATCGCAATCATCCTCTATATCGAAGGACTTGATTTCATTGGCACCGACTTATCCTTGCTCGATATCTTCTATGATTTGGGTGTGCGCGGAGCCTCCCTCACTTGGAGCCGCCGCAACATGCTTGCCAGCGGCTGCTGTCTGGCCCGTGAAAAAAAGGCCATTACCGGCGGATTGACAGAGCATGGCTTTGCCGCCCTCGAAAAATTGATTAAGCTCTCCTGCTTTATTGATATCAGCCACTTAAATGACGATGGCTTTAATGATGTCCTGGCCGCGACCGACAAGCCCTTTATTGCCACCCATTCAAATGCCCGTGCCGTATATGACATCTACCGAAATCTTACCGATGACCAAATCACCTTGCTTTGTAATCGCGGCGGCCTGATTGGAATCAATGCCTGCAGTCTGATTGCCGGTTCTTACGAAATGGGAAATCATCTTGAAATGCTGGCAAAGCATGTCAGCCATATTAGTAAATTGGTTGGCAGCCATCATCTTTGCTATGGCTTTGATCTTTGTAACTCCTATGCCTTAGCTGAACCGCGTCTTCATTTTGATTCCGAGCTTTTTGATGCCTTTGTGAGCCATCGTGAAATGATTTTTCTTACCGCAGCCCTTCTCGCCCAGGGAATGCCTGAAAATGAGGTGATCGGAATTATCGGCCGTAATATACGAGATTATCTTACTGGATATTTGCCAAAATAAGTAAAAAAACAGTTACTGTTCACACGCGACTATTCCGCGAGGTGTTTTGCGCGGTTTTGCGCAAAATCCCGAGTTTTGCAAGCGCTAAAATGCGTTTTTCAGCATTTTATGTGCATCTTTGTTGCTGTTTACGGCTTGCCGTGAACAGTAACTAAAAAACAGCCTAGATATTAAAAAAAGAATATGCTATACTTGTATTGGTTTTATTTGTAACTTCAATATACAAAACTGGGTAAATGACAAATGCCATTACAAAATGTGAGCACAAACGATGAGCTAATCGCAAAGTTTGTGGAAACGACGCGTGGTTTATTTTCGGGCAAACGATTATTATTGGTCGAAGACATGTGGCTAAATCGCGAAATAATAAATACGCTGCTTAGTGAATCGGGGTTATCTATCGATGAGGCGGAAGATGGCTTGGAAGCTTTTGCGATCATCAAATCATATCCCGAGCGTTATCATCTTGTTTTCATGGATATCGAGATGCCTAAAATGGATGGCTTAGAGGCAACACGTCAAATTCGCTCTTTACCATCGGAAGGCGCAAAATCGATTCCGATTGTTGCAATGACCGGAAATGACGATAGGGAAGATGTCGAGAAATGCTTTATTGCCGGAATGAACGATCACATCGCCAAACCAATTGATGTTGATTATCTGCTGGCAATTATGAAAAAATATCTATGTGAATAGCGTCGCAAGCGACGCATTAAGAGAATTGCCAAAGCAATTCTCCTAGGAGTGAAAGGAATACCTAATGAATTTTAATGACGCACTGAAAAAGTTAGAAAAACATGGACAAGCACATCTCTTAGCATATTACGAAGAATTGACACCTGCCAGTCAGGAAAAATTGCTTCGCCAAATCGAGCAAACTGATTTTTCAGTCGTTGACTCCATCCACCATCAAGATAAGCTGAACAAAAGAGGCAAAATCACCCCACTTAAAACTTTGGAAATCACGGAAATTAATGCTCGCCGGGATGAGTTCACTGCCATCGGCATTGATGCGATTAAGAATAATAAAGTCGGGGCGGTCATATTGGCCGGCGGAATGGGGACACGCCTAGGCTCTGACAAACCAAAGGGACTCTTTGACATCGGCCTCACGAAGCCCGTTTATATTTTTGAGCGTCTGATTGAAAATCTGCTCGATGTCGTAAAACAAGCTGATGCGATTGTGCCTTTATACATCATGACCAGTGATAAAAATAACGATGCCACTGTCGATTTTCTAAATGAGCATGATTTTTTCGGCTATGACAAAAACCATGTCACGATTTTCAAACAAGACATGGCACCAGCTTCCGACTATCAGGGTAAGATTTTTTTGGAAGAAAAAGACTTGATTGCAACCTCCCCCAACGGCAATGGCGGCTGGTATGCGACGATGCACAAACTAGGGATTGCTGACGCGGCGAAAGCCAAAGGAGTTGAGTGGCTGAATATTTTTAATGTCGATAATCCCTTGCAACGGATTGCCGACCCCTGTTTTGTCGGGGCGACGATCGCGGCGAATTGTGAAGCAGGTGCCAAAGGTGTCAGTAAAAATGCCCGGGATGAAAAAGTCGGGATTATTTGCTTAGAAGATGGCCGCCCCTCAATTGTCGAATACTATGATATGACCGATGAGTTGATGGATGCCAAAGATGAAAATGGCAATCCCGCCTACAACTTCGGTGTCATTATGAATTATATTTTCAAGGTAAAAAGCCTTGATGAAATCCTTGAAAAAAAGCTTGAACTACATCTTGTCAATAAGAAAATCCCCTACCTTGATGAGGAGGGCAAACGCGTGAATCCGGCTGAACCAAACGGCTATAAATACGAAATGCTTGCGCTTGACATGATTCATCAACTGAACAGTTGCCTCCCTTTTGAGGTGGTCAGGGAGAACGAATTTGCTCCGATTAAAAATATGACCGGTGTTGATTCAGTCGAGAGCGCAAGGGAACTGTGTCTTAAAAATGGAATTGAATTGTAGGAGGATCAATATGTCTATTTTAGTAACAGGGGGTGCCGGCTATATCGGCAGCCATACCGTCGTCGAATTACAAAATTCCGGTTATGAAGTAGTGGTAATGGACAACTTATCCAACTCATGCCGGGAAAGCCTTGAACGAGTGAAAGCCATCACCGGCAAAGATATCACCTTCTACGAAGCGGATATCCTCGACCGTGATGCATTACGTACTATTTTTAAAAAAGAAAAAATCACCGCCTGCATCCATTTTGCCGGACTAAAGGCCGTCGGCGAATCAGTGGAAAAACCCTGGGAGTATTATCAAAACAATATTGCCGGGACATTAGTGCTGGTTGATGAGATGCGAAAACATGGCATTAAAAACATGATTTTTTCCTCATCAGCGACCATTTATGGCGATCCGGCCTTTATTCCGATTACGGAAGAATGCCCGAAAGGCATTTGCACGAACCCCTATGGCTGGACGAAATCGATGCTGGAACAGATTTTGACCGACATGCAAACCGCCGACCCAGCATGGAACATTACTCTGCTTCGTTACTTTAATCCGATTGGCGCACATGCAAGCGGCACAATCGGCGAAGACCCCAATGGTATCCCCAATAACCTGATGCCCTATATTACTCAAGTTGCGGTTGGCAAACTGCCGGAGCTGGGGGTTTACGGAAATGATTATGACACACCGGACGGAACCGGCGTTCGTGATTACATTCACGTTGTTGATTTGGCCGTCGGCCATGTCAAAGCACTTAAGAAAATCGAAGAAAAAGCCGGCCTTACCATTTATAATCTTGGCACCGGCACCGGATACAGTGTTCTTGATATGGTGAAAAATTTCGAAGAAGTTACCGGAAGCAAGATTGCCTACCAAATAAAACCGCGCCGCTCCGGCGATATCGCCACTTGTTATGCCAATGCCGACAAAGCCAAGGCAGAATTAGGCTGGGAAGCAAAGCATGGCATCCGCGAGATGTGCGCCGATGCGTGGAACTGGCAGAGCAAGAACCCGAATGGGTATCATTGATAAATAGACCCCTTACAACCTCCGATACCGCTTCAACACAAACGCATTCAAAACACTCAGCACCACCGTATATAAAAGCAGTGCCAGCACAAACGGCCAGATCGCCTCAAACCCGTTCCCCAGTGCCATCACTTCCTTAATCGCAGCACAGCCATAATAAATCGGCATAATATAGCAAAGATTACCGAGATGATAGGGAATGGTGTCAAGCGGTATGATACCCGAAAAGAATATTTGCGGAATGATCGCAATCGGAATCATCTGCACCACCTGAAATTCAGTATTGGCAAAAACCGAGATCAGTTCACCAAAAGAAACCGCCGCGATAGCCAGGAGCAACATAATCAGGATGACCCAGCCAATCTGCCCTTCATTGTGAATCCCTAGCACATAAACCCCGAAGATTACCAACAAAATTGCTTGAAGAATGGCAAAAAAACTAAAACCGATCGTATAGCCGCCAATTACGCTCTGGCGCGAAATCGGTGTCATCAGCATCCGTTCCAAAGTCCCGGCACTGCGCTCCCTGACCAGTGCCATTCCGGAAACGATAAAAATCAAAAAGAAAGCAATGATTCCAAGGAACAGATATCCCATTGATTCAAACAAAGATTCTTCTGCATCGCCAAAGGCAAATTGCGTCTTTACCTGCATGACCGGGTTCAGCGAAGCAATTGCACTTTGAACCGCTTTCATCGCCGCGCCGCTCTTGATATTCGATTCATAAGCATACAATAAAACGCCATCAGGCGACATCATAAAAACCAAATCAACTTCACGATGATTTAGCAAATATTGCCTCGCATCAAATTCTTTTATATCAATATGCGTGGTATCTCTAAGCTCAATATCCTGTTCTCTTAAGGCGGAAACCAGCGGTGCCGGAAGCTCACTTTCCTGAATGGCAACGATAGGCGTATAAGCAGAGTCACCCAGCAAAAGCGACAGCAAGAACATAATCAACATCGGAGCTATCAAAAGCAAGGCCACCGTCCGTTTATCTCCGGCAATCTGCCGGATCACTCGTTTTGCCAGACTGGTCATACTGCCGCACCTCCCATCTCACGTTTCGCCGCGATGAAGAATAATTCTTCTACCTTGCCGCTTTTCGTTTGCGACAGCAGAGCATCAACCGCATCATAAGCAATCAGCTTGCCGCCATAAATCAAAGCCGCTTGATCGCACTCGATGACTTCATCCATGACATGGGTGGAAACGATGATCGTCTTGCCTTTTTGCTTAAATTCCTTAAAACGCTCCCAAATCGTGTGGCGCAAAACAGGATCAATGCCGACCGTCGGCTCATCAAGCAAAAAAATCTCCGGATCATGAACTAATGCCGCCGCCAGCGAAAGCCGCTTCTTCATCCCGCCGGAGTATTTTTTGACATGCTTTTTCCGGTCGTTTGTCAAATCGACCAGTTTCAGTACTTCATCAATGCGGTTGGGGATATCAACTCTTTTCACCCCATAAAGCGCGGCAAAAAATTTTAAATTATCCTCACCGCTTAAGTCATCATATAAGGCATCATTTTGTGGCATGAAGCCGATCTTTAAAAGCAACTTAAGATTGGGGACTAAGGTATCACCCATCTTTATCCGTCCGCTGTCGGCAGCAATGGCGCCAATCATCAGCCGGATCGTGGTCGTCTTCCCCGAACCGCTTGGCCCTAATAAACAGACCACCGCCCCCGAAGGAATATCCAAGGAAAGGTTTTCAATCACGGCCTGCTTATCAAAACTTTTGGATACATTTTTTAAAGAAACGTCCATTGCTTTATCCTTTCTAATGTACCGAATACTAAAAACACCTATTTCGGATAATTGCTATTGAGCGTAAATCATTCCGTTAATGCGCCGCTTGCGGCGCTATTTTATCCCAGCAATATCTTCACCAAATCAAGCGGATCAACGCTCTTCCCGTCTTGATACACGCGCATATTGCCGCCGGAAATCTCATCCACCAAAATGACTTCGCCATTGTTGCTGCCAAATTCCAGCTTAATGTCGATCAATTCTAAGCCTTTTTTCGCCATATCGGCTTTTAAAATTTTGCATATATTCTTCGTCTGGTCTTTTAAGGAATGATATTCTTCATTCGTCAAAATCCCCAGCATCGCAAGGGCATCTTTCGTAATCAGCGGATCATCACGCTCATCATCCTTTAGAGTAACCTCAACCAGCGCATCTAATTCCTGACCTTCTTTGGCATACAAGGCATAACGGCGCAAAAAACTGCCAACGGCCTTGAAACGGCAGATTACTTCAACCCCTTTGCCAAATGGAACCATCGGCAAGACTTCCATCGTATTTTTTGCAACATCAGAACTGATATAATGGGTCTTAACGCCATTATCTTTTAATAAATTGAAAAAATATTCTGTCAGTCTAAGTCCGGCTTGCCCCATTCCTTCAATCGTCAAACCGACTTGATTGGCACCCGGATCAAAGACACCATCCGTCCCAGTGACATCATCTTTGAATTTCAAACAATAATTTCCATTCGTCAATTCATAAACATCTTTTGTCTTACCTTTGTACACTAAACTCATGATTTTGCTCCTTTTTTAAGCACATTCCGCTCTAGACCCTTGATTTCTGCTGATGGATCATTTTATTGCCCTCTGGGGATGCGCACTAAAACTCATAGGTTCCTTTCGACATTGTACCAAATCTTTCCACTACTTACAAGATTTTCTTAGCAGCAAAAAAATTTTAAAAACTACATACCTAAAATGGCAAATTTTTTACATAGTTTTCACCCACCCAAAATGATAAAATGGATTTAGAAAAAGATAAACAGACCTTTAAACCCGCCAAAAAGGAAGGTGTAAAATGCCCCAATATGTCGGTCAAATATTACTGCTCATGCTGATTGCCGCTGCCTGTGTTTGGTTTTATCGAAAAAGAAAAACCACTGGGATGTTCAAAGAAGCGCAGAATTTATCCCTTTTACTTAATGATGTCGCCGGAAATGCGGAAGCAAAGTCGATGCTTCATGACATGATTTCTTTTATCAAAAATCCGGATAAATATGCCAATGTCGGCGCAAGAATGCCGCGTGGCATCCTTTTCTATGGGCCGCCGGGAACCGGCAAAACCCTCATGGCCAAAGCAATCGCCGGCGAAGCAGGCGTACCTTTTTATGCTTGCAGCGGTTCTGACTTCATGCAAACCTATGTCGGTGTTGGTGCAAGTCGTATCCGCGAACTCTTCAAAACTGCCAAACAAGCCGAAAAAGCGGTTATCTTCATCGATGAAATCGATGCGATTGGCAAAAAACGCGGCCGCGGACCGGGCGCAAGCCACGATGAACGCGACCAGACTTTGAACGCCCTCTTATCGGAAATGTCCGGTTTCCATGAACGTGACGGCGTAGTCGTCATCGCCGCAACGAACCGTTTGGATACCCTTGATGATGCCCTGACTAGACCGGGACGATTCGACCGTCTAATCGAAATCAGCCTGCCCGATGTGAATGCCAGGCAAAAAATCCTTACCCTCCATTCCGCCGACAAACCACTGGATGAAAGCGTAGATTTACAGGCTTTGGCGAAATCAACCGTCTCTTTTAGTGGCGCAATGCTCGAAAACCTCTTAAATGAAGCCGCTATTTTCGCCGCCAATGAAACCGGCGGAACCAAAGTTTTGATTAACCAAACCCATATCGATAAAGCTTTCTTTACCGTCATCGCCGGGGCGGAAAAAACCGATACCAGCTTCATCACCGAAGAAGACCGTAAAATCACCGCTTTTCACGAAGCCGCCCACGCCTTGGTGACCAGACTTTTATTGCCCGACTCCTACATCTCCAAGGTAACCATCATTCCCAGCACGCGCGGTGCCGGCGGTTTCAGCTTAAGTATACCGAAAGATACGCTTTATATGACCAAAGAAAAACTCTTAGCTAATATGAAAGTCTTGTTAGCCGGACGCGTTGGCGAAGAACTGGTGTTCGGTGCTGAAAAAATCACCACCGGCGCTTCCAATGACATCGAAAAAGTATCAACGCAGATGGTAAATTTCATTTCCACTTATGGGATGGATGAAGATTTCGGCATCTTTAACATGAACGTTCTCGCAAGCAGTAGCGGCGGCTTTAGCACCGGCTCAAGCGAAACCAGACTCGTTGACCTATGCCGCGATCGCCTCAAACATCTCTATCATGAAACCAAAGACCTACTTTCAAGCAACCTGAGCGATCTCCGAAAAATCGCCGCCGAACTATTAAGCCGCGAATCACTAAACCAAGCGGATATTGAAGAAATCTTACACTGAAAACGAATTTTTTTCGTTACTGTTCACGGCAAGCCGCAAACAGTAACGAAAAATAGCACGGCCTGTATCGTTTTTCGGAGCAGCGCTAAGCCCCTAACAACACCTCCTCATCCGCCCCCTTCTCGCGAATCCCCCCATTATCCAGCAAATACACCTTATCGCAAATCGCGATCGTAGGGTTATCATGCGTAACAATAATGCAAATCTTATCCTTCGCAATCTGGCGGACCGCTTGCTGAAATTTCTCGATCGATTCCGTATCAAGATTCGCGGTCGGCTCATCGAAAACTACAATCGGCGACTGCTTATAGATGGCCCTGGCGATTGCCAACCGCTGCGCCTGCCCGCTCGACACCGTTCCGCCGCTCTCACCGATCGGCGTCGCGAATCCTTCCGGCAACGATTCAATAAAATCCAGAATATTCGCATCTGCTGCCGCGAAACGCATTTCATTCATCCGCGGTTTCAGCTCTGACATAATAATATTATCCGTAACCGTCCCTGAAAATAAGTAATCCACCGGCGGAACATAAGCCACTTGCGGCATAATGTCAGCCACCGTCCCCGTTTTATGTTTTAAGGTGACTTTACCCTCCTGAGGATTATATAAGCCGATTAGCAATTTCAGCAATGTACTCTTACCGCTGCCGCTTTTTCCGGCAATCCCGGTTATCACACCCTTTTCGAATTTCGCATTGATATCCTTAAGGACATGGCCTGAGCCACTATCATCATCATAAGAAAAACGAACATTTTCTGCACTTAGTTCCGTTGCGTCAACCGGCTTGCCAATAATTAATTTTTTATCGGCGGGCAGGTCATAAACCGCACCAACCCTTAAAGCGGAAGCAGTCGCTTGACTAACCAGAGAAACCGCGGCCGAAAAATCCGAAATCGGCATCACCACGAAGTTAAGCAACTGAATAATACCAAGCAAATTACCCAATGTCGTTTCACCGATCATGACAAAATAAGCACCGATACCAAGAGCCACCATAAACATAATCATTGAGACCGAGCTGCCAAAAAACGCCAGCAGCCCTTCAAAAAAGCCTACCTTCACACCGCTTTTCAGCTTCTTTCCATAGGCGCCCCACATTTTTTTTGCCGCTTTGTCCTGCATGAAATACGCCTTAATTAACATAATTCGGCTCAAATCTTCCTGCATGATGGAGCGATTGATTTCATCGTTTTTCTTGTCATCGGCACTGGCATTTTTCATTGGCGCCGCAAGAATACTCATTGCCGCCATCAGCAGCGGTGAAAGTAATAACATGATCAAAGCCATCTTCCAGTTCAGCCAAAACATCGCGGCGACTGCCATCACCGCCATGAGAATGCTACCGATCATCTTCCTGACTATCAATACGAAACAACTGCTTATCGCCAGTACATCGACCGTCAATTTCGTAAGCAGCTCGCCGGTATGCTGTTTCGAAATATCGGCTAACTGCCGCGACAAAATCACTTCCATAAGTTCCATGCGAGTTTTTCGTTCAGTTCTTCCGGTTATATATTGAGCTAGAACCGAATCAATCACCGTAAAGATTCCGCCGACTATTATCACTGCCGTGGCGATAATCCCGGTCGTAAGCAATGACTGCTCCAGCACACCCGTTGCAATATCGGTAAATGCTTTGAGAAAAAATGCTAAAGATACGGTTATCGCCGCTGTAAATGCTGCCGATAACGCGAGTAAGAATAAGTAAAACCTGGTGCCTTTCGTTTGCCGATAAATCCATTTCAAATTATAGTTGCTTTTTTTGTTCTTTGCCATCTTTCATGTTTATGCCGCTATTTTTAGCAGCATACTCCTTCCCTGTATCGTTTTTATGGCATAAGTTTAAGCGCAACCGGCTGGTTGCGCAACCAAGTTTAGCTTTCATTTCCGCAACTATTAGTTGAATATCTCCTTATTCTTTTAACAAACGTTTGATCCTGACGAATGCTTGGTCATAATTCATTATTTGCACTTCTTCGATAAGTTGCCCTATCTCATCTTTCACTACTCCGGCTAGCTCCAGTTCGGTTAGGATATCAAGCTCCGCAAATATCGCCGTATAATCCGAATTTTTCATCGCTTCGGTTAACCGAATGAGAACCTGCTTAAGCGCCGGAGGAAGCAGAAGCGAGCCTTGACTTTTTCGAAAGTCGGCAAAAATCTCTTCTAATTCAAGATAAAAAGCCTTAAGCCCATCCAAAAAATCCGGAAGTTTGGTGATGCAAGCCGCAATATTCGCGGCACGAGAAGCATTTTCCAGATTTTTCGCTTTGGCGGCGAGCCCGGACGCACCAATAAGGGATAAGGCGCCTTTCGTTCCATGTGCTTCCGTACAGAAACTTTGCATATCTTTATCAGCTAAAAATCGATGCAGGTTTTCAGCACTTTTTTTAAGCTCGCTTGCAGATATTTCTAAGGTATTTTTATAATCGTCATACTGCCCACCGGCGATATCCAGCCCGATTTCGGCGGAAAGCCCTTTTACCCTGCTGATTTTTTTCCAAAAAACCTTTTCGCTTTCATCTGCTTTCCGGTCATTGCCGGCAGGAGCATCCACCTGACCCGCGATTTTACCCGCTGGTATCCATTCTTTTAAGATGCGATATAATTCCGCTTTATCAATCGGTTTTGATAAAAAGTCATTCATTCCGTGCGACAGCAACAATTCCTTGGCGCCGGAAATCGCATTGGCGGTCAGGGCGATAATCGGGACGCGGAAACCTTTTTCACGCAATATTTTCGTCGTTTCAACACCGTCCATTTCCGGCATCATATGATCCATGAAAATCAAATCATAATCTTTATTTTCCGCCATATTGATCGCTTTTTTGCCGGAAATTGCTTTATCGGCGATAATATGGCATTGATGCAATAAACCGCTGATGACACTAAGATTCGTTTCCCGGTCGTCAACCACTAAAACACTTGCTTCCGGCGCATAAACAATACCATCAACCGCATTTTCATACCGCACCAAGTTTTCATCACCCGGCGTAAACGGCAGTACCAGATTAAAAGAGCTGCCCTTGCCATACACACTATCCACGGATATCTTTCCGCCCATCAGTTCCACCAACGATTTGGTAATGCTCAAACCCAGCCCGGTTCCCTGCTGGTGCCGGTGTTTCTGTACATCCGCTTGGACAAAGGCATCAAACAGATAAGGAATTTCCGCTTCCGGTATCCCGTTGCCGGTATCAGCCACTGTTATCAGCATATCTGAACCACGAACATCAATAGACAGGGTAATGCTGCCTTCTTTTGTAAACTTTATCGCGTTACTTAACAGATTCAGAAGAATCTGCCGCAAACGGACATCATCGCCATATAAACACTTGGGAAGCTTCTCGTTAATATCGACATTGTAGTCAAAATAATCCACTCTTTTCTCTTTGTCATTAATTAGGAAGCGTACCATCGAACCAATATTTTCAATAAACGGCCTGATGCTAAAATGAACCGGCACCAAACTTAACTTGGCCGTTTGGATTTTCGAAAGATCCAAAATATCATTGATAATATCGAGCAGCGAAAGACCCGATATTCTGATATCTTCTACGTAACGATGCTGGCGGATATTCAAATCTTCCGAAAGCAAAAGATCAGACATACCAATAATCGCATTCATTGGCGTGCGGATTTCATGAGACATGCTGGCAAGAAAATGTGTTTTCGCGTCATTCGCTGCTTGGGCCGCCTGCTTTTGGATTTCCAGGTCCCGTTCTCTTGCCATCCCTTCCAGCAATTTTTTCTCAGCGGCTTTCGCTTCGCGTAAATCTTGTGTGTAACCAACTAAAACGAAATCATCTTTATGCTTAACGCGAACGATGGTAATTTCGGCCGGTATCGGCGTCCCGTCCAATTGCTGGTGCATCCAGTCGAAATTACGGTAGCCCGTATCAAATGCCTCCTTAAGATATTTCATCGCTTTTTCATCCGAACGCTGTCCGTCGGGCTGCAATTCCGGCGAAAGCTCGAAAAAGCGCTCCTGATATTCTTGCTTTGAGTTAAGCCCAAAGAGCCTGAAACCGGCCTCGTTACAATCGATAACTTTAAAATCCCGATCCCATAACAGACAGCATTGCGGAGAAGAATCCAGCATCAGCTTGATGCGCTCCTCGGCCTCGAACAAATTTTGTTCCAACTCTTCGCGGATGACGGCAGTCGCGCATAAAGATGCCCCCGACTGCATCAACTCGGTACTTTCTTCATCGAAAAAACGCTCCGCAAAGCGGTCCTCAAAAAGAGCAATACCCCAAAAAACATGATTCGTATAAATAGGCGCAACAAATACCGATACGGCGCCCAATTTTTTCATTAATGCCGATTCCTGTTTCGCAAGCAACCGAACCGGGCTGTTAATCGTACTTCCGTCAGCCAGTTTTTTCGCCCAATGCGGCCCGAATTGCGCGTAAGAAATATCGGCGACATCGGCATCAGGATGGGTAGTGCCGCCGGACGCTTTATCCCAGCGATAGATCTGGGCCAGGTGCAGGCCATCGGGTTTTTCAAAATTTCGCCATATCGAAATCCGATCCAGGGCAGCCATTTCAGCAATCAGCCCCGCCCCAGCCGACATCATCGCCCCGAATGACCGCTCACTGCGGGACAGGAAAATCGTCGCCGTATGCCGCAAGGTCTCCGTTAACTTTTGGTGACGTTCAAGCGCTTCTTGTTTTACTACTTCTTCGTGAATATCTTTTACGGCTCCGGCCGTCCGGATCGGCGCGCCGGATTTATCCCGCATCGTCGTTCCGAATGCGTGAAAATGTCGATACTCGCCATTTTTTAGCATCAAACGATAAGTTACATCATAAGGGGTCTTTCCGGTAACATCATCGATATGCGCTTTAAAAGCAGCTAAGATTCTCTCACGATCTTCCGGATGAAGCCGGCTACTCCAGCTGGCCAGGACATTCGGAAATTCTTGTTCATTCGCAAAACCTAACATGGTCCGGATTTCTGGTGACCAATTGAATTGATTACGCGGATTGATCGGATCGTCATGCACGACGTACATATCCCACAAAGCGATATGCAAAGCTTCGCTTGTCAATTTATACTTCATGGTGTCGTACTCCGTATCGGTGATATCATCGGATTGCTGGATATGAACGGTCTTGCCATCAAGCCAATCGATATAACGGTCAGACTTCCGATAAATACGGTGCGTTAAGAGGCTATATTCCTGCCAAGCGATTGTTTTGCCCGGCTCTTTGTTAAGCTGATGGCGTGGACAGTCGCCGCATATCGCCTCACTCCCCTTAAACACCTGATAGCAATATTTTCCGATTACATCACCGGCGATATTGTAATTCCGTTTCATCGCATCATTGATAAACAGAATTTCGGCGGTTTCCTTATCGGTTATTAATACCATCGTATCCAGGCCGCTTAATACCCGCGCTGTCATTTCATGGGTTTCGCGGGCTTTGCTTGCCTTTTCTTCCTCAAGCCGCTTAATCCGCTCCGTCCGCTCACGGACGATTTCATCGATATGTAAATGCGTCTTAATTCGATTCAAAAGGATCGGTTCCGAAAATGGTTTGGCGATAAAATCCACCACGCCTAGCTCGAACCCTTTGACCTCAGAAGAGGTGTCGGAATGCGTGGTCAGGAATATAACCGGAATTTCTGCGAATATAGGATCGGCTTTTAATATCCTTAATGTTTCATATCCGTCCATTTCCGGCATTTCGATATCCAATAAAATCAAATCCGGCTTTGCCATCTTAAGCAGCTTGAACATTTCTTCAGCTGACCGGATGGCAAACACGTTATACTGTTCCTGTAAAATGCTTTTAGCCAGTTTGACTTGTAATTTGCTATCGTCAACCAGAAATATCGTTTTCATAACCTGACGCTCCTATACTCCTTAATGCTTTCCGGCAAAGGATTATACTGTTTTCTAATCAAATGCGAGTCCGGCTCCGCGCAACAACCCCTCAAGAACCAAGGGATACACAAAGTCAAGCGTCTCCCGGTTTATCAAGCCGAAAAGCTCACCGTCACCGCGAAACTCCCCATTATCCCACCAGATACAAGGAATTCCGAGCGCCCTTGCCTGACTGACGTAATATTCTGCCCAGGCCATGCGGTCGGCCTCATTACCCGCGGCCGGTTTGAACATCGCCCC
>Ga0082212_10007719_pt1 | contig 14162 bp, 8 predicted proteins | sample TergutNt197P3_FD_71548 | JGI IMG/M metagenome (GOLD analysis project Ga0082212, IMG submission 71548) | Neocapritermes taracua P3 segment gut microbial communities from Petit-Saut dam, French Guiana - Nt197 P3 | ecosystem: Host-associated > Arthropoda: Insects > Digestive system > Gut ... | reverse complement strand
GAGATCACGCAGGGGACGGGCAGGGACGGAGCGCCAGGGCCAAGAGGGGAGAGGGGGAGAGGAAGGAGGGGGGGGCAAAGAGACGGAGCGAAAACCGGATACTCGCGATCGGGGGGACGCTCCCCCGCCGGTTGATGATTTGGCCAGGCATTCGTCCGGGCAAAAACGTCGTGAACGCGGTCAAGGCCAACAAGGCAAGTACGATGACCGACGCAGCAAGGAACCCTATCGGAAAGGTTCCGACCGCGACCGGCACGAAGCCCCGCGACGTGCATCCGAAAGCCCGTACCCGCGCCGACATCATGAATCCGCCCCGCAATCTTCGTTTGGCCGCCCGACTTTTGAAGACCAAAGCGTGGAATCGTCCTTTGACGAACCGGCTTGGAAAGAAAAACCGCAGTTCAAGGACAAGAACCGCAAATTCGACAAGTCGCCGTATTCGGCGGATGAAGCATCGCTTCCCGCTGCCGGGCGTGACATGCAGGAAGGTTTTGCCGCCGACTTGGATCGGGACATCAATGACGGAAAAGACTGGCTCAACGAAGATGCGAAAACGGATTACTCCGGTGCCGGTAATACCCGTAGAGATCGCAAGCGGCCTTCATCCGCCGAATCCAAGACGGCCGAGCCGGTGAAAGACACGCGTCATCCGGTGAAAGACACGCGTCATACCGCCGAAAAGAGTGCTGTCGAAAAGAATACTTTTGACAAGAGAGAAAGCCCTCGAAAAGAGCGGGAACCATTACCGCCGTCATCACGTTCGTCGGCCGCGCCCCGGCCGCAGCGTCGTGCCGAATCCCCGACAGCAGAATCGCCGTCACAGAAAATCACCGTTACCGGTTGGGACGATGCCGTGCGCGACATCATCGAGAAAAACATGCAGCGTCGTCGCCCCGCCGGTAAAACCGAACGCCCAAGCGGCGGCAGACGCGGCCCGCGACGATAACGTCCGGCGTAAACATTGTGTCCTTTCTTAGTCCCGAGGGGACGGTATGTCTATCACCCTCCAAACTCTTTAGCCCCAACGGGGCAACACAAAGCCGTGTAAGTACCGCCCCGTTGAGGTGAGTGAGAATGTAGCGCGCGGTCTTATGCTGCCGAGGTTGTTTTGCTTGAGAAAAGAGGGAAGAAAAATGACCGAAAGCGTTTTGCTGAAAACGGGAATGTTGGTTTTAATCGAAAGACTCTGCCTTGTTGAGGCGAAACGGTTTGTTTCACTGCTGCTACGAGAACCGTTTGATGACGCCAAATGGCGGGAGGAAAATCATTTCGTCGATATGACGATCGCAGAAATCAACGCTGAAGCAGAGAAGGTCGGACTTTGATTCGTGCTCTGATTGTTCATACCCTGATTTATTGAACAACATATTTTTGCCTCAGTCCATATTCCCCGATGATCCATCATGTCGAAATTTATTTGCCCATACTGTTTTGAGGAAATGGACTCCAATGAAGTCTGGTTCCAGTGCTCCAATTCCGCGTGTTTTAAGGGGTATCTCGATAACACACAGCCGCGGGAGTATTTGCCGCAACCCAACGTGTTTGAGGCGTGGAGTCCGAATCGTTTGCAGCGCATGTTCGGCGTCCGCAATCCCGTCGAAGCCTGGTGTCCCAAGTGTTCGGCCATGACGTCGACGCGGGCCTGTCCGCATTGCTCCAGTGCGTTTCCGCATGGTATCGACGGTTTGTCCAACATCGTCATCGCAATCATCGGTGCGAAAGAAACGGGCAAGTCGCATTACATTGCCGTTCTGATCCAGCAAATTTACAATCTTTACAATCAGTTTGATTGGTCGCTGATGGCAATGGACGACGAAACGATGCGGTTGTACAATGACCGGTTTCACAAGCCGCTTTACACGAATCGCAAGACCATTGATCCCACTCAAACCGCCAGAGCCAATCAGGACGTGCGAAAGCCTCTGCTCTATTCGTTGAGCAAAACGTCAGGGCGGCGGATGCAAACCGTGACGCTGGCTTTTTTCGATACGGCGGGCGAAGACATGGACGACGAACTCGCCATGAGGACGATTAACCCTTACATTTACAATGCGTCGGGAATCATTTTGCTGCTTGACCCTTTGCAAATCACAAAAATCCGTGATCGCATCGAAGGGGCGTTGAATGCTCAAGTCGGTGTTAATCTGCCGAGCACGGACAATACGTCGGTCGGCGACATCATCAACAAGACCACCAACCTGATTCATACGAAACGCCGGCTTTCCCCATCGAAAACCATTCCGATACCGTTGGCTGTTGTTTTTTCGAAAGTCGATATGCTCAAACCGGTGCTGGGCGAAGACGCTCCCATATATCAACCGTCCCGTCATCGCGGGGTTTTCAACATCCGTGAATACGAAAACAACGACGCCTTCGTCCGCAATTGGGTCGGCGAGTTCGACCGCCGGTTCATTCAGGGGATACGTCACTATCGCGATACGGCGTTTTTCGGGGCCAGTGCTCTGGGCGGCAATCCGACGGTCAGCGGCGATTTGCCGTTTGAGCCGCGCCCGATTCGCGTCGAAGATCCTTTCCTCTGGCTTTTGTGGAAAAACGGCTTCATTCAAGGGAGATAGTGGCTGGGGGCTGGTAAGGCCAGGGCGACGAGTTACGGGGCGCATTGCTCCCTTTGACCGCCGTAATAACAGCCGCTTCGTAAGAGAGGCCGTCGTAATTTGGGCAGTACGGATAACATTTTTGATTTTTTCGTCGTTTTCGATACTCCACTTTGGGGCGTTGGGTTTTGTCGTCAACCTTTTGTTCATGTAAAAAATCGACGCAAGGACAACCGAATTTTGCCTGATAGTAAATGGCGTTGAACACTTTGCGCATGTTGGTTGTTCGCGGACGTCCACCTTCGGGCAACACGAGCATCGACGCGATGGTTTCCCACGCAGCGTCGGACAAATCGGAGGTATAGGCTTTGCGGGAAACAGGTGACTGGATGATTTGCTGTTGTTTGGCTGTTTGCATCGTTACTGACATTGGGTGTCCTTTCCTGAATCGGGGAATGTTGCGGCCAAATCCGGTGCAATACTTTACCAACTCCCGGATTGTAATACAATAGCATTTCGCTAACTTACTCAAATTACGGCGTTCCCTCTTACAACGATACTGTCAACGGGAGCAAATGATCGTTTCATGATCTCACACAAAGGCACAAAGACATGGAAAAATGCACCTCTTCGTGCCTGGAGTGCCTCCGTGTGAAAAAATACAATGTGTTGCCGTTGGGAGTAGAGATCATCCCAGCGTGAAAAGCAACAAGAGCAGGTGCAACCACGAAAGCTGCGAATGCAAACGCGGTCAAGACCGCTCTCATTCGACCGCTAACTTCATGCGCGGCTCTGATTTTTCAGCTGACTGCGTGTCTCCGATGACGGGGTGGCCTTGTATTTCGGCGGTGACTGTGCAATAATGAGTTTTTGTCACCCTGACCACTCACTCTCTGCAAACACCATTTCGCCATGACAAAACTTTTGATACGGATGCGCTTTGACGTCTTCCTGTCGGTCGCATTGACCTTCTTCGCCGTGACACCATGGGCCATGGGAGAATCCGAAAAAACGGAACGCCCCAACATTGTCATCATTTTTACCGACGACCAGGGGTATGCCGATGTCGGCGTATATGGTGCGCAAGGGTTTGCAACGCCGAATCTCGACCGGCTTGCCCACGAAGGGCGACGGTTTACGAACTTTTACGTCGGAGCGTCGGTCTGTTCGCCGTCCCGTGCCGCGCTGTTGACCGGCTGCTATCCGCAACGGGTCGGAATCGACGGTTTCGTGTTTTTTCCGACACGCGGCGAAAACGCCGGGCCGGGACCCGACGGGTTGCACCCGAACGAAATCACCATCGCCGAAATGCTCAAAGAGCAGGGTTACGCGACAGGTTGTGTCGGCAAATGGCATCTCGGCGACGCAAAACCCTTTTTGCCGACGCAACAAGGCTTCGACGAATACTTCGGCTTGCCGTATTCCAACGACATGTGGAACGGTCCCGAAGGCAAAGCCAATCCGAACAATCCCTATCCGCCGCTACCGCTTTATGACGGCGAAACGATCATCGAAACCGAGCCGGATCAGCGTTTTCTGACGCATCGCTACACGGAACGGGCGGTCGATTTTATCAAGCGAAATCGTGAAAAACCGTTTTTCCTCTATGTGCCGCACACGATGCCGCATGTTCCGCTTTATGTGCATCCCGATTTCGCCGGCAAATCCAAACGCGGTCTTTACGGCGACGTCATTCAGGAAATCGACTGGAGCGTCGGCCAAATTCTGCAAGCGATTGACGATTGCGGATTGGACGAGAAAACCTGGGTGATTTTTTCAACGGACAACGGTCCGTGGCTGATCATGAAAGAGAACGGCGGAAGTGCACTGCCGCTTCGCGATGGGAAATCAACGAAATACGACGGCGGCCACCGGGTTCCTTGCCTGATGCGTTTTCCCGGAAAAATCAAGGCCGACTCGGTTGCCGACGCAATGATCAGTTCGATTGACCTGTTCCCGACGATAGCGGCTCTTTGCGGCGGCAAGGTACCCGATGATCGCGTGATTGACGGCGTAAACGCCTGGGAGTATTTTTCCGGCGCCACCGAGCAGTCGCCGCGCGACACGTACTTTTATAACGGGCAAGTCGTCCGGCACGGCCAATGGAAACTGTTCCTGCCTGGCAGCTACATCGAACTCAACCCCGAGACCATGAACAATCAAAACGTCCCATATGATCACTCGCGGCTTTACGATATTGTCACCGACATTGCGGAAACCACCGACCTGAGCGGGCAACATCCTGAAATCGTAAAACAATTGGAGGAATTGCTTGCCGCGTACAATCAAAACCTCAATGACCATTCGCGTCCGCTTGGCCAAATCAAGGATTTCCCGTGAAAAGGTCGGGGCGTTGCGTCATCATGCCGTGGCGACATCCGCGTCAACCTTGAATCAAAAGGACAGCCGATTGGTTGGAACGATTTGATGATTGCCGCAATCGTTTTGGCAAATCGCGGCGTATTGATCACTCACAACACCAACGAGTTTTCGCGTGTCAAAGGATTAGCCCTTGAAGATTGGGTGACTTCGACGCAACCGCCACAATAACTCCCTTATACTTTTCCGAGGCCCCCATGAAAATCTCATGTTTCCCAATCGTTGGAATCACCTTGTTGATGCTGTTATGCAGTGTGATTTCTTTGACTCATGCCGCCGAAGGGCCGGAGACGGAACTTGCCGCGTTGGTCGAGCAAGACTGGGCGTTTCAGGAATCGCAAAATGACCGGTCGATGAGCGACCCGGAAGCAATTGCCGACTTGTATCAACGCTTCCAACTTCTTGCAGAGGACTTAGGCATGACCGTTCCCAAAAGGGACGTCGCCCGTCTGGAATCGCTCAGCGAATTGCAGCGGCTGGCACTCTATCGGCAACTCCGTTGGCAGTTGCGCGGTATGGCGTTACAAAACCCGCTGCTCAAAGACACGCCGCTGGTGTTTATGAAACGTCAACGCTTCGTTTGCCAGATGCTGCACGAGTATGTCGGTTATTTTTATGACAACACCGGCACGTTTGGCGGCGACGTTTGCATCCTGACCAAGCCCGGCTACTCGCTTGAAACGCAAAACCTCACGGCGGGCAAGTTGCCGCAGGGGGCATATACGACGCTCTCGCTTTCGCATGACGCCAAGACGCTGTACTTTGCGTTTTGCGAAGTCGATGACTTCGAAGGCAAACCGCAAAACGTCAAGTGGACGCAGTTGGGTGAACACGATTTTCACGACCATACGCTGGAATACCTCGCCCAATCGGAAGGCAAGTTTCATCTTTATGCCATGTCTGTGGACGGATCGTCCTTGCAACAATTGACCGACGACATTTACGACGACTTTGACCCCTGCGAACTCCCGGACGGCGAACTTGTGTTCCTTTCAACCCGGCGCGGCGGTTTTATCCGCTGCAACAACGTTTGGGAACCACTCCCGGTTTACACGCTCCAGCGCATGAGTAAAGACGGTCGTAATATTCGCACGCTTTCGTATCACGAAACCAACGAGTGGCACCCGGCGTTGCTCCATGACGGTCGCATCGTGTATTCGCGATGGGATTACGTTGACCGCAGTGCGGCGCATTATCACGGGCTTTGGGCGTCTTCGCCCGATGGAACGCAGGCGTCGGTGCTGTTCGGCAGTTATACGCAGCAAGTCAGTGCGTGTTATCAGCCCAAAGCGATTCCCGGTTCGCACAGAATCCTGTTCGTCGCAGGGGCGCATCATGCCAACACCGGCGGTTCGCTTGTGATTCTCGACCCGACGAAAACAGCATATCATTCGCAAACCGCCGAGGACACGCTTGATTCGCTGGAGCGGCTCACGCCGGAAGTCGATTTCCCGGAAACGCCGAACCAATGGCCCGCGACATATTATCACAGTCCCTGGCCGCTTTCGGAAAATTACTTCCTCGTGTCTTACAGCCGCGAACCGCTCGGCTGTTTCGGGGCAGGAAGCAACGACACCGGACGAACCGGTCTGTATTATCTCGACCGATTCGGCAATCGCGAACTCCTGTATGAGGACGCGGACATCTCATGCCAGTATCCGATTCCACTTGCTCCGCGACCTGTGCCTGCGGTGATTCAGGATCGTCGCGACGAATCGCTGGGCGAAACCGGCGAGTTTTATCTCCAGAATGTGCAAAACAGTTTCGCACCGTTACCGAAAGACCGAAAGATCACCGATCTTCGCGTGTTCGAGATTATCCCGAAATGGCCGGATTGGACGGGCGACTCGCCGAAATTGGGTCATGCCAACGCCGAAGGCGGCCGGCAGCTTTTGGGAACCGTACCCGTCAATGACGACGGTTCCGCATATTTTACGGTTCCGGCCAACACGGCGGTTTATTTTCAGGCCGTTGACGCCGAAGGCAAAGCCGTGCAAACGATGCGCAGCGACGTATATCTGCAACCGGGCGAGCGTCGCAGTTGCATCGGCTGCCATGAGTCATTGCATTCGTCACCGGTAACCACAGTTTCGCTTCCCGGCAATCCGCAGCAACTTGTTCCCGGCCCACGGGGAAGTATGCCGATTTATTATCCCGAATTGATCCAACCGATTCTCGACCGCAGTTGCGTGTCATGTCACGACGGCGAAGTTCAAGCGGGTAAAGGCAAAATCGATCTTCGCGACACACAGGCGGGAAGGTTTTCGCAATCCTATCAAAGTCTGCGACCGTATTTGCGATGGTACGAATGGGGCGGCGAGTCGATCCAGCAAAGCACGACGCTCCCCGGTCGCTGCGGTGCCGACGAAAGCCCGTTGACCGCAATTTTGGATGATGCCGTTCATAAAAAGCAAGTCAACTTGTCCGATGAAGACAGGCGGACAATCTGGCTTTGGCTTGACGCGAACGCGATGTACGTCGGGGATTTCAGGTAGTGCATCGTTACGGCGGCACGGTCATCTGTTCCCAATAACGACGGTCGGTGGCGTAAGGGTCAATCGGTGACCTGAGATTGTGATCGGACGGCAAAACACCGAATCGCACCATTTCGCGTGCGTAGGAATGATGCGGCACGAACGGTCGCATTGTAAAGCGGTTGCTTTCCTCATCAATGTAACGCACAGCTCTGTTGATTGCCGCGAGCAGAATCCGGTAGTCCGGATCGTCTACGCTTTCAAAGACGGCACGTCCGCATTTTTCCCTGCCGCCCGCCGCTTGAGCGAGAGGTGCCGTCAAGATGCGCGACTGTTCAGGATGCGTGAGGTTGAACACGAGCAATCGGCTGTAGTTCGCGTTGTTATCGGAAATCATCAGCGGTAATTTGCGACGGGTGTCCGCGTTGTGACATTCGGTGCAACGTCGCTCAATGGCATCGGTCATCGCTTGACTCTCCGGCCAGTTTTCGTCATGGCTGGTGTAGCCGAAGTTGTAATGGTAACCGACCACGCCGCTGTAATTCGCCGCGTAAGTGCCGGAAAAATTTGCGCCCGCTTCGACCCAGTAACGCAGCATTTTGATTTCCTGCGGCGAAAGCTCAACTCCTTCGTGACGCACATCGACAAGTTGCAACAGCTTACTGGCTTTCGTGCCGATTTCGTAAGGCTCAAAATCGCTCTTGGCGCGATTACGATTGTCGCCGAACAGCCGCCGCATCGAAAGCGTAAGGTAACTGTACTGGTAAATCGGCCCCCAGTCCGGCGAAAGATTGACGTTGCCGTCGGTTCGGTCGTTGTTGTGACAGGAGACGCAATGCCGGTCGAGTATCGGCTGGATGTCGCGGGGAAAATCGAAAATGTCCGGCACGCCGTTGATAGGTTGCGGAATCGACGGCGGGGACGCAGCCAGTTCGAGCAAGTCGGCACGCAATTCCGTTGACGGCGTTTCGAGCCGTGACTCGTGACACCCGATGCACGTGCTGGTTTCGCCCGGCATAACCGTTGCGAAGCTGTGCATCCGTTTGACCGAATCGCCGTTTTCGTCTCGCGCGACAAATAGGAAACTCCGTCCGGCGGGCAGTTCGATATGGGCAGAACCGTCGGGCGTGACCGGAACCGTACCGATCAGTCGCGTCAGCATAAACGTTCCGCCGTTGGAAATCATTTCCATGCCGCCGTTGTAATGCACCGGAGCGGGCAGCGGTTCGAGCACGAGCAGGTCTTTGATCGTGCCTCGCGGGAGGTTTTGAAGTCGCCGTCCGCGATAAATGTCGGCCAGTATCAGACGGCCTGTGTTTTGCGACAGGTCAACCTGATCGGGAATGACCGTTTCGCGTTCACGTCGCATGACCGGACGCGGTTCGCCGATCCAAAAGCCCTGCGATTTCAGTTCCTCCGGCAACTCATACACCGTTTGCACAGAGCCGTCACCGTCGATCAATTGCAGTTTTTGATATGAAGCGGCCATGAATGCGGTTTCTGAAAACGCCCACGGATCGGAGTAATCGTTGTGTCCCGTGATCATGACGGCATTGTCAAGGTCGTCGGGGCCGTTTCGGGGATCGACGACCGCAATCCGACCGTAATGCTCGCGTATGCCGTGACCGGGTGAAAAACACGCGACAATTTTCTCCGAGTTGGGAATCGGTTTCGCCGCGAGCATGACCATGCCGGGATTGAGGTTTCCGAAATAAACCTGATGCCGCGTGCCGTCGGGGTTCATCGTCCAGAGATGATGATAATCCATTTGCGAACGGTCAACGTAATCCCAACGCATGTAAATGATCTGACCGTTCGGCAGCGGCCACGGCGTGTTGTCCTGATCGTTGTTGCTCGAAACCGGACGGATGTTTTCGCCGTTGGGACCGCAACGGTGTAGCGTCGCCACAGGCGAGGCCGCACACTGAACCCAGCGTTTGCAGCGGCTCGAACTGAAAATGATGTCGCCGCCCGCCGTGTAGGTCGGTTCGATGTCGTCCCAATCGCCGAAGGTCAACTGCCGCAATCCCGTCCCGTCGATGTTGATTTCAAAAAGGTTGTAGTGCCGTTTGCCTGCCGGCAAGTACGAAAAAACGACCTTTCCCGCATCGTAATGCACTTGGGGGTCGCGGACGTTGCCCTCGGCATCCCAAAAGATGGTTTCGACTTTCTTTGTGCCACCAGCGCAATCAACTGTGTCGAGATCAAGGATGTGCAACCCGCCGCCGCTGCCGAGCGGAAAGGGGAAATCGTCAACATCGTCGATGTAATAGCCGAAGTTGGAATACCAGTGCGGGTCTTGTCCCGGCTGCCGCGACGCAAAAAGGATGTACCGGGCATCGCGCATTTCGTCGTTGCGGAATTCGGTCAGCAGATCACGGATGGACAACTGTTCGGGAACGGTTGGTGTGGTTCGCAACATGACGTAATCGTAAAGATAATAGCTGCCGTCTTCAAGCGTGATCGAAATCACGTTGATGCCTTTTTTTGCCGCACCGTCCGGCAGGGGAATCGTCAGCGACTCGAAAATGCCGATCTGTTCCTGCGGCTTGTACTTGTAATCGTTGTAAGTGTCGGGCTGACGAACCGGTTCGGCTTCGACGCCGTTGAGCCGTACCCGAATCAGCGAAGGTTCATAACAACTGACGAAGCAGAAGCCCATGATGAAATAAAGCTTGGCCGGAGGTTCATCCGGGAATTCGAATTCGATTTGCGTAGTAAAGCTCTCGCCTGCGTTACCAAAATCCCGCGTACTGGGGTGCTGGGCGACCCAATCTTTGGCGGTGTTTTTCCCGACGACATAGCGGAATGCGACACCGTCCTTGTTGTTGCGATTCCGCCAATCAGCAGTGCCTTGAAACTCCCAAGACACCGCGTCCGGTCGCCCGATCTGGAAAATGATGTCCGGCGCAATCTGCTGCGACGGTTCACCTCCGAATGAAAAGACGCATAACAAAAGCGTGGCAAATAAAACAAGCGGTATTATTCGTCGCATGAGATCAGCCCTATGAAAGTTTGGCGTCATGGTTTCCTCATTTACGCATCGGGGTCACTTTTTTTCTTTTTTGCCTTCGCTTCCAGTTTTTTCTGCACACTCTTGATACTTTCGAGATAGTCCCGCTCGACCGGTGTTGGATCGTTTTTTGTCTTTTCTCGGTATTTTTCGTATTCGGTTTCCGCTTTGGCAATCGCGGCCTGGTGACTGACCGTTCCTGCGCCGGGGAGAATTCCTTTGCCATACCGCGTGGCAAAATCGTCCAGTTCCGTCACCCAGTCTTTCATGTACATCGGTTGGTGATTGATTGCCTGCAATTCCGCAAGGTCAAAGAACGCCGACACCATACGGTTAAGTATCGCAAGCTCATCCGAGGTGAGATAATTTTTTGCGACGCCCGTTTCACTTTTGGTCGGCTGTTCGCCTGAAAAGACCGTCAAACCCATGAAGGGCTGTTCGGCATTGGCTCGCGTCATGATCACTTCGGCGGCAGTGTGCCCGTGCGCCGCATAGTGAATTTTATTCTGAACGATCTTGAAAAACTCCTGCGATTCCGGCGTTCGCGGGTCATAGTCAATGCTGGTAGCGTAAAGGTCGAGCACCTGACGGTAAAACACCTTCTCACTGGATCGAATATCACGGATACGCTCCAAAAGTTCGCGCCAATAACTCCCGCCGCCGGCTTGTTTCAGCAGGTCGTCGTTCATGGCGAAACCCTTGACGAGGTAATCCCGCAAAACGCTCGTTGCCCAGCGTCGAAACTGCGTGCCACGCAAAGATTTCACCCGATAACCAACCGAAATAATCACGTCGAGGTTGAAGTGTTTGGTACGGTAATATTTACCATCGGCGGCAGGTGTCAAGTATTCCTTGACAACTGAATCCCGGTCTAACTCGCCTTCCTCAACAGCATTGTTGACATGCAAACTGATGTTTTGTTTCGTCGTCTGAAACAGTTCAGCCATCTGCATTTGCGTCAGCCAGACGGTTTCATCCTCCATACGCACACTGATTTTCGTGCGCAGGTCTTCGGTTTGATAAATGATGATTTCGGAATTGTTTGGCTTCATAACTTATCCAGATTTCACCGGTGGAGCGGCAATAGGAGTTTGATGCACTTCAGGAAGATTCGGCGGTCACGGCGTGACCGCACAACCTCTCTTCAACAGTTGCTCACCCCGGTACTGCGGTTTTATACAGGCCGTTGGCATCGGGGAGTGTCGGCGGCACGGTATCCCACGTTATGGTCGCCGGGTCGATGGTCGCTTCGGCATTCAATGCCTCTTCCCAAGTCATCATTTGGCCGCAGTGCGTGGCCATTTTGCCGAGGATCGCGGCCATCGTCGCCTTCGCGGTGTACGGCAGGTTGTTGACGTAAGGAATCGCCCCGCGAATCGATTGGTACAACGTCGCATGTTGCAGGTGATTGGCCGCGACCGTTGCCTGAGCGGCTTCATACGGATTGGCACCGTACACCGCGACCTTTCCCCAACCGACGTTGCCGATTGCGGCGTGCCCTTTTTCGCCCGCGATGTAGGCCGAACCCGCAGGGTAAGTGTTGGGAATCTGCCGACTGAAGGCATACAGCGGTCGTCCGTCCTCATATTCAAAGACAACGGCCATCGAGTCGTACAGGTCGCCGGTGTCTTTGGCAGTTCGCACGAGCCGTCCCCCCGTTCCAAAAGCACGAACCGGCGTCAAGGCATCACCAATGCACCACATCGCCACGTCGAGTTGGTGAATCGTGACATCGTTGATGTAGTCGGCGGAAATCCAGTCGAAGTTGACCCAGTTTCGCATTTGGTACACCATTTCAGTGTCATCGGCCTTGCGTTCGCGGGTCCAGAGCGGCCCACCCATCCGGTCGGCCCGGGCGGTAACCGGTGTGCCGATTTTCCCGTCATGGATGCGTTCAACCACTTCGCGCACCCGCGTGCTGTAGCGGTTGACCAGCCCCGTGACGACGGAGAGATTTTTCGTCTTCGCAAGGGCCGCCGATTCCAAAACACTGCGAACGCCTGCCGCATCCGCTGCGACAGGCTTTTCGCAAAAAACATGTTTGTTCGCTTCGACGGCGGCTTTCAGCATCATGGGGCGAAACAACTGCGGCGTGCATAGAAACACGACATCCGATGTCGCGATAACCTTCTTGTAACCGTCGAACCCGTCGAACGTTGTTTCCGGGGTCACAGTCACGCGATCCTTGAACTGTTCTTTGAGCAGTTCTGCGGCGGCGGTTGCGTTTTCCTTGAAAATATCGGAAACCGCCACCAGTTCGAGGTTCGCTTCGCCGCAGCCCATCGCATCGACCACGGCTCCGCGACCACGTCCGCCGCAACCAATCAGACCGATACGTAGCTTGTCGGCACCTGCCGCATGAACCGGCATCGACATGTTGGCTACCGCCGCCACGCCCGCCGCTAAAATAGTGCTTTTCTTCAAAAAATGACGTCGTGAATGTTGTAAATTGTTTGTCATGGGATAACTCTTCTCAAGTGGGTTGATGATATGATTCCTTTAGGTTTCCACCAGAAAAGTTTTGTACCGATACAATGCTTCGGCGGCCACGGCGTGACCGCTCTACCATCGTCATGAAACTTTCTGGCAAAAGCCTTGCACAATTCAACAAGCAGGACGATCACGACGTGACCACCCTGCAATGAATAATCATCGCTGAGAGGAACTCATTTGTCAAGCTCCCATGAAAAACCAATTATGGAATCGACACGGATTCCGATCCGTTGATGGTCCCGAGGCCTCCCCAGACTCCAAAGGGGCTGATTCCTTTGATTAAATTTGAATAACGACCGCTACCGCCGGCAGGAAGATCAAGGGAATTGTTATCAGTCGTATGGTTGATGGTTGCAGAAATGAAATGTACTGAACCGTCACCAAACAAGCATTGAGCACCTCCGGTATGATAACTCCCCGCCGAATAAATACCGGCATCCGCCCAGGAAGGATAGGGCTGGTACCATGTGCAATGCGGCGAATTGGGAGGGAGTATTGTTAAGAAAGCCGTAAACACCGGTTGTCCCATGAAAAATGATCCACCTCGTCCATCGTTGTCACAGGCTGTCCCGTTCATGGTGCGACCGGGACCTTTGACGGCAAGACATGTGCGCGGGGTAATACTTGAGTCTTCAAGATAGGCAATATTCCCTAAATAATCACCACTACGACCGGCGTCGGTTGTCACACAAGTTTCGCTCATGGCAACCGTATTGCTCAAACCATCCGGAATGGAACCGAAATTGCGATACGTCCAGTGTCCGCCGTGAAACCCCCGTGAGTTGACACCGACTTTAACACTGGTGGACTCTTTGGGCCACGGCCAATAGCCGACCGACCCGACAAAATAATACTCATCACCAATACAAGCAACGTAACTGTTGCGTGGGTCGTTATTTGCTCTTGGCATCTGGGCGTTGCCGTCCGAAGGACAAGTCAACCCCTGAACCACCGGACCGGCGGCCCAAGCCCAAATTCCCGGTGTACTTGCCGGTGTTGCCGGGTCACACATTCTCGCATAAACCTCATAGCGCGATCCCATTTCCATGAACGGAAACAACGCGAGAAATACGCTATCCTGTCCATTACGCCAAAGCGTGGGATTTTCTTTTCCCATATTATTGGTCGGAAGAGCCTTGTGTGCATCGTGGTAATTGTGATAGGCGAGTCCCAATTGCTTGAGATGATTGGAACACGTCATCCGGCGTGCGGCTTCACGAGCTGCCTGGACTGCCGGCAACAGCAAGG